>WNFQ01000115.1_pt1 | contig 50180 bp, 62 predicted proteins | sample 5400171 | NCBI WGS metagenome assembly WNFQ01 (sample SAMN13153356, study PRJNA577476) | soil metagenome | isolation source: 20 cm soil under Madrone tree | place: USA:California | collected 2016-06-14
TCTTCTGACGAAGGGATTACCACTGTTACAGCGCGAGGGCCGCGCGATCTTCGTCACTAGTCATTTGGCTCATTTTTATGGACAGAAGCCGGTCTATCCGGGTTACGAGCCGGTTGCCATCGGTAAGCTCGCTGGTGAGAGAGCACTTCGGGCGATGATCCGGGAGCTTGCCACCAGAAAGGTCACGCTCATCGTCGTAAGCGGAGACATGATCGAGGGTACAATCACTCCAAAGCTGTTAAATCGTACGAACCGCGGGTTGATCGAATTTCGCCGCGAGCAAGCAGGTCGATTGCCGACCGTCGAAGAGTTTGGTCAGGCGATCGCGGAAGCGGCCGCCGATCCAAATCTTCAGTCCGGTGCGACGGTTTACGTCGGAGCAACGGAATAGAACGATCTCACGCCAAGCAGACTTCGCCAAGGCTACGTCGGCCAAGGACGCAAAGACACAAAGGAGAAGAGAAACTGACCCCAAGACCTGCTTGCACTGCTTCGCGCAGCCCCCGCCAACGTTTTTACACAAAATGCTTCCCGTAGCGATGCAGACGGGCACAAAGATCGCAAGAAAGAACGAGGAAGAGTCCGTTACTTTATGCCACACTCAATGAGGGAATGACCGATGCGCGCCGGCATGATCGGAGGAGCATCTCAGATCCCTACTCCTCTTCTTCCTTTGCGTCCTTGCGTCTTGGCGTGAGTTTCTCTTCTTCTGTGCGTCTTGGCGTGAGTTGTTTCAATCGGGTTCGATTCTTCCAAGCGGGATGCTGTCGGATCAGCTCGAGCGCTCGTCGGGTAAGCGATTTTCCTGGTTCGATGCGATGCCAAGGAGAAGCGCCGGAGGGATGCGGCAGCGCGATAATATCAAAACGCTTTCCGGCCCGTTCAGTGGTTCGCATTTGACCGATCACTTCGCTCAAAGCAGGGACCGGTTGGATGAATTGAGCGATAGCCAGTTTGCCCACCGGAATCACCAGACCGGGAGTAAGGAGCGCGATCTCTGCGTCCAACCAGGAAGAACAATTCTCAATTTCGATCCGGGACGGAACTCGGTCACCGGCGGCCGTTTTACCCGGGAAACAACGACACACTGCGGCCATGTAGACTGTTGCACGAAAGCTGCTCTCATCTACGCCCGCTACATCGGAAAACCATTTGAATAGCGTCCTTCCCGCGGTCCAGGCGAAGGGCCGGCCGGCTTCCGGCTCTCGAACTCCAGGTGCTTGCCCGACCAGAATAACTCGACTGGAAACCGGTCCGCCACTGACTGGCGAAAAATGCATCTGCGGGCAACGGTCGCAGTGGCGGAGCGCTTCGACCAGCTTGCTCAAGGAGTGATAGCGACTAGCCATGCGACTAGCTAATAGCAAATAGCAGATCACGAATTTTAGCTACCTGTGATTTCGTCGTCATCCGCGAGTAACCATGATGGCTAAATCGCCTGAATAAACTCACTTGCGCGATCTCTCGACCGCAGCCTAACATGACGCTCCATCGAAAAGAGGAGAACCCATCTTGGATCTGGACGACATTAAAGCGATCATTGACTTGATGAAACAAAACGATCTCGCTGTTTTCAAGCTGGAGCGAGAGGGATTCAAACTTGAACTAGAAGCACAACGTCCAGTAGCTCCTGTCATTGCTGCAGCAATGCCGCCGGCCGCCATTGCCACCCAAACCGTTCCGGCCAACGTCACTGGATCGAGTGGGGTCGGAGAAGAGAAATCAAAGCTTAAGGAAATTGTCTCACCAATGGTTGGCACTTTTTATCGATCTCCTTCGCCGGATTCGGCGCCGTATGTTCAGCCGGGTCAAGAGATCAATGAGGAATCGGTGGTTTGCATCATCGAAGCAATGAAAGTGATGAACGAAATCAAAGCGGAAGTGCGTGGTGTCATTGTAGAAGTGTTGGTGGAGAACGGCACTCCGGTCCAGTTCGGTCAACCGCTTTTCCGAGTGAAGTAGCGTGTTCAACAAAATTCTGATCGCTAACCGTGGCGAAATCGCATTACGGATTATCCGGGCCTGTAAGGAGCTCGGAATCGCTACGGTTGCAATTTATTCCGAGGCGGATGTTGACTCCTTGCACGCTCAACTTGCGGACGAGGCAGTTTGTGTCGGAAAAGCGCCCAGCGCCGAAAGCTATCTAAAGATCGACCGGATCATCAGCGCGGCAGAGATTACCGATGTTGACGCAATTCATCCCGGATATGGATTTCTAGCGGAGAATCCTCATTTCGCGGACGTGTGCGCCAGCTGCAATATCAAGTTTATTGGGCCATCGGCCCGGTCCATCCGAGCTATGGGCGATAAGAACTCTGCGCGCGAACAAGCGCGGAAAGCGGGCGTGCCGGTTACGCCGGGCAGCGATGGGACTGTGGATACTGAGCAACAAGCGCTCAGGATCGCCAAAAAAATCGGATACCCGGTGATGATTAAGGCGGTCGCAGGCGGTGGGGGCCGCGGAATGCGTCCCGCTCACAACGACGGCAGTCTCGTCCAGGGCTTTCACGCCGCCCGAACTGAGGCCGAGAACGCGTTCGGGAACAGCGGCGTCTATATCGAGAAGCTTATCGACCGCCCTCACCATATTGAGTTTCAAGTCGTCGGGGACAGCCACGGCCGAATCATCCACCTCGGAGAACGCGATTGCTCGATCCAGCGGCGCAACCAAAAGATCGTCGAGGAATGTCCTTCACCAATGGTTGACGATGATCTTCGGCAAAGAATGGGTGACTGTTCCGTGAAACTCGCGGCGTCCGTCGGTTATGAAAACGCAGGCACGATGGAATATCTCGTCGACCGGGACGGCAATTTCTACTTCATGGAAATGAATACGCGGATTCAGGTAGAACACCCCGTGACCGAAGAGGTGTACGGGTGCGACCTGGTGCGTGAACAAATTAAAGTCGCATCGGGCGAACCTCTGTCCGAACAAGTCGCGAATGCACGGCCGCGGAGTCACGCGATCGAATGCCGAATCAACGCAGAAGATCCTGATGCAAATTTTCAACCGTCACCGGGAACAATCGAGCTCTATTATGCACCTGGCGGGCGGGGCGTACGCATCGACTCACATGTTTACTCCGGATATACAATTCCTTCCTATTATGATTCGATGATTTCGAAGCTGATTTGTATAAGCTCCACTCGCCCCGGAGCGATTCGGCGGATGGCTCGAGCGCTGAGTGAGTATCTCATCACCGGCATTAAAACGACGATTCCATTTCAGGCAAAAATCATGGAGAACGCAGATTTTTTGCGCGGAAATTTCGACACCGGCTTTGTCGAAAAAATGATTCGGATGAAGCAGCTTGAGATGAAACGTTAGCACCCTGTGAACACGTTAGATCATTGTTTTCTGTATGGGATTGTCGATCTTGGCTATGTCCAACCGGAGGCAGCGCCGGACGTCACACAGAAGCTTGTGCGTGGTGGTATCGATCTCTTGCAATTACGGGCAAAAGACAAACCGCTCGAGTCAATTCTTCGGTTAGCGGAGAGCATCCTGCGAATCACGCAGCCGGCTAATGTGCCTTTGATCATTAACGATCACCCGCAGCTCCTGCGCGAAGTCAATGCCGAGGGTTGTCACGTTGGCCAAACCGATTATCCGGTGGCCCAAGCACGCGAGTTAGCCGGTCGGGCGGTAATTGTTGGAAAGTCGACCCACTCCCTCGAGCAAGCGCTTGCCGCCCAAGCCGAAGGCGCCGACTACATTGGTTACGGCCCGATTTTTCCGACGCCCACCAAGCCGGAAGCGGCCGCGATTGGCTTGGGCGACCTGAAGAACCTCCGGACGAAGGTCAAAATACCTGTATTCTGCATTGGCGGCATTAAGGAGACGAATTTTACCCAGGTCACCAACGCAGGAGGAGAGAGGGTCTGTATCGTATCGGACCTTCTCCTGGCCCCCGATATCAACGCCCGGACCCGAGCAATCAAGGCGTTTTTGTAACGCGGAAAGGGCGTCAGCAGAAAAACTCACGCCAAGGCGCAAAGTAGAAGAAAAAAGTTTCTCGTCTTCTTTGCGTCTTGGGCGGGAGATCACTCGTATTCGAAGCGCAAAAAAAAGCGCTGGCGGAGGCAGGTGGTTTGCTCAACTGTGAGCCCCAATGGCCGTGCTGATTGTGGGCTCCGTCGCGTTGGATAGCATCAAAACACAAACCGAAGAACATCCCGACCTGCTTGGCGGCTCCGCATCTTACGCCGCGGTAGGCGCCAGCTTTTTTCAGCCGGTCGATCTCGTCGGAATCGTCGGATCTGATTTCCCCCAACACCATCTTGATCTTTTCCGCGAGCGGCAGATCGATCTCACCGGGCTGCAGATTGTTGAGGGGAAAACATTCCGGTGGTCGGGCGAATACGAAGCTGACATGAACAAACGGCGGACGTTGCATACGGAGCTGAATGTTTTCGAGACCTTCAGCCCCAAGTTGCCGCCCACATATCGATCAGCTTCGGTTATTCTTCTTGGTAACATTGGCCCAGAACTGCAAAACCATGTACTCGATCAGAGCGAACAGCCGGATTTTGTGGTCGCAGATACAATGGATCTTTGGATCACTATTGCGCAGCCTGAACTGATCAAACTTCTGGGTCGGATCGACTTATTGGTATTGAACGACAGTGAAGCGCGCCAGCTCACGGAAGAAGAGAACCTGATCAAAGCCGCCAAAAGGATCTTGGATCTCGGTCCGAAATATGTGGCGATTAAAAAAGGTGAGCATGGCTGCTTGTTGTTATCGCGAACCGAATTTTTCAGCTGCGGAGCTTATCCTCTAGAGGAAGTGAAAGATCCAACTGGCGCTGGTGATACCTTTGCCGGGGGGTTCGCCGGCTATTTGGCGAGCCTGAATCGATCTGGCTTTGAATTCGCGGATCTAAAGAGAGCCGTCGTTCATGGAACAGTTCTCGCCAGTTTTTGCGTCGAATCCTTCAGTCTTTACCGACTGACCCAACTCACCAAGAGCGAGCTTCAAGATCGCTATAGCCGGTTTCGCGACATGAGCCACTACGACGGCGGAACGCAGGCCTAATGGAAATCAGAATTTCGTAATGCCCGGGTAGCGACCCGAGAATACGAACGTGAGCACCCTTGGCCACAATGGTTCATTTCTAGCCGCAAATCCCGTCGACAAACCGTTGTGGGTAACGACAAGAAACCTCAATTAATCAACGTAAAACAGCTTTTCAGCGGCACTTACGGGGTTCGTTGCGCTCGACGAGGCTGCTATCGCAAAGCAACCACCAATCAAGATGATAATAACCGCAATAATTAATAACAGGAATCCCCGGTTCGAATATTCGGCGCTCTCGGCAAGAGTGCGGTCGAGAGGATATTCCCCTTGTGACAGCGATTGGACCAAGTAGTGCGGCTCCCCCTCAAACGGAATTTGTTGAGCGATGGAATCGCCCAACGTCGATTTGTTTTGAGAAAACGGATCTTTCATAAATAGTTAGGTTGCCCCTCGCCTTCATTAGGACGCCGAGTCGGTGGAGGGTTGCGCAATTTGTGCGGCAAATCGATTGCGCTAAGTGAGTGATCTCGGATTCATACCAGTTGCATGTACGCAATCGAGACGACGGCATTGACACGGGCATTCCGCCGGAAGATTGCGGTAGAAGATCTGACTCTCAGGGTCCCAGGCTCCACTGTTTTCGGCTTTCTTGGACCGAATGGCGCCGGTAAGACCACGACCGTCCGTATGTTGGCGGGTCTACTGCCTCCCAGTTCCGGAACCGGAGTCGTGGCAGGTTGTCCGTTGAATGGCAACTTGGATCACCTGCGGCACCGGATCGGCTTCCTGACGGAATCGCCTGGCCTGTACGAGCAGCTTACTGCATGGCAAAACCTGCTTTTTTTTGCCCGGTTGTATGGTCTTTCCGAAAAGAATGCTCAATCTCAAGTCGCAAAATATCTGAAACTGCTTGGATGCTGGGAAGACCGACATAAACCGGTAGGCGCTCTTTCTAAGGGTATGCGCCAAAAGACGGCGATTGTGCGAGCCCTAGCCCATGAGCCCGAAATTTTATTCCTGGATGAACCCTCCTCCGGTCTTGACCCTTCGACTGCTCGTTTTTTCCGCGATTTCGTCAAATCGTTGCGCGCAAACGGCCGAACCATTTTTCTGACCACTCACAATTTGGCCGAAGCCGAAGATGTCTGCGACTATATCGCGATCATGAAGACGCGATTGATTCTGGAAGGCTCGCAATCGCAGATTCGCTCGGAATTGTCCGGCAATGTCGTAACGATTCGCTTCTCCACTTCCGCCGAGCCCTGGCTATCGATTGTTCAACAGCTTGAGTATGCAAAGGAAGCGACCGTGGTCGAATCGGCGCTGCGAGTAAACCTCGCAAACCCACCGACTGACACGCCTAGACTCGTCCGTGCTTTGGTTGAGGGCGGTGCAGAGCTCTACGCGGTCGAGCCTGCCCGCAAATCGCTGGAGGAGATTTATCTTGAACTTCTTGATTCCGTGGCGACGGCAGATCGAGAACAGCCCGCCAAGGTGTAGTGAATCCTCTTCTCACCATCGTACGCAAAGAGCTGTTGGAAATGCGGAGAACGCGCCGATTTCTACTTAGGTTCTTCATCGCGCCAAGTTTCGTCCTTCTCTACTCGTTCACAGCGCTCGGAAACCTCCCCCATCGCTCGCACAGCGAAGTCGGCGCCCTAACCGCATCCCGGCTGTCTTCCGAGGACATCGAAGCCGCGGAGTGGTTCAGCAGATCAAAAATCTTTCTACTGTTGATGCTGCCAATGCTTTTCTCGGCGGCACTGGTCATGCAGACAATGGTCGTTGAAAAAACGGCTAAAACCCTGGAGCCACTTCTCGCCACCCCCGTAAAGACCTTTGATCTGGTTTTAGGTAAGATCCTCGCGGCGTTAGTCTTCCCTCTCCTGGCCGGATACCTTTACCTGGCCATCTACGCCGGTGTTGTCTGCCTCATGGACAGACATTCGGAGATGCTCCGGTTCATGTTTTCGCCACGGCCGCTGATCGAAGCCTTCCTGGTGATGCCGGTATCAGCCTTTGCCAATGCCTCGCTCGCAATGATCGTGGCCGTTCGTTCACGCGACCCGAAGACCGGAAGTCTGCTCTCCAGCCTATTAACCCTGCCGGGAATCGTTCTTTATGGAACGCAGATCGCTCTTCTGGACTTTCTCAACCAGTACATTCTACTGGTCTGTGTTGGCGCCGTCTTGCTATTGGCTGGCGCGGGTATTTTTTTCGCGACCGAAGCATTCCAGCGCGAAAAAGTGTTCGAGCGCTGGGACAGCTGACCATTCGGCTGTCGCCGAATGGTATGACAAATGACAAATAGCAGATGACAGATTGGCCCTGTGCGATTGGTCGTGTCCCATGACTCAGTGCCGAATTGCTTTCGGGTTGGTATTTGCCCAGAACGGTTCTTCGGTCGAGCACCCCATTTGTCATGTGTCAGCGGGCCTCGGCCCGTCGGCTGTCGCCGAATGGTCTGACAAATAGCGGATGACAGATGACAAATAGCAAATAGCAGATTTGCTATTAGCGTTAGAAATCAACCCGCAGAGCTCCAGCTCCGGGCTGACAAATGGTTTAGTTGTAAATCGGGCTTATGCAGATCCATCTTGATCCCATTGGAGGTGTTGCCGGCGACATGTTCGTCGCCGCAGTTCTTAATGCCAACCCTGAGCTAACACCTGGACTTTTAAAAACGATGTATGGCTTGGGGCTGCCTGAGTGGGTCAATTGCCGAATCGAAACCGCGAATGACGGAGTCCTGGCCGGATCCAGATTCGTTGTAGAGTGTGAAGCCCAACCTTCCATTCACCATCATCAGCACGCGCATGATTCGGACGGATCACATGACCATCACCACAGGCGCTGGTCAGATATTCGTAAGCTGATTGAGCAGGCGAACCTTTCATCGACGGCCAAGCAACATGCGCTCGGGATTTTCGGCCTCTTGGCCGGGGCTGAAGCCCGTGTCCATGGGATCCCGGTTGCGGATGTCGCGTTCCACGAAGTGGGCGCCATCGATTCGATCGTGGACATTGTCGGAGCAGCTTTTCTTATCGACGCACTTCAGGTGGATCGTTGGACGACTTCGCCGCTGCCTCTTGGCTCTGGACAGGTCGAAACCGCTCATGGCCGGTTGCCGATCCCTGCACCTGCCACCGCGTTATTGCTCGAAGGTTTCGCCGTATTTGACGATGGAATTCCAGGCGAACGCGTCACTCCAACCGGAGCTGCGATCGTCCGCTACCTCTGTCGACCAAACGAAGTCCAACGCCGAACTGGCGTTCTCGTGCGTTCCGGTGTTGGTCTGGGAACTAAACGTTTTCCCGGCATCAGCAATGTTCTTCGTGTGATCTGTTTCCAACAAAAGAGCCAAGCTTCGAGCGGGCATCGAGAACTCTTGATTGTTGAGTTTGAGGTCGATGATCAGTCCGCCGAGGAGCTTGCCGCCGGGCTGGAACGGATTCGAAATGACGTCGCGGTTTTTGATGTCATCCAAATTCCCGCGATCGGCAAGAAGGGTAGGCAGGCCAGTCATATAAAGATCCTCGCCGATCCCGCAAAGCAAGAGGAAGTAATTGCACTCTGCTTTCAGCAAACAACGACCATCGGCTTGCGTTTTCGCGCGACCGAAGCTATCGCGCTCCCACGTCAAACTGAATCAGTGCAGGTCGCCGGCCGCCAGGTAAGAGTGAAAATCGTGCGACGTCCTGGAATCGGGGCGACCGCTAAAGCTGAGGCGGACGATTTATTAGTGGCTGGCGAAGGGTATAGTGCTCGAGCAGAATTGAAAACTAAGGCTGAAGCTCAGGCTCTTTCGTCGCCGCTCCTTGCTGATTTGGTGGACGCCGAAATCCAGTCGGAGCGACCAATCGCCAAAAGATCGGAGGCTCCCCGATTGCACCATGAATAACGGATTGAGAGAAGGCGGGCATAACCCGGTGAACCAACATGACTAAAGGAGAGATAAATCTCGACCACGAACGAACCCGGCGTATTGGGTTGGCCGAAGCAGTATATTCAGCGTCAAAAAATATCGATCAACTTGCCGAAATCTTGAATCAAGCGGCTCAACGACAAACCACCTTACTCCTGACCCGGTTATCACCGGCCCAATTTAATGCGCTCCCCAGCCAATATTGTTCGTTGCTCGACTATGACCCGGTATCACAAACGGCCTTTTTCGGCCCATTGAAGCCGGTCGTCAATGTAGCCGAGATTGCGGTGATTACCGCCGGGACGTCGGACGTTCCAGTCGCGATGGAAGCAGCTCGTACGCTGCGCTTTTATGGCCAGAATGTTTTAACCATCAATGATGTCGGCGTAGCCGGAATCTGGCGTCTATTCGACCGGCTAGAATCGCTGAAGCAGATGAGTGTTGTTATCGTCGCTGCTGGCATGGACGGTGCCCTGCCGAGCGTTGTCGGCGGTTTGGTGAGCGGCTGCGTGATCGCCCTGCCAACTTCTGTTGGTTATGGTGTCGCCAACGGCGGCCAGACCGCATTGAATGCTGCGCTGGCCAGTTGCGCACCCGGTCTCCTCGTGGTGAATATCGACAATGGATACGGAGCAGCTTGCGCCGCTCTTCGCATTGTTCAACGAAATGACGCACGGTCCTCGCTCGCCTTTCAGCTATCGCCGAACGGCATGACAAATGACGGATAGCAGATTGCAGGGGTCAGTCGCTCGAGTCATACGCATGTTCCGGCTGGCATTGCGGACACCAGCAGGTACGCCGGCCGCCAACCACTTCTCTCATTAAATCAGTGCGACAGCGCGGGCATTTCCCTCCGTCCTCCCAACGGTGGGCAAACAACCAGCTCCTGGGAAACTGCCAATCTTTATCCATGACTTCGATGGCCTTCGCGCAGACGCTTCGGGTAACACGATAAAGCGTGTTAATCTCTGACAGGCTAAGGGTGCCGGCCCGAGTCTTGGGATTTAGTCGTGCTCGCCAAAGAATTTCATCTGCCATCCAGTTTCCGATGCCGGGAAAGCGCTCCTGCATCAATAATAATGCTTTCATCGGCGACGCTTTTCGGCGCCGGCAAAACTCCGCAATCGAGCTTGGCTTGAATTGATTGGACAAAATCGATGGCGGCAGCTTCGCCCACCATGAAGGGGCGACTTCGTTCCGAGCAAATTGCACTCGACCAAATTGCCGCGGATCAGAAAAAACGAGAGATCGTTTCGACTGCCGAAGAATAAGATGGTCATATTTTAGGAACGAGTACTTTGGCTTTTCAACCCTGAGTTCGCCGGTCATGCCCAAATGCAGTCCCAGCCAATGCTCGCCCCGATTGCCGAATCGAAATACCATTTGCTTGCCCAGCGCTTCCGAATCCAACAACCGTTGGCCGGTCAAGGTTCGAACGAGTTCCTCTGGATTTATGCTCCGAAAGATGCGCGACGTTCGGTTGCGCAAAATGACTTCCAAGATTTTCTCACCTCGTCCGACCGCCCAAAGGCGGCGGCTGCGCTCGACTTCAGCCAGCTCAGGCATTTCTAATCATTCCACAACTTCCTCGAGTCTCACATCGATTGGTTGTGACCCAAAATCGGCCAGCGCGAAACTGATCGGGAGTTTGAAACGACGCGGTCCGATGCTTCCAGGATTTACGTATAATACCCCATCCTTGCTCCGAACGAGTGGCTTATGAGAATGCCCCGAAACCACCATTGAAAAACCTGCAACCGCCGGGTTCAGATCCAAATCAGCGAGACTATGCAATAAATAGACCAGCCGCCGGCGCACCGAGACCAACTCGGTTGGTGGTAATGCAAACATTTCGGTGTCCACGTTGCCGCGAATCGCCACCACCGGAGCGCATTCCCGCAGCCGATCCAAGACCCTTGCATGGCCGACATCACCCGCGTGCAAAATCAAATCGACATTCCCGACTGCACTGAGAACGGATTCGCGAACAAGACCGTGAGTGTCGGCAACAATCGCGACTAGTCGAGCACGAGGCCACTCTTGCATTGGCGAAAGCTTTTCGCAGGAAGCACTCGTCAGAATAACAGGTTGGTCTTTCACTGAGGCTGTGGCCTAGCCCGTCGGACCTAGGAATCGAGCGGCCCGATCGATAGTGATTATAGTGAAAAATGGCTGCCGCGAAAGTAGCATTGCTCCTTATTTCCGGGCTCGTCTTCTCGTTTATCGCAGCGGGCGAAAACGAATCGGATCAACTATCGGACGAGACGATCCGCTCTCTGGTTCCAGGTGCTTGGATCAGCCAAGAGATCCTGGATGGTCAGCCAATGACACTCACCGTGGAATATCGGCCGGACGGTACCTTTGGAGCGTCCGCGGGAATCGCCGAGGGACGCTATCGGACGAAATTGGTTTTGCGCGGGACATGGCGAGTCCATAACCGAGTTCTGATAAACCACACCGAGGCGACCGGGATGCCGGCGCGAACGACTATTTACGAAGTGGTCGCGGTCACCGAAACGGTGTTGATCCTGCGCGATCGGGATGGTGGCATTGTGGTGAAACGTCGCGCCTGGAAGAATAGCCAATAGCCGATAGCCAAATGACCTTGGGCCCTCTTGGCTATTGGCTATCGGTTATTTATCAGTTCGCTCTTTTCCAGGTTTCGGTTCTTCCGATCAGCGAAACACCGATGTAGCCGCGTACCTTAAGAGTATCCGTGCCTTGCAATTCCATATTGCAAGAGTACGTATTTCCGCTCTTCGGATCATAAATTGTCCCGTTTCCCCATTTGCCCGAACCGGTCGAGGTAAACCCGGTCATAAAGACCATCCCGAGAATTGGACGGCTGTGTTTGCCGGCATCCGGATTATGAATGTCGGTCTTTTGCCTGCCGTCCGGAGCGAGCGGCTCGCGCAGGCTTACAATCTTGGCATTCAGTTTTCCGTTCTCCTCGTAGACCTCAAATGAAGCGTCTTCGTTCTTCCAAAGACCGGTGACCGACGGCGAATCGGCGGCAAGGATCCTCTCGGTCGCGACGAATAGAACAACGCAAAATAATACGCGAAAGACGGAAGTATGTTGTCCGTAGAACATATGATCATCAGTTCGAGCAGTGTTACTTTTTGTCAATTAAAGGAGACCCGATTCGGAAACGGTTATTCCAACCGAAACTACCGTCTTCTCATGAACAGGCTTGCTGCTTTCCTTTCAATTTTTGCGGCTCCAGCATTTCTTTTTCTCGGGCCCAAGCAGAGTTTTGGGCAAACCCAGCTGGATTCCGAGAGGGTGACCGTGCCCTCACCATTTCGAACCTCACCGTTTGATCGCGACCGTTATCTACAAGTACCGCGCGGCTTTCAAATCCGGGTGGTTGCTCGAATTCCGGCAGCTCGGTTTGTCCGGCCGACTCCGGAAGGCGGTCTCCTTGTCTCTCAGCCATCGAGGGGCAAGATTTGGTGGATCTCTGGGACGCCGGCCAGCATAGCCTCGCCCATTCTTGCCGCCTCCGGATTGCGCTTACCACATGGAATGGCGTTTATAGTGAGAGCAGGCAAAGCGTACGTTTACGTGAGTGAATCCAACGAGATCAGTCGATTCGCCTACGATCCCAACGGCCACACGCTACTCCATAAAGAAGTCGTTGTACCAAATTTGCCCGACACCAGCAGCGCTGAGCTCCGCGGCTCCTATCGCCATGAATTGAAAAACCTAGCGATCAGCCCGGATCGGCACCTCTACGTCGATATCGCTTCGTCAACAAATGCGGATCCGAGGGATACCACCAGTGATCCCATTCGGTGCGCCATTTACCGCTATGATCTGGATGGTGGAAACCGAACCCTTTTAGCAAAAGGTATTCGAAACGCGGAAGGACTCGACTTTGTGCCGGGATCAAACGCTTTGTGGGCGGTGGTCAACGGAAGTGACGATATTCGATTCCCATATCACCGAAGCTGGAAAGGAAGCGGCTCGGATGACTTTGGCAAACGCATTACTGCCTACATCGATGACCATCCGCCAGATACATTTATTCATGTTAGATCGGGAGCGGACTATGGGTGGCCATTCGCTGAACCGAACCCGGACGGTCCGAGCGGTTTGGATGACATGCCGCTCGACCCGTATTACGATAACAATCCGGACTGGAACAAATATCCGGAGTCTAGGTTTACGCGGAGCGATAAAGGGATCCAGGCTCACTCGGCGCCGTTGGGCATGGCATTTCTGCAGGAAACAAAATTGCCCGACTGGCTCCGGAACTCGGCCGCCGTCGCGTACCACGGTTCCTGGGATCGAACTCGTAAGACCGGGTATAAGGTCGTCATCTTTCCGTGGACGAGTCAGCAGCGGCCGGGTAACCAAGTTGATCTGGTTACTGGATGGCTCGACGAACAATCCCAACGAGTCTGGGGCCGACCGGTCGACGTCAAGCCTTCGACTGACGGTAAATCGCTTTTTATCTCGGATGACGATAGCGGCACAGTTTACGAATTGAGGCCGGGAGAGTAATGCCGTTAATTTCTAATCGGAAAGCGGGCGAAGGCGAATAGACCGGCTAAACAGATTGCTGCGGCAAGGTAAGCGCACCCATGAAAACTCTGGCTTGATCCAAAGGTCTGTAACCATCCGAACGCCACCGCTGAAAGACCGATCATTGATTTTTGGAAGATGGCTTGAACCCCGAAAAAGATCGCCTCGCGATGGAGGCCGCGCCGGCTGCTATCTTCATCGATTACATCGGCCAGCAGGGCGAACGCTAAGACCCCGAAACCGCCCACTGGGACCCCCGCTAGCCCGACAACGCATTGAGCAACAGTGAACTGCGAAAGCCCAATTTGAATTCGATCGGAAAGGCCTACCAATCCGAACACTAAAACGGTCAGCGCGAATACCAAAAGAAAGCTGCGATATTTCCCGAACCGTTTTGCTAGCCAGTTAAAGATGAAGAATGCGACAAGGTTGACCGCGATGAACGGCAACATGAGCCAGGTCACGGCATCCTTCTGCATCCCCAACTGCACTTGGACCCAGCGCGGGACCAGCATTAATAAGAGATTGAGCGCAAACCAGTAAAGCGAGGTGGAAATCAGTAGCGGTAAAAAGGTAGTGTTTCCGACTACCTCTCTGATCCACTGGAACAGCATTTTCAAGGACGGCTTCGCACCAGCCGCGTGTTCCCGCTCCGATATCACGAGAGGAATTGGATAATAGGAAATCAAGACCGCTAGAGCTACCATCACACCAAGCCCAGCAAAGCCGTAGTGCTGCACAATCAACCCAGCGAACGCGAAACAAAGAGTGCCGACCAGTGCTGCTACGCCTTGTCCGGTGGTGAGATTCAGGCGGTCGCTGGTGGAGCCGGCAATTTCTGGCAGGAGCGCCAGATAAGGAGTTACCACCAATCCGTAAAGCAGAAAATAGGCCTGAGCCAGAACGACCGCATAGCCGATCCGGAATAGTTCGCCAGCATTTTGGGGCGGTATCCAAAGGAGAAAAGATACAATCGCGAAGGGCAAGGTACCAAATAGGAGAAACGGTATTCGTCGACCCCACCGGGTTCGCGTATTATCGGTCCAATAAGCGAGGAAGGGATCGGAAACACCGTCGGTGATTCGTCCTGCCAATATAATGATCGAGAACGCCACCGTACTGATAACGCCTCCAACCACGTAGCGCTCGTAGAACCATTCGGTAAGCACGAGGTTGGCCAGATTCATGGCCAACGCCCCCAGGCTATAGACTCCCAACTGCAACCGCGTGAGCCGGTCTGTAGTCGTAGCAATGCGATTCATGGGGAAGCGAGACGCATCTCCTGGTAACGGTACCGACTAAAAAACGCAAAGGTTTTTGGATCCGGCGCGCTTGTCTTGGCCGAACAATTCTGCTAAGACGCCCCGGAGATTTCGGAGAAAAATAATGGATATCCTAGCGGCAGTTATTTCGGTTCAAATCGGTCCAATCCTTGCTCTCGTGGCAGGGATTTTGATATTGCTGGTGCCCCGATTGTTGTCTTTTATTGTTGCCATCTACCTGATCATCATCGGCCTAAATGGCTTATTGCATTTAGGGTTTTGAGGAGTGATGACCAATAGCCAATCACAAAAAAGGAAAATCGACCCTCAGCTATTTTACTCTGGATCGAGGCCTTCAGCTGTACGAAGCAACGCTTGCGCACAAGCAAACGAAACCGAGAAGAAAGAAAACGGCCGACGAGATCTGCACTGCCCGGTATGTTTGCTCCAGGGGCAGCGGGATATTCTGAAAGTCTTCGGTTGGCGGATTGTCGCCCAATGGAACAATCCACCAGATCGCAATCGCCAAACAAACGCCCAGGCAAAAAACCGCCACCCAGGCGGTTGCGTTAGCCACTCCGCCACTCTGAAAACGGAGAGCGTAGATAACAGTCGCGAACACATCGGTCCCGAGCAGTAACACATAGATTGATGTGCTTAGGGGGTGACGAACTTTTCCACCAGCGATATCGGGCTGAGTGGGCCTTTCTAACACCATAAAGCGCCTGACGATCGCGTATTCGTAAACCGCGAATAATCCGGTCAGGACCAGGACAGAGAATTTGAGCCAGTCCATTGCTAAACCTCGTCGATTATCTCATCGGGAAACTCCCTGTTCCAGAATAGAGTTGCAGGCCGGGACCATTCGTTGCCTTTGGCCGCATGGTCATGACAGATTGCAAATGACAGATAACAAATAAGAGAGCAAGATTTGTCATTCACTACCGTGAACAATGCCTTCACCCATCGAAAAACTACTCGATGAATGGGTCGCCCAAAATCCGAAGGAGCATCTCCCCGGGGAAGGCAAACCATTGGACCTCGAGGAGTACTTTCGATGGCCGGAAGACAAACGAATGGGATACTCACTCCTTCGCAGCGCCGGATGTGTTCCGCCGGAGGTCGCGCTGCTTCAGGAAATTGATTCTCTAAAGCAATCAATCGAACGTTGCACCGATCCCGAAAAACGGTCACGACTCCGGGATCAACTCCAAGCCAGACAAGTCGAATTTAATATGCATCTGGAGGAGCGCCACCGATCGGCGCGACTGGGCCAGTAATCGGTGATCGGTAATCGGTAATCAGTAGAGCAAATGCAATATCTTTAAGTCCCACCGACCGCTAATTCCCCGGCTACCGATTAGTGATTACCGATTACCGATTCAGCGTCTCACTTGACCCCGATGCGCACGCGATAACTCCAGAACCACGGAATCTGGCGATCACCTAACAGTCGTTGGCCTGTTCTTCTCAATTCAACCAACCCTACCTCTTCTTCGCTGATGCCCGCTCTGAGTAGTGCGGCCACGCTCCCTTGGCTCCTGGCTAACCCGACCAGTCGCTCCGTGTCACCTAATTCTACTTTGTTAAAAGTGGATTCTCGCGCGATCCGGAAACAGCCGCTGCGCCGAATGTTCTCGAGGTGTTGATGTTTAGACCACGACTTGACCCGGGCCAACCGGATATCTGCGTATTGCGGGTGATCGGCATTCGCGACGCATTCATTGTAAGCCAGTTCCAGTTCCGGCAAAACTGATGGGGGCCAGTCGCAATCGATTGCCGCGAAAACGCCTCCGGGCCGAAGAATACGGGTCACTTCGGGCAGCGTCGTCTCCGGATTCATCCAATGAAAGGACTGGGATGCCGTTACAATATCGACACTCTCGGCGGCGATTTGAGTAGCATCTGCTTCCGCGCTAGTCCATTCCACCGCGCGCAGCGGGAAAAGGTTAGAACAGCGTCTTTCTGCTTCTCGCCGCATATCCTGGGACGGTTCCACCCCCGTGATCGATCGTGTCCTCCCAACCCACATCATCATTGATAAACCGCTGCCGCAGCCGAGATCCACAACGCGTTGGGCCGTCTCCAACTTAGCAAACTGAAGCAGGAGATCGGCAATTGCCTCTGGCGGCGAAGGTCGGACCTGATCATATACCTGAGCGAATCCGGTAAACCGTTCGACGCTTGGATTCATCTTCGAATAGCCGATAGCCGATACCAAATAGCCAAGGTATGCTATTTGCCATCTGTCATCTGTCATGACCGCGTAGCGGTCCTGTCACTGCCCCTTATCGACCGCGTCGGCGAACACCTTCAACTGCTTTTCCACAATCGAGGGGGATAAGCTTTGATATTCGGGCGTCAGGTAGGATGGGCTCGTCGCGCTGTCGCTCCGGATATTGGCGCCGCTGATTCCGAGGCCAACCCCCGGCATCAATTGCCACGGTTTGTACTGGGGATGAAGCGCCTTATCTTCGGCTTTGTCTTTCTTATCCTGAGACTGCCGGCGAAACTCTTTATCAGCGATATTGTCGATCCGCGAATCTGGCGGAGCCTTCGTGAAATCAGCCTTTTGCTCGCCGATAACGGTAAGAGCTGGAAGCTCGATCGCTTTGGTCAAATCCTTGGAAAATCTCTCCTTGTCGGCCGGCTTTAAATCCGAAACCGGCACCACTGCTTGGCCTTCGTTACTTTGAATGACCAAGGTCGTGGTGCTCCGGCTGGTAACCTGAACATTGTGAAAGGTATGGCCTGACGCCGTCGTTAGATCTTCGGCCTGAATCCGGGCAACCGAACATAGACCTAGCAAAAGAAATGGGAGATGTTTCTGTTGGCTGAGAAGACTGCCCGCACGACAACGCATACGGCGGACCATAGACACGATTCCGCCTTTCGGCGAGCTGAGAATTTTCACTGATCAGCAATCGCTATTCGCTGATTTGCTAATTAGCCGCCGCAGGCCCCGGTTTCTTTGCCTCAGTACCGGCCTTATTTGCCGCATTAACGGTTGTGCCGTTATTCCCGGAAAGCACCAGAAGAACGTCGGCTGCCTGCTTGTCGGTCGAAGCCTTCGTATCTAACCACACGAGCCGCCCGTTCTTAAATAGATATGCCTGCCGGGTCGCGAATGCGTCCTTTATGAGCGGCACGCCAAAAGCGGAAGTGACCTTATGGTCGGTGTCGGAGAGCAATTCAAATGGCAAATTCTCTTTTGTCTGGAACTCCTTTTGGGCGTCTATCGTGTCCAGACTCACTCCGTAGACTTTCACCCCCTTCTGCTGAAGGTCTTGATAGGCGTCGCGAAGACTGCAGGCTTGCGCCGTACAACCGGCCGTCATCGCTTTTGGATAGAAATAGACCAGCGTGTATCCATCCTTTGCGGCTTGCGCAAGGTTAACGGATTTGCCGTCTTGATCCGCAGCTATGACCGCCGGGATCGGATCACCAATCGATAATTTTCCGTTGGTCTGAGGTGTCTCTGACGCCCAGCCGAAGAACGGAAGTGATAAAAGGCAGAGAAGCGAACCGGAGCCGATCAATTTCATAGAAAGTGGAGTCGTTGGAATTGGAGTTTTTACATCCCTGAACACGTACGTTGTGATTAACTCGTGTATTGATTTACGTAAAGAGCATTGCCGATGGATTCACCTTTTCGCTGGCCAACAATTCTTGGGTAACCACCGGTTAAATGCGCCCTTCTTTAAATGCGCCCTTCTAAATCTTAGACTCTACTCCGGCTTCAATATTCCCGTCTCGTTTCTTTTCTCGTATTGCATTTGAACCGATTGATCGTGCGTTTTTTACGATGCGCGAAATAACTGCGATATCTTTCTCTTTAAGTGTTGCGATTGCTGGATCGTTCCACCGAATAATTCGCCGTTAACGTTCGTCACAGCTTTCAGATGAAGCCTTTGCTATTCAGTCTCAGCACTATTCTAGCGGTCGTCGGAACTTCTTACGTGGCACGCGCGGACGATCATCACTATTACGAACATCATGAGCGGGATCACTATGAAGATCGTGGCGACCATGATTGGCATGAAGAATACTGGCACCACCATCACTACGGTTATTGGCGTGGCCAACGTGGCTATTGGGTCTTTCGGCATCACCGCCACGAGTTTGTCATCTTTGGGCCCGGCTAAAGGCGGACGATACTTAAGAAAACGAATGTATGCGGAAGCCGTTCGGCGGCTTCCGCGCTACGCATGATAGTAGGCACTCACAAAACTCACCGTGAAGCCTAGTAAACAGCCATAGAAAAAATGGCACCAACAATGCGACCGCCGGCTCGATCAAATATGCGAACGCCTGGCCAAAAGCGCTTGCCACTTTTCAATCAGGCGTAGCAGCCCCGGATCCAGGGGCCATCTCCCTATCTCGCTGGGCTCAAACCAACGCAACTCCTTGCTCTCCGGACTAGTTTGAATCTCCGCCTGTTCCGGAGCGATGAGAACATATCGGACATCGTAGTGCAGATGCCCGGGTTCGTCTCCCAATGCTGGAATCTCGTGGATATCGAGATCAAACGGCCGGGCCGAGGCGACGACCAAGCCTTGAATCCCGGATTCCTCGTACGCTTCGCGTTGCGCTACCGAAAGAACGTCTTCCTCGCCGTCGCAATGGCCTCCGAACTGCAGCCAACGGTCTAGCTTTCGATGATGATGCAATAGACTGCGGGCTCCGTCCGCGCTGACCACAAACGCGCTCCCGGTAAAATGGGCCGGAAAAGCATCACGTCTGAAGCAGTTCGGGCACGAATCGAGCAATTCGACCATCCGCTGCCGACAAGTCACTTCGTCCGGCCGAGCAGAAAGGTCGAGAGACAATAAAGTGTTTCGAAACTCAGCGCGGTTCATCGTGATTTTCTATTCGCCTTTGGACCGAAAGTCACGCGCATCAGCGATCATAGCGCGCACGGTGGCGGGAACCTCCGGTGCGTTTTGACTCTAAGCCGATCCGCATCGAAAGTGGCCGTCTTGACCACGCCCGTACATTCTTCGGCCACTCAAGCAAAAGTTCCCCGGCCTCAATCTCAACCCGAAGATTCGCTGCGACGACCATTGAGCGAATGGCTTCTGCTGCTAATGCTGGCAGCGGTGCAGTTCACGGTCGCGGTCGACTTCGTCATTATGATGCCTCTCGGGCCGCAGTTGATGCGCATCTTTGGTATCGATACGCCCGCCTTTAACTTAGCGGTATCGGCCTACGCGGGCGCAGCGGGCGTGTCGGGGCTCGGTGCCGCATTCTTTCTCGATCGATTCGATCGCAAGAGCGCGCTACTGATGATCTACGCTGGGTTTGCTATCGGCACTCTGCTCTGCGCACTTGCTCCAACCTACGAAACGTTGGTGTTCGCCCGCGCGTTAGCTGGTTTTTTTGGCGGGATCGTCGGGGGCATCAGTCTGGCGATGGTCGGAGATCTCGTGCCGGACAGTCGTCAGGCCTCGGCGGTAGGAGCCGTCATGTCCGCGTTTTCGGTCGCTCAAGTAGCGGGTATTCCGTTGGGCCTCTACCTTGCGGACAAGCTTGGCTGGCATGTTCCCTTTCTGCTTTTGGCTGCCCTGAGCGCAATTGTTTGGATTCTTGCCTTCGTGCGATTGCCGAAGGTCCGAGCGCATCTGAAGGCCAGCCGCAGTGAAACGCCGCTGCGCCGGTTTTGGGGTATCCTGGCCAGCGCGAATCATCTTCGCGCATTAGCCCTCATGTCGGTAATCACTTTAGGCGGATTCATGATCATACCTGATCTCGCTAACTATCTTATTTCCAACGTCCGACTGAATAGCGCCGAGCTTCGCTGGGTCTACTTAATCGGCGGAAGCGCGACGCTCTTTACCATGAACGGCGTTGGTCGAATGGCTGATCGATACGGGCGGATGAGAATTTTCACTATCATGATGATCTGCTCGATAGTCGCGGCATTCCTGGCGACTCATTTACCTGCCGTCCCAGCGCCTCTGGCGGTCGCGGTTTCGACCTTCTTTATGATCTCGATGACTGGCCGGTTTGTTCCCGCTATGGCAATGATCACCAGCAGCGTAGAGCCCGAGCATCGGGGCGGATTTATGAGCGTCAACTCGGCCGTTGCACAATTTTCCGCAGCGTTGGCGGCAACGATGGCCGGGTGGGTGATCCACGATGGAGCCAATCATCAACTCGTCGGCTTCGGCCAAGTTGCCTGGATCTACATCGGTTGGGCTGCCATTGGTCTCTGGTTGGCCTCCGGAATTAAGACTGCGGCAGTAGCTGGACTAAAGGGCTCACGGTTTACTGATGAGACGCTTCCAGAATCCAGCATGTAGAGGACAGCGGCGGGAAGGCGTGAGAAGTGACTGGTGATTGGTGACCGACCAGATTGGTAGCGGCCGACTAGCCTGTCCGACATAGTCTTTTCACTTCTCACGCCTTCCCTGCTCCCTGCTCACGCCTTGCCCATTCCCGCCGTTATCACGCGCGTGGCGGCATCCGCGAAATCGAGAATACCATCTCTCGGAAACGGCAAATGAGAACTGGCGGCCAACTTTGCAATGCCGTGCACCATCGACCATGCTACCAAAGCCATCGGTTCAGGGTCCCCTCTCGACAACACACCGGCTTCTTGGCATTCAACGATGAGAGCGAGCAATGTGGCAAACGCTTCATCTCCCGCTTTAGCGTATTCCGGATATTTATCGCGGCTTAATGGCAAATCGAACATCACCAGGAAATGCTGTGGCCACCGCAGAGCGAAACTGACATAACCGCGGCCGCAGAGTCGAAACCGCTCTTCGGGCTTCGAACCACGAGCAGCGGAACGCTTCATCGCTGCGGTCAATCGTTCGAAGCCTTGGACTGCGACGACGGCCAGGAGTTCATCTTTGTCGCGGAAATGACGATAAGGGGCATTATGAGAGACATCAGCTCGGCGCGCCACCTCGCGCAAGGTGAAAGCCTGGGGGCCGACCTCACTGATTAGAGCGAGAGCGGCGTTAAGGAGGGTCAGCTTAAGATGGCCGTGATGATAAGGTCGTTCGGCTTTCATGGAGAGAGCAAAGCACAAAATGTTGACAAGAGCAACATGCCATGCTTAATGTGGGCATCGTCAACATGAAATACCCTTCTAATAAACGGCTGTCATCGGATGATTGCTGGGACGGCGGCGGCTCCGGCATCGGCCAGCTTGTCACCACCCCGGATACACGCAGAACACGGAAAACTACATGCAGAAATCAGCAGCCGGCCGGGCTGCCCGCTTCCGATTTCGACTGCAAGCCTCCAGAGTATTCAGGGCTCCTCTACAGTATTCTTAAACGCTCGATAGTCGGGGGACCGTAGTATTAAATTGTTTAACGGTGTGGGCTCCACCATTTTTCCGCTGATGCAGATCTCTTCCAGTCGAGACCAGTTCAACTCCTTGGCAGAGCGGGTGCTTTCTCGCTGGTTGTTTCGCGACACGCGCCGCATCATTTTCACAATGCGGCGAAATTTCTTGACGAGGTCCATCGAGTCCTAACGAATAATGGAAGATTTATCCTGGCCGATCAGATCAGCCCAGCCGCTGAAATCTCTGACTGGATTGACCGCTGGGAACGCACGCGTGACCCATCTCATTTTCTTCAGCGAACCGTTTCGCAGTGGCAGGACCTAGCTCGCGATGCCGGGTTTTCTTGGATCAAACACCAGATCGTTCCCTATCGTTTACAGTTTGACTGGTGGGTAACTCAGGCGGGTTATAACGCTGCACGCATTGCCGAACTAAACCAACATTTTGGCGCTCGCAGTCCGGAGGTGACGAGATGGTTGGACCCTAAGTTCGATGGCGAAGGGCAACTGATCTCTTTTGTCGAACCGATGTTGGTGGCGAGGATGGAGCCGTAGAGGCTGGAGGTTGCAGGTTGCGGGTTGGCGAAGTCGGAAGCCTCGGGAGGTTCGAACGATTGGGTTGTGACTTCATCTGCGTCAAGCTTTAGCTGTGGCCGATTACCCATTCGATCATCGGTCGAATCAATATAGCTTCAAGAATCATCAATTATGCTAGCGCGATGGATGAAGCTTTCTTTCCTCTATGACGAGACTTCGATCATACCCAATTTCGCAACAAACAGCGATGCGATGAAAGTCACACTCGATTTGGACCAACTAAAAAATGAGGGCGAATCACAGCGGAGGAATATAACCGCCTTCGCAAATTTGCCGCTGAAGCAACCGTTTCTTTGGCTGGCGGGCTGAGCGTCCGAAGCGGATCGATGGCTGCCCTGTCGAGCTTCATGTTTCTCGGCGCGCTTGGCGAAATGACCGGTTACATGCACGCTATGTACTTCCTCTGCGTTGAACAACCAACGCTGACGATCGCAGTGTTTGCCATCATGTCGGCGATTGCGGGCGCGATGGGTAACCGATTGCCAATCCGTTTCTCTCGCCCAGTGAAAAGCTTCGCAGCGAGCGCTTTCGTCATTGTGAATCTGGCGTTTTGGATTGGATCATTATGGGGCGATCGCAGCCGATTCGGGGGTGAGTCAGCAATGGTCTTTGTGGTGACATGGCGCTCTTTCTCGTTTTCTTGGTTGCGTGGGCCGCCTTTACCCACCGGCGTTGGGTCGTCACGACAGGAACGGTGTTCGCTGTCATCCACCTTTACACGCAGTGGTTTGAGCGTCTGTCACTGAGCCCCGGCAGTGTCATGCTGGCTGGGATCCTGGTTATCTTCATTGCGGCAGGTTTGATCACGTATTTGCGGCGACCAAGTGTGGAGATCGGCGGCTGACTCCCTCACGCAGGTTGCGGGCTGCAAGTTGCGGGTTACAAGTTGCGGTTCAAAACGGCTGGCCCTTCGACTTTCGCAACTGCTAATTGTTATCTGTCATTTGTTATACCGTTTGGCGACAGCCAAACGGTGATATATGGGTTCACTTATGGAATATCGTCAACTAGGACAATCGGGTCTCCGCGTTTCGGTGCTTAGCCTGGGCACCATGACCTTCGGCGGCGAGACGTTCTTCAACAAAGTGGGCGCAACGGACGTGAAGGGCGCGCGCTATCAAGTGGACCTCTGTCTGGATGCAGGTGTCAACCTATTTGATACGGCCAACATCTACTCTCACGGGCTATCGGAAGAGATTCTTGGTCAAGTTTTGGAGGGACGCCGTGATCAAGTACTGATCGCCACGAAGTTCCGGATGGTCATGCGTGACGGACCAAACGATGGCGGCGCCTCACGGCACCACATCATCAAAGAGTGCGAGGACAGTTTACGGCGGCTCCGGACGGATTACATCGATCTCTATCAAATCCATGAATGGGATGGAGAAACGCCGCTCGAAGAAACGCTGGAAAGCCTTGATACCCTGGTCCGCTCCGGAAAAGTGCGTTACATCGGCTGCTCCAACTATTCGGGATGGCATCTGATGAAGGCTCTCGCGGTTTCCGATCGCCGGAATTATGCGCGTTTTGTCAGCCAGCAGATTTACTACTCGTTGCAGGCTCGAGACGCCGAGTACGAACTCGTTCCGATTACACTGGATCAAGGTCTTGGTATTCTCGTTTGGAGCCCACTGGCTGGAGGCTTGTTGACTGGCAAGTACCGCCGTGGTCAGAAAACTCCGGAAGGCACCCGTCATTTCAATAATTGGGGCGAACCACCAATTCACAACGAAGAACAGCTTTACAATATCATCGATTTGCTGGTCGAACTTGGAGAGACGCACAAGGCTTCGCCTGCTCAAGTCGCTTTGGCTTACCTGCTCGGACGACCGGGTGTGACTTCTCTGATCATCGGTGCTCGAACCGAAGAGCAGTTGGCCGATAACCTGGCCGCGGCCAACGTGCGGCTTGCACCACAAGAACAAGCTCGACTCGATAAAGCCAGCGCGCCGGTGTTGTTATACCCCTATTGGCATCAGGCCAAAACGGCCAAGGAACGACTCAGCAAGGCCGATCTCTCATTACTCGGACCGCACATACAGTAGGTTGCGGGTTGCAGGTTGCGGGTTGCGGGTTGCGAGTGGTGGCGGATTTCTGGTCCCCAGCCTTGTATTCAAGGCGGGGGCTAGCCGTCGAAAAAGATCGCTCGATTCAGGTCACGTAAGCTCGTTGAACGCTTATTGCCGGAGACTCTTCGCGTGTTACGGTCGTGTCATGAGGTGTCGACGAACTCAGATCAACCAGCTCCTAGCAACCGTTTTTTTGGCCGGGATAACTTTACCGGCCAGGGCCGATAACCCGATCGCAAAAGAACTCCAGAACAAAACAACGATTGAACCGGAGTATTACCAAGTTCAGAACGAGCATGCTGCCATGCATCAAGCGGTGACCAAGGCTCGCAAAACCGTTGGCAAGTTTATTGATGCGTTGAAGCACCCGGTGGCTGGTCAGACCGATTTTGAGGTGAAAAAGCCGTTCGTGCAGGGAAGCGACGTCGAACATATTTGGTTGTCTGACGTTCAGTTCACCGGAAGTCGTTTTCAGGGGCGAGTGGATAATACTCCACGAAAGATTCACGGTCTAAAGGTCGGTCAACTGGTCTCGGTAAACCCGAACGAGATTTCAGATTGGGTATACGTTGACAACGGGAAGTTGGTTGGTGGCTATACGATACGCGCGCACTACAATGAACTGACGCCGGAGCAGAAGAGAGAGTTCGATCGTCAAGCCGACTTCCGAATCAAGTGAAGTACAGCGAGATAGACCGATCGTTTCCTAAACCATGAAGACGATGAAAAAAGTGCTGGTGTTTGGCGCGGCGACCATTGCCCTGGTCTTCTCTGGGTGCGCTGGTGACTACGTAGTTGGAACTTATGTGCCAGGCGTCTACGGCGGACCGTATTACGGCCCATACTATGGCGGATACGGGCCATACAACGGAGGCGAGTTCATTGTCGGAGGATACCACTACCATCACTACTACGGTTGGCATCATTTCTACGGACATGGTTTCGGCGCCCGCCATTTTGGAGGCGGTTTTCACCGCTGAGTTAGATGATTGCGAAAATTGCTTTGCCGCGAGTTCTCCGCATCGGAGGCGGCGCATTCAAAGAAACCGGACAACTGTTGCAAACCCTTGGGTTGCGTGCTCCGCTCATTGTCACCGATGCCTTTTTTACCAAGCAGGGATTGGCTGATCGGCTCAGTGAAATCCTCGAGCAATCTGACATCGGCGCTGTGGTCTTTTCTGGAAGCGTGCCGGACCCGACTACTTCCTCGGTCGATGCCGGCCTTGAGGCGCTGAGGCATGGAACCTTCGACTCCGTTATCGGTTTAGGCGGTGGTAGTTCGATCGACACGGCCAAGGCAATCGCAATTCTCAATGTGCATGGAGGGAAAATGCGCGACTACAAAGCGCCACATCAACAGGATATTCCAGGATTGCCGATTGTCGCGATTCCGACGACCGCGGGAACCGGCTCCGAGGCGACACGATTCACGATTGTGACCGACGAAGAGACCGGCGAGAAAATGCTCTGCATCGGGCTCGCTTACTTGCCAACTGCGGCGATTGTTGACTACGAGTTGACGCTGAGCAAGCCGATGCGATTAACGGCTGACACCGGAGTCGACTCGCTGACCCACGCAATCGAAGCCTATGTCAGCAAGCTGGCTAATCCATTTGCCGACGGGTTTGCGCGGACCGCGATGCGAGCGATTTGGAAAAATCTGCCGACCGCCTGTTTCGATCCGCAAAATCGGCCTGCGCGTGAAGCCATGATGCTGGCCGCGACTCAAGCTGGGATCGCATTCTCCAATTCAAGTGTCGCGTTGGTCCATGGTATGAGCCGGCCGATCGGAGCGAAGTTCCACGTGCCCCATGGATTATCCAATGCGATGCTTTTGCCCACGATCACCGCGTTTTCCATCGCCGCAGCTAAGACGCGCTACGCGGATTGTGCGAGAGCCATGGCTCTCGTGCTGGACGACGCGGACGATGATCGTGCAACGGAAGCCCTTGTCGAAAACCTGCGCGAACTGAACCAACGACTGGAGGTCCCAACACCGTCGCAGTACGGAATCGCCGAATCGGATTGGTTTGGAAGTTTGACGACGATGGCGAGCCAGGCATTAGCTTCCGGCTCGCCCGCAAACAATCCGCGCGTGCCGACGGCAGAGGAAATCGAAGAACTGTATCGAAAGGTGTGGGAAAGCAGTGCTAGGTAGTAACAGGTTGCGGGTTCGCCGATTGGCTATCGGCTATCATCTATGGCTTCTTGATGCTTGATCGGAGCTCCCGGATTTTAGATTCTAGATTCTAAATCCTCCCCCCTTCTCCTCCAAGACCGATGGACCACTTCTTCGATGCTCCGGCATTCAGTCTGGCGTCTAAACAGTTTAAGCTAATCGCCGATTACCTCGATATCTCGCGAAGCATGCGGGAACCACTTTTCTGGCCCAAACGATGTATCGCGGTTTCCCTGCCGGTGAAAATGGATGATGGCTCGATCGAGAACTTTGAAGGCTACAGGGTCCAACATCACCTCGCAATGGGCCCGACCAAAGGCGGGATAAGATTCACCCCGACTCTGACGATGGGAGAGGTAGCGGCCTTGGCGATTTGGATGAGTTGGAAGTGCGCGCTTACTGGTCTCCCTTACGGCGGGGCGACCGGAGGAGTGCGCGTCGATCCCAGGCAACTGAGCGTTGCCGAACTTGAGAGGCTTTCTCGGCGCTTCATGCAAGAAATGATCCCTTTTGTCGGCCCTAGGTCCGATATTATGGGCCCGGATATGGGTACAGATGAGAGGGTGATGGCTTGGTTGATGGACACCTATTCCGCCTACCTCGGATACTCTGAACCTGGGATTGTGACCGGAAAGCCTGTGAGTATCGGCGGAACAACCGGCCGCCGTGAAGCCACCGGTCTTGGGGTCGTCTATTTGATCGAGCGAGCCGCCGACATGATAAAATTGAAGTTAGCGGGCGGCAGCGCGGTCGTTCAAGGATTCGGTAATGTAGGATCGGTGGTCGCGCACGGTTTGGCTTACCGCAACGGAATGAAAATTATCGGGCTTGGTGATACCTCCGGTAGCTATTTCGATAAAACCGGCATCGATATCTGGCGAGCTCAAAGCTACGTTCTCGAAAACGGAGACCTGCGAAACTTTGAAGGGGCCGAACGGATCAGCGCGAACGATTTATTGACCTTGCCCTGTGACGTCTTGGTTCCGGCGGCAGTGAGCGGTGTGATCAACGGACAGAATGCTGCGAAATTGCGTTGCCGCATTCTGGCGGAGGCAGCGAACGGGCCAACGACAACCGAAGCAGACAAAGTTCTTTTTGAGCGCTGGAACGAGATTTTCGTGATCCCCGACATCTTGTGCAACGCCGGAGGTGTAGTGGTCTCTTACTTTGAGTGGGTACAGGGATTGCAGAACTTTTTCTGGACACGAAGCGAGATTGTCGATCGCCTCTTTAGAACCATGGAACAGGCTTTTGTGGCGGTAACGCGACGAGCCAAACAGCAGAAGATTCCCCATCGCGTTTCTGCCCTGGCCATAGCGGTCGAGCGCGTTATGAAAGCTCGGCAAGAATTTGGTTTGTTCCCCTAGCTAAGAAAAGCAGAAAACGCCGGTAACGCCAGCAACACGCGAACGTGCTGAGAGGCGAGGCTGCCTTTTGTCATTTGTTATTTGTCATGCGCAGCGTCGGGCAGCGATACGTGCACGATGTCGTATTGATGCGCATTCATTCCCACCGGGTGAGCGACATGCTCGGCCGTGAATTGAAAGTCGATTAACTCCCAGCGCACCGGATCAAGAGCGATGACCCGAGCCAAACGGTCCGATTTACTCTGTCGCTCTGCCCAACTCTTCACAAACTGCCCAATGTGCGTTTTGCGCGGTATTCCGATTGTCTGTCGAATAGCCGCTCTGGTTCGTTGGAGTTGTCGAAAATCTCCGCTTACCTGATGTGCCAATGCCCATCGCGGAGTCGGCCGTCCAAAAGCGTTGGCATAATTTTCGAAAAAGTCGCCGGTGAAGAATTCGGTAAGGAAGCTGGGCTTCGACCACAAATAAATCGAAGAGTATTCGTTTAAAGAAGCGTTCGTCTTTTCGTTGACGGCATAGAATTTGACGAACATTCCGGGCAACTGATCAAAGACTCCCGCCTTTTCCCGGACTCGAGTTCGAACACCTTCCATACCGAAATCATCGGGTAACGGTGTTTCGTACTGCATCAGAATCGCGTTGGAAAAATCTGGATAGCTCACGGCCCTAATCAACGCTTGCGTTCATCTGTTATCAATTTTAATTTATTGGCATATATACATTAATTTTTCTCATGTATGAATCTGCCTTTATTCGACCTTGATTTGCTGCGCACGCTGACGCTCGCGCATGATCAGGGGAGCTTTCGTGATGCGGCGCATTCAGTCGGTCGTACTCAGTCAGCGATCAGCTTGCAAATGCGGCGTCTCGAAGGTTTGGCTGGCGTCGAACTTTTTGAGAAGGCCGGTCGCAACGTCCAACTGACCGAGGGCGGTCTCGTTCTCCTAGAATACGCTCGCCGGCTACTCGCGCTAAATGATGAAGCCGTGCAAGCGGTCGCCGGACTGAAGATGCGTGGAAAGATCCGGTTGGGAATGCTACAGGATTTCGCCGAAACAATTCTTCCTTCCGCTCTTGCTTCATTCAGTCGCGCCCATCCTGCAATTGAGTTGGACGTACGCGTCGAGCGCTCGACCGAGCTGCTCCATGCGCTGGAACGACGGGGGCTTGATTTGGTCCTTATGTTCGGGTTCACCGATCCGGGTGAGGCGTTCATCGCCCAACCGGTCGGAAAACTGCCAATGGTTTGGATCTGGAAACGCTCACCTGAACCGGACGAGGAGCTAAAGCTCGTACTATTCGAAGCGCCATGTGCTTTCCGCTCGGCCGCGTTGGAGAATCTGGGAGACCGGCCATGGCGACGAACCTTCACCAGTCCAAGCCTCTCCGGCACCTGGGCCGCGGTGGAGGCTGGGCTCGGTGTCACGGTTCGGACCCCACTCGGGGTTCCCAAAGGTTTAACCATGAACAATCGACTAGCTGGTTTGAAAGTGCTCCCACCGATCCAGTTGTATATGCTCTCCAGGCAGAATGAAAAATCGCCGGTCGTTAACCTTTTACGCGGTCTTCTGTTTAACACGTTGCAGAAAAGTATCGGCTTTTTGGCGGGCGGGTAGGGCGATACAGGCCCGAGCAACAGCGAGCGGCAGGGCGATACACGCTCGAGCGACAGCGAGCGGCGGGTGAGCCAATAGTCTGGCGACGCTTCATGCGCCGCACATGCCGGGCCGGACTGTATAGCCCTACCCGCGCAAGGATTTTCGGCACCGATTGTTGCGGATCGTTGACAGAAACCTAAACTTACGCGTACCGCTCACATGCTGGCCAAAAGAATCATTCCATGCCTCGACGTCACCGACGGACGCGTCGTTAAAGGAACCCGTTTCCTGCAATTGCGTGATGCGGGTGACCCGGTTGAATGCGCTAAGGAATACAATCGGCAAGGAGCGGATGAGCTCGTGTTCCTCGATATCACGGCTTCTTCTGATCACCGCAGGACGATGATTGACGTGGTTGAGCGCACAGCCAATGAATGTTTTATGCCGCTGACCGTAGGGGGCGGCATCCGAAGTGTCACCGATGTGCGTGACATGCTATTGGCCGGCGCCGACAAGGTCAGTATAAACACGGCTGCCATTCAGAATCCAAAGCTGGTTTCCGAAGCGGCGGAGACATTTGGCGTGCAATGTATTGTGGTCGCGATTGACGCAAAAAAAGAGGGCAACGGTTCCTGGCGCGTATTTACGCACGGCGGACGGAACCCGACACCGCTCGATGCGATTGAATGGGCAAAAAAAGTGGAGTCTCTCGGCGCTGGAGAAATCCTCTTAACCAGTATGGATGCGGATGGCACAAAAGATGGCTACGATCTGGAACTCACTGCAGCCGTTAGCACTGCGATTCGAATCCCGGTTATCGCTAGCGGCGGCGCTGGAACCCTGGAACACCTTGAATTGGTGCTGCGCGACGGGAAAGCCGATGCGGTGCTGGCGGCCAGTATCTTCCATTTTGGGGAGTTCACTGTCTCGGATGCGAAATCCTTTTTGACCGCACGCGGTCTCTTTGTTCGTCCTCCGAGCAGCCAGTCGGACGTAGGAATCGGGCGGCATGGTAGATAGAGGCTATAGTGACAAAACGATCGGCCGTGAAGATGGGCAAGTTCGCGCAATGATCCGAAAATGAGGGCGAACACGGACCGGATCTGGCAATTTCCTCCGGGTGACACCGACGCGAATGTTCACGCTCTCGGCGAGGCACTTCAACTTCCCATTGCTCTTTCGCGATTTTTGATCAAGGCTGGGTTCGGCGACCTCGCTACGGCCAAGACATTTCTCCAGCCGAGGTTGCAGGATCTATCGGATCCTTTTCTATTGTCAGGTATCCGAGAGGCGGTAAACCGGATTTTGCATGCAATCGACCGCAAAGAGCGGATCGTACTTTTCGGAGACTACGACGTTGATGGGGTGACCTCGATCGCGATGCTTACTCGAGTCTTGCGGTCATACGGCGCCGAACCGGCCCAATTCCTTCCCCACCGGGTCGACGAAGGTTACGGATTGTCCGCCGAAGGGGTAAATCGTTGTCTGCAGATTTTTCAGCCGGAACTTTTCATTGCGCTTGATTGCGGCACTTCCTCAATCGAGCAAATCGCCAAGATCAAGGCGGGAGGGATAGACGTCATCGTGATTGACCATCACGAGCCAAAATCGCAGCTTCCGAAGTGTCAGGCTCTCATCAATCCGAAGACCGGTTCGAATTTTCACTATCTTTGTACGATCGGTCTCGTTTTCAAACTTTGTCACGGTTTGCTCAAAGAACGCAGGCTGGCCGAAGTCGATCTGAAGGATTTCCTCGACCTAATCGCAATCGGGACGATAGCGGATCTGGCCCCATTAATCGGTGAAAACCGAACGCTGGTCTACCACGGACTCAAACGGCTCGCTTCCAGTCGATGGATCGGTTTGCGCGCTCTTATCCAACGGACAGCAGTCGAGGGCCCCATAAAAGCCACCGAAGTCGCATTTCGAATCGGGCCGCGTCTTAACGCGGCCGGCCGAATCGGTGCCGCTCAAGAAGCGCTGGACCTTTTATTGACCGAGAACGCTAGCGAAGCGGACCAGCTGGCCGAATCGCTCGATCGGCAGAATCGAGAAAGGCAAGCAGTCGAGCAGGCTACGGTTGACGAAGCGTTCGCGCTTCTGGCTGATCGGTTCGATCCTTTATGTGCAGCCATCGTCGTCGGTTCGCGCGGTTGGCACCCCGGCGTGGTAGGCATTGTCGCATCTCGATTGATGCGGCATTTCCATCGTCCAACGATCGTGATCGGCTTCGACGAGGATGGAATCGGAAAAGGTAGCGGTCGCAGCATCCCTGGCTTTTCGCTCGTACGCGCTCTAGAGGCCTGCGATGGAGAATTAACTCAATTCGGAGGACACGAGATGGCGGCCGGAGTCACATTGCAATTCGACCGGCTCGCGTCGTTTACTGAAATGTTTTTGGCGGCGGCGCGAGAAAGTTTAACCAGAGATCTGTTAACTCCCAAGTATATCATTGACGCAGTAGTTTCCGGCCGGGATTTGAATTTTGAATTTTTGACCGGATACGAACGACTCCAGCCGTTCGGGATCGGTAATCCAGCGCCACTGTTCTGCTTGCGGGGCGCCGAGCCTGGTGGAGAGCACCGCCTCCTGAAAGAAAAACATCGGGTGTTCAGCATCCGCCACGACGGAAGGCTGCTTCGGGCCATTCACTTTGGAGTTGGAAATATCCCGGTCCCGCCGCCGCCTTGGGATATCGCGTTCTTCTTAGAAGCTAATCGGTTCCAGGACCGTCTCGAATTGCAACTGCAGATCGAAGCGATTCGCTCTTCTTGCTAGTGTCCTGTCCGCGAAATAACATGTGCTTCGTTGCGATCAAAATGGGCCTCTGCAGGGCGGTCCCAGCCGGACGGATGGAAGGAGGACGGTCTTGAAAAACAGCCAACTGACCGGCGTCTGCCGGACGAGAGCCACTCTACTTCGCGGCCAGGGCACTGCGGAGGAGGTAAGAGACGCTGGACTGCTAAAAAGCCAATGGATCCTTTAGAAACTCCGATTCGAGAACTCGCCTGGGTCAATCCATCACTTAACCGAGGTTTGTCGAGGCTCGGAATCGAAACTTGGTGGGACCTCCTCGAACATTATCCCCGTCGCCACGAAGATCGCTCTCGATTCGGCCGGTTTCCGACTGCGAGTTCCGAAACGCCCACCTGCATCCGAGGAGTCATCACCAAAATAACCGGCCGCTACTTTGCGAGACGGAAGGTTGTCGAGGCGACGGTAGAGGAAAGTAGCGGCACGGCGTTGAGCGGTCGGGTCACCTGTCGCTGGTTTAACCAGTATTATGTACAGCGGATGCTAGCAGCGGGTCAGACAGTGGTTCTTTTCGGTCGTCCCAAAGAGGTGCGAAACCGCATCTATTTCGACCACCCGGAATTTGAGATTGTTGACGAGACTGACGAAAACCTGATCCATCTCGACCGGATTACGCCCATCTACCCGCTCACCGAAGGACTGCGCCAGCGAGCGCTGCGAGAATGCTTATACCGCAGCGTTGAGCAACTGGAAACTATCTCGGACCGGGCGGTTTTGCCTGGCTATGTTGCTTCGCTGCGGTCGGCCCTCCGGCAACTCCATTTTCCCGGATCTTGGGAGGAACTCGAAAAATCGCGCCAAACCTTGGCCCTGGCCGAGTTGGTCGGGATGCAGTTGGTGGTGGAACAACGTCGCCGGACTGCTCTGAGCGGAGCCGGAGAATCCCACGTGGGAACCGGAAAGATCCTCGCGAAGTTTCTCGACCGGTTACTCTTTGAACCAACCAAAGCGCAACTCCGAACGATGGATGAGATTCATCGCGACCTGGCTGCACCTCGACCGATGGCCCGTCTTTTGCAGGGCGACGTTGGCTCAGGGAAAACATTCGTCGCGGTGACTGCGATGCTGTCGGTCATCGAAGCTGGGTTCCAGGCAGCGCTGATGGCCCCTACTCAAGTGCTTGCCGAACAACACTATCGAGGGTTGACCGAATGGCTCCAGCCGCTGGGTGTCAAGCTCGCTTTGCGGACCAGCGTGCGAAAAGAAGAAACCTTTCTCCCTCTCGAGGGAGAAGCCGATGCCATCGTCGGTACCCATGCTTTGCTCTACGATGCCGACTCTTTTTGCCGGCTAGGGCTGGTCGTTATCGATGAGCAGCATAAATTCGGCGTCCTCCAGCGTGCGCGACTGGTGCAGAGAACGCCCGTGCCTGACCTGCTAGTGATGACGGCAACGCCCATCCCCCGCACGCTGGCGATGACGGTATACGGCGATCTCGATGTTTCGATCCTCAATGAAAAGCCGGCTGGCCGCCGGCCGGTAATCACGCGAGTGAGATCTACAGCCAAGCTCCCGGAGGCGACCGCGTTTCTGCAAGAGCGGCTGAAAGCCGGCCGTCAGGTCTATATTATTTACCCGGTCATTGAGGAATCGGAATCGCTGAGCGTCAAAGCGGCAACCACCGAATTTACTCGCTGGAGCAAGCTCCTGGCTCCGGCTGCGTGCGGTTTACTTCACGGGCGATTGACTCCAGAAGAGAAGGAATCGGTAATGGCCCGTTTTCGAGCGGGAGAAGTTGAAGTATTGATCTCGACCACCGTCATCGAAGTCGGTGTGGACGTACCCAATGCCACCGTCATGCTGATCGAGAATGCGGAGCGTTTCGGTCTGGCACAACTTCATCAGTTGAGGGGACGCATCGGGCGTAGCAATCACCAGAGCTACTGTGTGCTCCTGACCGATAGCGACGACCCGGTACCGTTGGCCAAGCTGCGAATTCTAGAGCAAAGCGACAATGGATTCGAAATCGCAGAGGCCGATCTTCGGTTTCGTGGTCCGGGCGATCTCCTGGGCACCGAACAGAGCGGTCTTCCGCCCCTGCGATTGGCCGACCTGCTTAGAGACGGACACCTGATCGATGAAGCCCGGGGCATTGCCCGCGTTATTCTCGACCAAGACCCAGATCTGCTAACGCCTGCAAACGTCCGTTTTCGGCGTATGATATTTGAGAGTGGAAAAAGGGCCGCAAATTTAGCTAACTAGGGTGCAGCCGTAACATGAAGAGCTTTCTCAAGTTTCTCGTCTTTGTGCTCCTGCTGGCGCTGGTCATTTCGTTGATTTACGTCTGGCAGGCCAGACAGTTCGGCGCTGTCGACGTAAAGACTGAAAAATTTACGCCGGCCGGTCAACCAAAGATCGAGCTTGGATCGGTCCCCCTGCTAGAACGCCTCAACGAAGAATACACGCGTCTTGCTGATACCGTAGTGCCCAGCGTGGTCAGCATCACCACGATGAAAACGGTGGTGCAGCGGCAATGGTCGGATCCTTTGGAATATTTCTTTGGCGGTCGTTCTCAGCGTCGGAATCCGACCGAGCAACAAGTCACCTCTCTTGGCTCTGGCGTGATTGTCTCGCAGGAAGGCCACATCGTGACGAATAATCACGTCGTCAACGGCACCGACGACATTGTGGTGGAACTGAACGATGGACGTCAGGCGAAAGCCAAGGTGATCGGCACCGATAGCCAACTTGATCTAGCGGTACTGAAGATCGATTTGCCGAAGCTCACTCCTTTGCCTCTGGCCGATTCCGATTTGGTGAAAGTGGGTCAATTAGTTTTTGCGATCGGCAATCCGTTCGGGCTAGAGGAGAGTGTCAGCCAGGGAATAATTAGCGCGAAAAATCGTCGGGCGATCAGCGAAAGCTCGCTGGAATTCTTCCAAACCGATACTGCGATCAACCCGGGCAATTCGGGCGGTCCTTTGGTCAACATCAAAGGAGAGGTCGTCGGAATTAATACTGCAATCTATTCCGAATCTGGCGGTAACCAGGGTATCGGGTTTGCGATCCCCGCCAACGTGGTAAAGCGTGCGATTAAGAACTTCGTCGAAAAAGGAAGGGTAATACGCGGGTACCTTGGCGTCAGCGTCCAGCCAGTGACAAAAGAAATCGCAGAACAATTCAAATTGGACGGTAACACTGGGGCCTTAGTTACCGATGTTACGAGAGGGTCTCCGGCAGAAAAAGCGGGAATCATTCGAGGCGATGTAATCCAGAAGATCAACAACCACGATATCAAGGATACCCTCTCACTCGGCAATCAGATTTCGGACGCGGATATCGGTTCGACTCTTACGGTCGCACTTTCTCGTGACGGCAAAAAGATGTCGATCAGAGCTCAGGTCGCCGAGCAACCGGCCGAACTTGCTACCCAGAGCAACCCGGGAAACAGTCCCGACCCGAGTTCCGGCCGGGTATTTGCCGGCGTCGAGATTAACGATTTAAATCCACGGTTACGTGCTGAGGCGAACGTTCCTGAGTACGTCAAAGGCGTCATCGTCATACAGGTAGATCCAGAGGCGTCGAACGGACAAGATTTGCGCGTCGGCGACGTGATTGAGGAGGTGAACCGACAACCAACTCCCAATTCTCAGGCATTTGCTCAAATCACCAGCCAACTTGATCCAGCAAAACCGGTCGTTGTCGGTCTGACCCGAAACCGCCAGAGATCATTCTTAATTCTTCAACCTAATTGAAACTTAGGGGCAATCGTCTTTGTTATTCTGGAAGGAGATAACTATGGGACAAGGTTCCACCGGAAACGTGCTCGCTGCGATTTGCAGTTTTTTTATCCCTGGTCTCGGCCAGTTGGTCCAGGGTCGCATCATCGCAGCCATCATCCTTTTCGTTGTTAGCGGGTTCTTATGGTTGGTTTGGCTCGGATGGCTTGGCCACATCATTGCCTGCCTCGATGCGGCGCTATGGAGAGGACCTAGACGTGGTTAACTCGGATCCGCCAGGCTGAAATGAACGGCCCGGTCTCCACTGAACCGGCCGGCCAGTTGGTTCAAACCGTGCACAGTCTTGAACCTGGGAAGGCCGTTTATCTCATCGAATACAACGCCTATTCGCATACCGAGAAGCAGATCGATCGTCTCGAAAATGCAGTCGACGCCTCAGTGAGCGGAGGTGTCCGTTGGCTCCATTTACAGGGACGGCCGAATGACGAAACTTTGGAACGCTTCGCTTCCCAATTCCGATTCCATCCGCTTGTTTTGGCCAGATTCAAAACCGATCCTGGACGTCCGCTGGTCGAAGCGTATGATGAACAGCTCTCCGTTGTGCTCCAGATTGTTTCCGCTTCGCCCACCGGAGCACTGGTTATTGAGCCCCTCCATCTCTTCCTGCAAAATCAGATTGTGGTCACTCTTCTGGCCAATACCGCGCTTGATCCTTTTCAAACATTGCGGGAGCGCGTTCGCGACGACGAAAATCAGTTACGATTCTTGCGAAGCGACTATTTGGTCTACTCCATCTTCGAGGCTACGCTGGAACCCTACGGTGCTTTGATTGCCCAATTAACCGATCGCCGCGAGAGCCTCGAAAAAAATATCCTGCGCGATCCTAGTCCGGAATTGTTGCCGCTTATCAGCCACATGCAAAGAACGGTGACCGCACTTCGACAGATTGGCCTTACCCAAGCTGAAGCCTGGCGACAATTGGCCGAAGACCGGAGCGGAGCAATCGGAGACCGCAGCAAACCGTTCTTCCGGTTCGGATACTCGCGTTTGCTGGAAGTCATCGAACGGCTGCAGACCGAAGCGTCAACGGCGGCCAATCTTTCCAATTTATACTTAGGTAGTCTGAGCTCGCGGACCAGTGAATCGATTCGAATGCTCGCACTCGTCGCCTCGATTTGCCTCCCGGTCATCACGATCGCGATGTTGTACGCGATGAGCTTCTTCGGCCATTCCCCTCGTTCGCTGATACATCGATGGCACGACACCTACCCGATTGTGATTTTATTGATGCTGGTCGGCGTAGTGGTAACCTTTTGGCACTTCCAGCGCCGACGCTGACCGCGCGCCTTCGGCGCGATGACAAATGAGAGATAGCAAATAGCAGTTTTGCTACTTGCAATTTGTGGCAGCGTACGCAGGACATTTGAATTCGCTATGAATGACTCGACAAGCTCGCTATGAATGACCTCGACAAGCTCAGCACGAGCGTTCTCGAACAGGCCCGACATGTCTTGCAGGTCGAGATCCATGAATTGGAAAGGCTGGCCAAGCGACTGGATCAGCGCTTCTCCGAAGCAGTTCAGCTTTTGCGCAGAACCGTTGAAGCGGGTCGAAAAATCATCGTCCTTGGTGTCGGTAAATCAGGCCAGATCGGAGAGAAAATCGCGGCGACTCTAACCAGCACTGGGTCGCCAGCGGTGGTGCTAAATCCGCTCAACGCGTTGCATGGCGATCTCGGAATCGCCGCGACCGGAGATTGTGTTCTCGCGATGAGCTATAGCGGAGAAACCGCTGAATTGCTGAACATCCTACCGGCATTGAAACGCTTTGACGTTCAAATCATTGCGTTCACCGGGGATTTGAATTCTACCTTGGCTAAACACAGCGATATTGTGCTGGATTGCTCAGTCGAGCAAGAGGCTTGTCCGTTGAATCTCGCACCAACTTCGAGTACGACCGTCATGCTTGTCCTGGGCGACGCACTGGCCATGGTGCTGTTGCAGGTACGCGGCTTCCAGAAAGAGGATTTCGCCAAGTTTCATCCGGGCGGCAGACTCGGCCGCGCGTTATTGCAGCGGGTCACCGACGTAATGCGGGGAGGTGACCGCATGCCGAGAGTGACACCTGATACGGAGGTATTGGCGGTGTTGCACGCGATGAATCAGTGTCGCGCTGGGGTTGCTGTAGTAGTAGACCGATCGGGCGTTTTAGCCGGAATTTTTACGCATGGTGATTTTGTGCGGGCATTTGAAGATCGACCGGCCATGGTTCAGGAAGCGGTCGGCGGCTATATGGTGAAGCATCCGATTACGATCCGGTCCGACCGATTGGCCGTCGAGGTACTCACTATTCTTGACCAACATCGGATTGACGATCTCATCGTAGTCGACGAGTCAAACCGGCCGGTCGGAATTATTGATTCTCAAGATTTGACGAAAGTGAAGCTTCTGTAATCGTACCCTCTCCCGCAATCACTTGAATCACGGGACGTGCTTTATGGCAGCAGCAAACGATCTTCGCAAAGGAATGGCAATCCGGTATAACGGCGATATCGCCGTCGTGCTCGAAGTGCAACACCGTACTCCGGGCAATCTACGCGCATTCGTCCAAGGAACGCTTCGCAGCATTCGGACTGGGAAATCTAGTAACGTGCGCTTCAGTTCGACGGAGACCGTCGAACTGGTTGATGTCACCCGGCGGACCTTGGAGTTCAGTTACAAGGAGCAGGACGGCTTCGTTTTTATGGACCCGGAAAATTACGAGACCGAAACGCTAGGGCCGGAACTGTTGGGAGCCGCGCAAGAGTATCTTTCTGAGAATCTAAAAGTAGAAGTCCTCTATGCGGAAGGCCGGCCGGTCGAAATCGAGCTCCCTTCATCGGTGACGCTTAAGGTTTCTGAAGCGCCGGAAGGATTGCGCGGCGACAGCGCAACCAACGTACAAAAAACGGCAAAACTAGAAACAGGGAAGACCGTTCAGGTCCCGCTATTTATAAAAGAAGGCGAACTGATTCGCGTAGATACGCGGACCGGGGCTTATATGGGACGTGCTTAGCGCGAAAAATTCACAAAGGATGGCCAAGCGGTGTTTTTCGTGTTGAACAAATGAAGCTGTTCAAAAAGGGTGCCGCTTGGCTATCCTTTTGTGAATTTTTCGCGCTGTGGTAACGACAAACCGAAAACGCCGCAAACTGCGATCGGCGCGTTCGGCGACCGAAAAGGTCGGGGAATTAGATCGAGAGATTGCTGTACCCGTTCGTTGGCTCAAGCAGCTGATTGCCGTATTTCTGATCCCCCCGGCCTGGATTCTGACGCGGGCTTTCTTTTCTTGTTTTTCCCAAGCGACGGTTAATCACGCCTTCTGGGCCTCGGAAGAATTCTGGTTTTTTGCGCTTGGGGCAATCCTTTGGCTGATTACTTTTTTTGGATTACCGAAGCCAGTGCTCATGTACGTCTTCGGCCACGAGCTTACTCATGTGCTGTGGGTCTGGATCATGGGGGGCCGGGTCACTCGTTTCCGTGTGGGTAGTGAAGGCGGACATATTGTCACCGATAGAAACAATTTCTGGATCTCGCTCGCCCCCTATTTTTTTCCGATCTACAGCCTGATTATCCTCGCTTTTTACGGCGGCATCAGCGTGTTCTGGGACCTGTCACCGTTCCATCGATGGCTTTTGGGGCTGATTGGTTTTACCTGGATGTTTCACGTAACGTTCACCGTTTGGATGCTCTGGAACGGGCAAACTGATCTCGTCGAGCACGGAACGTTTTTCTCGATGATGGTGATCTATCTGATGAACTTCCTCGGATTGAGTCTCATGCTCATTCTCGCCAGCCGCGATGTGACCTTTTATTCCTTCGGCGCCGAACTCCTGCAGGGCGCGATGGACTTTTCCGACGCGGTCTTACATCTGCTAAGAGTTAAAAGTTGAAAGTTGCGAATTACCGGTTGCAACCCGCAACCTGTAACTTGTAACCCGCAACCTCGAACCTCTACCCGCTCAACTGTTCCCAGGCGCTATTCCAGAAAGCCGGCAATCTTTGTACCTTCATCTCCGGCAACTTCACTACGACCAATGTCTGACGGCAGGTAATCAGCACCTGGCCGTCACTGGGACGGGTGATCGTGAAAGCGCACCAGAACCGAGTTCGCTCAAACTTGTCCAACCAGCCACGGACAACCAACTCGTCCCAAAGACGCGCTGGCCGGCGATAATCGATTTCTGTGCGGATGACAACCGGGCAATCGCCTTGAAGTAATCGTTCACCCATTTCCCAGCCAAGCTTCTCGGCTAACAGGGATCGATTAATTTCTATGAACCGTAGGTAAGCAATGTTATGGACCACCCCCCCGGCATCAGTATCGAAGAACATGACGCGAACGGAGGTCTCAAGGCTTGGTGCTTCCATATTGGTGCCGTTACTCTACCAGATTGGCGCTATTCTATAACGCCCAAAGACGGGATCCGAGGTCAGGATCCGAAAGTCATGGATAATGGGGCTTCCAAAAAAACAGTCGGCGCGTGACGGCGCGTTTCGGCCCGAAAGGGCCTTGGAAGCTTAGCCCAGGTTTTAACCCGGGTTGCCCGTTTAATAAGGCGCTCGGTCTGAAGGACCGGTAAGAAACACGAAGCCTTCGCCTGCAAAAGCTGGGATTAGGGTTATGCACCGATAATCCCCCATTTACGATACCATCAACGTCTTCGCCTGCTGCCGGTCCTTCAGACCTGGCGGACGATAAAACACGGCCACCCAGGTTAAAACCTGGGCTAAGCTTGCAAGGCGCTTCGGGCCGAACTGCGCCACGTAGAATGCCGAGCCTCTTAATAGATTCATCGACTATCGGCACGGCTGATCCCACCCAGCTTCGTCGCCAACGCCTCCGGATCAGTGATTGGCAATTCACAAGCAAAGTTGCGACAAACGTAGGCAGCAGAGCGCCCGTCAATCAGATCCATCCCCCGCAACTCCGGGACTTGTTGAGCAAGCCCCTTTTCCCCAGCTAGTAACAATATACGACGTGGTTGATAGGCGACTTGAGCGATCCGTAACAGCGGATCGTCTATCGGGGTGCGCGTCGCAACCACAATCTGGAGCGGATCGGCTAACAGAGCATCTGCCGCGCTTAACATTTGGGGCATAGCCGACGGATGATGTCCGAGCATTTCCTGAAAGCTACTAATCACCTTTCTGGCATTCGATTCGAAGTCTGACCGACCTAAAATGCGACTTAGCCGGATTAGATTCATTGCTGCCACCGAATTGGCGGACGGCTCGGCGCCGTCGTGATCATCTTTTAAACGAAAGAGAATATCCGCTGCACTTCCTTCCGTGTTAAAGTAGCCGCCGGCCGGATCGGCGAACCTTTGGTCGAATTCGCTCTGAAGTTCAATTGCCCACTGGAGCCATTGATAATCAAAATCCGCCTCGTACAAATCAAGCAATCCTTGAATAAGAAACGCGTAGTCTTCGGCAAAACCAGGAACTGCGCTGGCTCCTTGGCGATAGCTCCGTACCAATCGCCCGGGATATAATTGATTTCGTAGGAAATCCGCGGTTTTTTGCGCGTGCTGCAGGTGAGTCGGATTGCGAAAAACCTGGTAGGCGCGCGCCAAGGCTGAAAGTAAGAGACCGTTCCATGCGGTGATAATTTTATCATCCAAATGCGGCCGAGGCCGTTGCGATCTAGTTCGGAAAAGCTTCTCCCGAGCAGATGCGAGTAGTTTTTCCACCTCTGACTGACTCTTCCCGGTTAGCTTTGCTACCAGTTCCGCGTCGTTTTGCCGGAATAACACATTCTGGCCTGACAGTTCCCCTTGGGGATCGCTGTCGGCACGCACGTTTCCGGCCTTTTCGACACCGTAAGATCGCCGAAAGACCAGCGATTCATCGGACGACAAAACGGCGTCGATCTCGGAATCGGTCCAGACATAAAATGCACCTTCCTTTTTTTCGGAAGCAACCGGAGTTGGTAGGCTGTCGGCATCTTCGGCCGAATAGAATCCGCCTTCGGGAGCGGCTAAATCGCGAATGAGATAACCGAGCGTCTCGTCCACGATGTCGGCAAACAGCCTATCCCGGGTAATCTGATAAGCCTCGGTGTAGATCGAGACGAGCTGCGCCTGATCGTACAGCATCTTTTCGAAATGTGGCACATGCCAGCGTTCGTCGACCGAGTAACGGTGAAAACCGCCGCCCAGGTGATCGTAGATCCCGCCTGCCGCCATTTTCCGCAATGTGAATAGCGTCATATCCAAGACGGTGTGTGAGCCAGTTCGCGCCCAGTATCGCAATAGAAAATGAAACAGAGCCGGACGTGGAAACTTCGGTGCTGAACCGAACCCGCCCTCTTCCGGGTCGAAACCGGAAGCAGTTTGCCGGTACGCGGTTTCCAGCCATTCCGAGCGCAACAAATCAGCGGATAGCGGCCCTTTTTTCGCCATGGCCTCATTCAACGCATTGGTGAATTGTTGACCTTGACCGATCACTTTGTCCTGATGCTGCTGCCAGATGCCGGCGAGGCGTTCCAGTAAAGTGCCGAATCCTGGTCGGCCATAACGGTCCTCGGGCGGATAGTAAGTACCACCAAAAAATGGTTGGAGCTGCGGCGTAACAAATACACTCATCGGCCACCCACCCGAGCCGGTCGTGCTTTGCACAAAGAGCATGTAAACGCGATCGACGTCCGGCCGTTCTTCCCGATCGACCTTAATGCTGACGAAATGCCGGTTCAGGATTGCAGCGATCTCTGGATTCTCGAACGACTCGTGTTCCATGACGTGGCACCAGTGGCAGGTGGAGTACCCGATCGAGAGAAAAATCGGTTTGTTCTCCTGACGCGCTTCGGCGAACGCCTCCTCACCCCATGGAAACCAGTCAACCGGATTGTGGGCATGCTGGAGTAGATACGGTGACTTTTCGTGGATGAGCCGGTTGGGCTTTAGTTCACCAGACATAGCGAAACAAACCACGTTCCGGGTAGATCGCCTAGGACTGATCCACAAAAGCGAATGTTTCGCGGACCTGCAGAAATTCTTCGAATTGCTGAAACTCGGGCACGGCAAATCCCTTATCGCTTAATTACGAAATAAAGTTCGTGCGCCGTGCCAATTTGGCAGCGCAAGGAATTGATCCTCGCGAACTGGCGCGCCCTGCTATTGGTAATCGTTTTGGGAATCGCGTTTTCTGCGGTCAGTATGCTCGTGCTTGCTCCGTTCTGTGGCTGGAATGCGGCTAAAAGTTTAGTACCAAAGTCGGTTACCGCACCGGTTGCGCTGGCCGTCATCAGGGAAGCCTCGGCAGGGAGACCTTGGTTTAGCCTTGGGGTGCGCAAGTCATGGAGTAGGCACCGCTCGCGCTTTTGAGATCAACCCTACTGCCGGGGCCTTCGCTTCGGTGGGAATGAGCTTAACCGCTGTCTGCGCTGCCTTCGTTTTGCCGTGGGTTCTGCGTCTGATTTAATACTCGTATTGCTTTTATACCGAGTGCTATAGCAGTTTGAAGTCGGCTTTAAGTCAGCAGAGATTCTTCAACGCATGGAATGAGCATGGGCTTTCGCATCGGCCCGTTACCATCCGCGACCATAGCGCCATCCTCGGTGACGTGCATCCCCGTAACCTCTATCGTATCCAGCGTGCTGCCCGTCGTGAAAGCCGGCACTGTACGCGTCGTATCCGTCCGGAAAATGGTTTGAATACTCCTCGCCGTTCACCGACTCGCGGTACCCTACCCGGTATCCATTGCGATACCCGCGTTCATACCCGGCCTGATAGTCACCGCTATCATGGGCTGGTGCGGCACCAGGAGTCAAAAGACCGATTGCGCTCAAGAGTAGCGCAATTGTGCTCAAGACAATTCGTCTAATGGGGGCATTCATAATAGTTTGATGCTTGGACGCCCAGGGACGGAGCGGTATTCGAACCCTAAACCAACCAAATCGGATGGTGCTATGATCCCCCTGCTCAAATTCAACAATGCGCGGACCGATCTCCCAGGCCTACAAGATTTTGGTGATGAAGCGATCCGCCCTTGTGCCTTCCCAGTAAAGCGAGCGGACAGCGGCAGCGGCGATGATCCCAGTGACGACTCCTCCGAGCACGTCGGTCACATAATGCGTTCCGACATAGATGCGCGACGCGCAAACCAGCAAGGCGGCAGCCAGGAAGCCGAGCGCCCGCTTTCGCATGCCATGAAGCAGAAAGCTCGCCGCGATGGCAAACGCCGCGGTGGCGTGATCGGAGGGGAACGACCAGTCGCCGCTGCGGCTGATGATCAGGTGACTTACACCGGCATCGTAAGGACGGATCCGATGGACATAGAGAAGGATGATCTGGTTGAGCCCAAGTCCGATGATGAGTGAGAGCCCTGCGGCCACGCATGTATGCCTGACGTGAACTCGCTCTCGCCTGCTCCGCCATTGCAGCGCGACGAGCAGCACAAGGAGAGGAACGACAAATTGAGTTGCCGTTATCATGAAAGAGTCCAGCAAGACGTTGCTGCCAGCCAGCGCATTAATCCACCGGGTAATTGCTTGATCCATTGGCGTCGTTTATGCCTCGCGTATTGTTGTCGTTAAGCTCGGTACTTTCATCGGCAGATGGCGCCGCATGAGGCTGCATTCGCGCCAAACCAGGCCCATAACCAAGATATTGGACACGGTAAGCGCGATGAGGCCGACTCCGTGTGTATAAAAAAAAACGGTAAAGTTGTTCGTTCATGCACGCGCGGCGAGGGATGACTCGCGCAATCGCCTCCGAACAGGCAATAGCCCGACCAAGGTCAGGACGGTGAATGCTGCGCCGGCGAGGAAAGTGCCTTGGGGGCCGAGCGCACCCCAAAAGCCGCCGGCGATCACGTTGGCGAGGAGCAGCGCCAGCCCGGTGATTAGATTGAACATGCCGAAGGCGGTGCCACGCAGTTCGGGCGGCGCGGTGTCGGCGATAAGCGCTGCGAACAGGCCCTGGGTGAAGCCCATGTGCAGCCCCCAGAGCAGAACGCCGGTCGCCAGGCCACCAATACCGGATGTCAGGGCCAGCACGACATCGGCGACCAGTAGGAGGAAGAGGCCGAGTATCAACAGGCTGACCCGGTCCATGCGGTCAGACACCGCACCGACGGGATAGGCCGATAGGGTATAGGCGACATTCATGACCACTAGGACCATGGGGACCAGCACGAACGGCAGGCCGATCGACTGAGCGCGCAGCAGAAGGAAGGCTTCGCTGAAACGGGCGAGGGTAAAGAGGGCCCCGACGGCGATCACCTCCGAGCAGGTCGAACCGAGGCGGCCGAGTTCGCCGAGATTGAGCGGATTGCCCACTGGGCGTGTCTCCTTGCGCCGCTCAGGTTCTTGCACGCCGACAACGACCAACCCGAAGGAGAGGGACGCCGGCACAATGGCGGCCCAGAAGACCGCCGAGAAATGATTAGCGGTCACCCACATGAGAGCGATTGCGATGAGCGGGCCGAGGAAGGCACCGACGGTATCGAGGGACTGGCGCAGGCCAAAACTCGCGCCGCGCAGATGCGAAGGACTCAGATCGGCGACAAGCGCGTCGCGCGGTGCGCCACGAATGCCCTTGCCGAAGCGGTCGATGACTCGCGCTGCGATGAGGAACTTGACTGCTGAAGCGAGCGGAAAGATCGGTTTGCTGCAGGCCGCCAGGCCATAGCCGAGCGCAACGAGCACCTTGCGATTGCCAAGCCGGTCGCTCAACGCGCCAGAGAACATCTTGGTGATCTGCCCTGTCGCCTCGGCGATGCCCTCGATGCCGCCGACGGTGAGGATCGAGGTGCCGAGTACCGTCACCATATAGAGGGGCAGCAGCGCGTGGATCATCTCCGAGGAGGTGTCCATGAGCAGGGAGACGAAGCCGAGCACCCATACCCCGCGCGGTATCGCCCGTGCGCCGTGACCGCCTTCGGAAGCGCGGACCGTCATAGCTTGTTTCCCTCGAACTGTCGTCGCGCGCCCCTCGGTAATCCTCATCGGTTTTCGTCGTGAGCGTCAAAGACCCGCCGCGCATAGGCGTCGAGCAGTTCCTCGCAGGCGCCCAGCCGCTTCGCTGCTTCCTCCTCGAGCGGGGCGCCATAAAAGTCTATCTTCCTAATCTTCTCCAGCCAGCCTTGGAGCTTCTTGAGGTCGGTATCTTCCTCTTCGAGCTCTGCATAGGTGAATTTGTTTATTGCATTTTCCTTCGCGATCTCGGCTTCGAAAACGGCGCACTTTCCAAGAAATTCGCGGTATTGTGCGTCGCGATCCTCTTTGAAGCGCGCGATCACCTTTTCTTCCTGGCCTCGGTCCAGTGCGACCGTTTCCAGGATCACGGCTTCGCCCCCCATCTCGGCGATGTCGTTTTCGAGCATCTTCAGCCGACGAATGTGATCGTCGGTCTTGGGCAGCAAGCAGACGCCATTCTGCAGATAGACCCCTCCCATGCCCTTCAGCCGCCGCCACAAAGCGATCCGCTTCGCAGCCGGCTCTGACGGGACTTTGTAGGTCAGGAGCAGCCAGGACAGAGAGGCCATTGTTCTACTGTGGGGTTACGGTCGTAACAAATCAAATGAAACAATCTCTCCGGTCGTTCCGTCCTGCCCGTTCCGAGGAGCACCTTACGGAACTGAATCTCGGCGCATCCCACCCTGTTCGGCGTCACCGGTTATTGGTACCATCGTGTTGAACGCGCCGCATCAGCTGGCGAGCCGTTTTTGGGCAAGCTCCTACCTAGCAGCGGATCACTATGATAAAGCCGGATCCCGGCCAGCGGGGCTCTGATCCGGCTCTATCGTGTACGTTAGACTGACTTTAGTTCGTCGCGACGGACGCGTGCGACGAGGTCATTCCACTCGGTGTGGGTCAACGTGACGGTATTGTGGTTCTCCCCAATTGCGGACGCTCTGGTCATCAATCTCCTCAGAGGGGCAGTGATCACAGTCGGCACAAAGCGTGATCTTAATCGGCTCCATTTGACATCACCTCTTTTCGTACCGCACGCTACACCTTGAACTACAGTTTAAGGTCAAGGCCATGCTGACAATTGGAAAGGTAGCAACGCGTACTGGGTTCAGCGCCTCAGCAATCAGGTACTACGAACGGCAAGGCCTTCTACGATCATCGCGGCTTCTGAACGGTTACAGGCTCTATGGCCAAGATGCGATCAAGACCTTACGCTTTCTGCGCCAGGCGCAAAGCCTGGGTATTACACTCAAGGAGATCGGACAGCTTCTGGAGTTGACTCAGCATGATCGACGACCATGCAAGGCTGTGCGCGAGTTGGCGCATCAGCATCTAATTGAGTTGGACGCCGGCAGCTTGCAAAACCCTCAAGAGAAGTGAACGTCCGCACTTTGCTGCCGAATGCGGGGGCGGGAGTTTGAAAACTCCGGCCCCTCTCACGCAACTCTTATTTCATTACTATGTTTGAGGTGCTTTGCTTCCGTCAGTTGCGCAGCCTCCCTTGCCTTTGCAAGAGTTCTTGCCTTTGCAACCAGCGTCGCTGGTCTTGCAACCGCCTTGGCCCTTACAATCGTTTTGGCCTTTGCACGCGTGTTTACCCTTTTCGGCATCAGCCATGGTTTGAAGGGAGATGCCAGGATTACTCAACGTCGTCACGGCGTAGGCACGCACAGCGACAGACCCAGTTAGGAGGCCGGCAACGGCAGCGCCGGCGATTACTGCTTTGGATGGTCTAATCATATGTCAACTTTCTTTCTATGGTTGTTGTTTGCTCTTCTTCATGAAGGTGGTGGCGAGAGAATCGTGTTTTTGGCCCATTTTTCCGTGTCGCCCGTGAAACCTGACCTTTTCAGAAGGAGTTCGTCTGTCTCTGTCCTATTCCGTAGGACAGACCAATTCTGCTATATTCTCACAGCGATCGGGTCTTGGGCCTGCTGACGGTCTAGCATTTCCTCGTTCATACCGTACAAAATGAATATCGAAGGGATTTAACGTCCACAGGACGCGTCGAGCAGCTATGTTGAATTTTTTGAGAGGGACGGACCTCTCTCTATCGTTTGAATTAGACAAGATGGATGAATCAGAGTTAACCCGGCATCTCAAAACAATTGCCGAGCGGCCTGTTCCAAGTTTACCGAGCAACTTCGCTGGCTCGGTTTGGGCCAAAATCGGAAGGGCAGAAGCCGCTATCCGAGAGAACTGGCTGGATATATTGGTTTCTACGCTGTTGCGGCCTCAGTGGGCAACGGCTGTTTTGGCCATAACGCTCCTGGTCGGTGGAAACCTTGGACACGTCCTGACAGATTCGGAAAACGATCGTATACATAGCCCCCTCGGATTTGAAGTCTTTGCGGCTGACGCGCCGACGCTCCCTTCGACCCTCTTGGACCGATCTCGATGAAGAAGCCTCTGCAACTCGTCGCGATGTTCGTCATCGTGGCCCTCGTTGCTGCCGCGGCATGTTACGTCAGTGCCAGACTTTTTGGGGCACCTCACAGGGCCACGGTCGATGGTCATGAATGGATTCACAAGCAGCTAGACCTGACCCAGGGTGAACTAAAAGCGCTTGAGCCGATCGAGACCAAGTTTGCGGCACGCAAGCGGAATCTTATGGGCGAGATTCGTAGTGCAAACAAAGAACTGGCCGAAGCCATCAAGCAAGATCAGGCGGATTCACCGCGAGTTTCAGCGGCTGTCGAAAAGATTCATCACGCTCAAGGAAAACTTCAAGAAGCGACTTTAGAGCACGTTTTCGAAATGAAAGGAGTTCTTACCCCCGAACAATATCAAAAGTTGCTTAACCTAACGGCTGACGAGTTGAACCAGGTGAACGGTGGCGAATAAGCATCATGGCCCTCGAAGATCCGGATCTAGCCTTGGTTCGAGCACTTCAGGCTGGCGAGGATCGAGCTCTGGAAACGCTGATGCATCGACACCAGGAAGGGGTCTTCCGTTTTGTATTTCGCCACATTTCCAACGAAACTGACGCCATTGAATTGACGCAGGAAGTTTTCGTTCGGGCTCACTTCAACATCGAAAGATTTCGGCCTACCGCCAAGTTTGTCACATGGTTATACCACATCGCGCTCAATCTGTGTCGAGATCACACAAGAAGCCAAGCTTACCGTTATTCCTCCCGGACCATATCCATCGATGCGGCTGTCGACGAGAGTGAAGGGCAACGACAACCTTCGTCGAATCGGCGTAAACCAGATCAACAAGCACAGGATCGTGAGAAATTGCGCGCTGTGGAAAAGGCTATCGCTGAACTGCCCCAAGAGCTGAAGAGTCCTTTGATTCTGACCGCGCTGGAAGACCGTTCATACGCCGAGACAGCGGAACTGCTCGGGACCTCGCCAAAGGCGGTCGAGATGAAGGTTTATCGCGCTCGCAAGCTCCTCTTGGGAAAGCTGAACGAATTGGGCTTTTAATTCGGCGCGGTTTCCCAGGAGGACGCCACGCAACATCCTCGCCTTTTTTGGACAATTTATCGACCGCTTGAAATTCTTGGAGGGATTTGCACATGAACATCGTTGAACCCTTTAATGAAACAGCAGCTCCTGAAATTCAGGACAAACTTCGTTTTAGGACTTCTGGCAGCGTTCGGCTTGGGGATCAGCTCTCCGGCAGCGTGGGCGCAAGAAAAAGGCAGCGCTCTGAAAGCATGGGCTGCGATCCAGCAATCGGTCAAAGACATGGAAACGGCTGTTCAATCGAAGAGCCTTCACGCAATCCATGATCCGAGCATGAAAATCAGGCCGGCGATCAGAACGCTGAAGGGGCACAGCAGCATGCTAGGCGGAGACAAAGGTCAAAAGGTCAGCGCAGCTTTGAAACAATTAGATAGTTCAGTCACTGATTTGCACAGCGCGGCTGATGAAGGTA
>WNFQ01000889.1_pt1 | contig 50131 bp, 34 predicted proteins | sample 5400171 | NCBI WGS metagenome assembly WNFQ01 (sample SAMN13153356, study PRJNA577476) | soil metagenome | isolation source: 20 cm soil under Madrone tree | place: USA:California | collected 2016-06-14
CATGGGCGTCGTATACAAAGCGCGGCACATCTTTCTTAAGACTCAACACGCGATCAAAATTATTCTTCCCGATCTCGTTGGCAACGATCCCAATCTGACCACCCGTTTTCGCCAGGAAGCTTTGGCGGCCGCCGCCATTCGCCATCAGAATATTATTGCCGTCACTGACTTTGGCGTGGTGCGCGGCACGATGCCTTTCCTGGTAATGGAGTTCGTTCAGGGCCGTTCGTTGCAGGACATCATGAGTGATGAAGGCGCCATGACTCCGATGCGCGCGTTCGAACTGATTCAGCCGATCTGCGCCGGTATAGCCGCAGCACATCGCCAGAAAATTGTTCATCGAGATCTGAAGCCGCTGAATGTAATGCTCCAGGACGGCGTGCCCGTGAATGAAGGCGCCAAGATCCTCGACTTCGGCTTAGCCAAGATCAAATCGGGCGAGTTACTCGGAAGTTTCATCGCAGCCCAGACGACGGGGTTGATGGGCTCACCTTTTTACATGGCGCCCGAGCAGTGGTCGGACGATCCGCCGGACGCGCGCGCCGATATCTACAGTCTCGGCGTGATGCTGTTTCAGATGCTATGCGGTGAGGTGCCGTTCAAAGGCAGTTCGATTCCGGCGATCATGAAAAAGCATTTGACGCTGGAAGTTCCTTCGCTCGCGTCAAAAGGCATCGAGGTACCGCCGCAGCTTGAGGCTGCCATTCGTCATGCCCTGGAGAAAGAACCGCAGTATCGGACAGAGTCGGCTGACGAATTTGTGGGTGAACTTCGTGCGGCTATGGCGACGGCCAGCGCGACTTTGAAGCGCACAGGGGATATTGCCGAGGCTGATGCTTCGAAGACACTCGTCTTTCCACATGCAGAGGACCACTCGACGGTTTCCGTAAAAGGATCTTCGACGGCTTTTGATCCGCTGGCTGGGACGATTAGTGCCGCATCGCTGCTCGAAGAAGATGAGAAGAGTTTGTATGCGCAAAGAGAATTAGCCCGCGAGGCCGCACACCGACGCAAAACCGTCGACGAAGCCGAGCAAAAGCGAAAAGCCGAAGAAGGAGATCGCGACGCAGAGCGGCGGCACCTGGAAGAGTTGGTGGCCAAGCAAACCAAGGTACTGGAAGATAAACTCACTCAACTGGCATCCACCATGTCGCCCAAAGCCACGACAGCCATGGATCCTGAAGCGACTCAGGTCCAGCGCGCCGGGATGGCCACGGGTGACAATAGTTTTCAGGCTCAGTCATTTCCACGCGTCGATGTCAGCCTGGTCCCACAGAAGAAGTCTTCGCTGCCCCTGATCCTGGGGTTGCTGGTGGTGCTTTTGATTGGCGGCGGTGTTGGTGGCTATTTCATATTGAGATCAAAGGTCACGCCTGCTCCGCCGGTGAAGCCAACCGGACCGAACGTACCGGACGTGGTCAATAAACCGAACCTGGTTGACATTCCCGGTGGCGCGTTTCAGATGGGACGGAACGATTCACTGCCGACTGAGGAGCCGGCCCACGAGCTGACGATCAAACCGTTCTCGATGGACAAGAACGAAGTGACTAATGCCGAGTACACGCGCTTTGTCCGAGAGGCTAATTACGCACCGCCCCAGCAGTGGGGCAGCGTGACCGCGCCCGTGGGCCAGGAACTCCTGCCCGTGTCGAATGTATCTTATGATGACGCAGTCGCATTTGCTGAGTGGCGCTCAAAACGCGACGGCGTGACTTACCGTCTACCGACCGAAGAAGAATGGGAATACGCCGCGCGCAACGGAGACAAAGAAAATTTGTACCCCTGGGGTAACGCCTGGGCGCCGGGCCGCGCGGCGACGCAGGAAGCCGGCGTCGGCAAAGAGCAGCCGGTGGGAACTTACCCGCAGGGAGGCAATCGCTGGGGCGTCCAGGATCTGATCGGAAATGTTTGGGAGTGGACCTCGTCGAAGGCTTCGCTTTATCCGGGCAGTCCGTTAAAGCTTCCCGACGTGCAAAAGGGATGGATCGTGGCGCGCGGCGGGGGATACAGCAGTTCAGCAGACAAAGTCAGCGCGACCAAGCGCGACTGGTTTGCTCCGAATTACAAGAATGCAGTGCTGGGATTTCGTTTGGTGAAGTCCGCCTCTTAGCCGCGAAGCAACATGATCGAGGCCGGCCCGCCTTAAGTGAACTTGCTTTTTACGGCCAGGTTTCCTCAAAATCAGACGCAGTCGCAAGGTTGTCCACTAAGCTTCGTTCGAGCATAGTAAGTCTACGCCATTGTCCCGCGAGGAAGACGGAGGATCTAAATGTTTCACCGGACCCGAAATTAGTTTTTTGCCGATCCTGCTTTCATTTTCATTCTTGATTTGTTCAGGCCTGGCGCGCGCTCAGGAAACCGGGGGCGACCTGAGCGGCGGCGCCGGAATTTTTCGTCCCAAGAATCCGGAAGCGAAACGCACCGGCAATTCGTCGAGGCCAGTGGCCAGACCGACCCGACCCAACCCCGCAGAGATCGAAGAAAAGTTTGAAGACGCGCTTTCCGACGGCAACGATGCACGCGATGCGCGTAAGTTTGCCGCGGCGGAGGCGTCCTATCGCTCCGCTCTCAAATTGAAGCCGCGCGACCCGCGCGCGCATTATGGTCTGGGCAACGTGTTTGCCGATCAGCAACGTTGGGAAGACGCCGAAAAAATCTACCGCCAGGCAATCGACTTCGCGCCGAACAATCCGGAAGCATTGATAGCCCTCAGCTTTGTACTCGTGCAGCCGCGAACCGGCTCTTCGAACGCCATGCGCTTCAGTGACGCTGAGTCCTTCGCCAGACGGGCCACTAGACTCCAGCCCAACAGCGCCGTTGCTTTTGACCGCCTGGGCGCGGCGTTAATCTCTCGTGGCATATTTACCAGTGACACCGAGGGAACTTTTCGCCGGGCGATGGAGTTGGATCCAAACTTCGTCGTAGCGCAAGTGCATCTGGCGCGTGTGCTGCGACACATGAATCGCAATAGCGAAGCCGACCCGCTCTACAAGTCGGCAATCGATCAAGCGAAGGACGCGCCCACCCTCGTCTTGATTGCCGATGCGATGCAGTCAGAGACGCGATGGAACGATTCTGATCCTGTCCTGCGGCGCGCACTGCAGTTGGATCCCCGAAATCCGGGCGCCCTTTTTCTGATGGGCCGGCTACTCTCGGTTAACCGCAAATACGCTGAAGCCGAACCCGTTCTCAAGAGTGCCATCGAAGTGAATCCCAAATTCTTTCCGGTCCGTAACATTCTTGGCCGTTCATATTTGGCGCTGGAGCGTTATGATGATGCCTTCCGGACTTACGAGGAAGCCGTGCCGTTGGCCTCCGAAGCGGATCGCAGACAGCTCGCCGGATTGTTTGGCTTTGGCGGAGTTGGTGACGGCTATATGACTGCCGGGCGCCCGCGAGATGCGCTGCGCGCTTACGAGCGGGCATCGCAACTCGATCCTGGCAATGCTGAATTACCCAACAAGATCGCCGCGGCGCGCGCCAAGCTCTAGCCGTAAAACTTAATCGAGAAAAACTCAAATGAAACGCTGCCCGAAATGTAGTCGCACTTATACGACTAACACGCAAAAGTTCTGCACCCATGATGGCGTAGTCCTCGAAAACGCCGAGGTGGGCTCCGAGACTGTTCGAATAGAACCTGGAGAGCTTAACGATCAGGACGCGCCGACAAAGGCGATCTCGCGCGAGCTGGTCCCCAGTGACTTTGATCCGATGAAGACGGTAATGGCGCGGCCAGAGGGAACCGTCGGCGGCGGATCGCGCAACACTCAGGATCTTTCGTCGCCCTCGGCGACTTTATATCCACCGCCAGCAAAGCCGCCGCCACCGCAAAGTTCTGCGCCGGCTCCTCCACCCCAATCGTCGCCGTCGGCACCCACAATGGCCCTGGGGTCAGGCCCGATTGCTGCTTCAGCGCCACTACCGCAACCGCCGCCACCACCGCAGTCCGCATCCCTCCCGCAACAGCCATTAGCCGCGCCGCCGGCCAGGAAAAAATCCAGGCTGCCGCTGGTGCTGGGAATACTCGTGGTACTGCTGGTGTTGGGAGGCGGTGTGCTGGGCGCAGCGTACTTCTTCGTGCTTCGGCCGATGCTGGCGCGCAGAACAGTGATAATCGAGCCGTCGCCCTCGCCGGCGCAGACATCAACTCCGACGATTGAAGCGACGCCCAACGATGTCGCCCAGCAGGAGGCGAATGTCCCGGCGGAGCCACCTGCCTATTCTGCTCCTGCCGATGCCGTTGAATTTGTGAACTCAAAACAGAGGCTTGACGGGAAGCTGGCCGAACATTACGTCGACTTTTCGTTTTACTATCCGAACAGATGGCTTAAGGACCCAAGCGCCGGCGTGCCAGGCGCCGCCAACTTTGCGAAAGTCGAGCGCCGGCTGCCGCCGGACTTTACCCAGGAGAATTTTGCGGTGGGCTGGTACTCGTCCGCGGGTTCCGCCGAAGCTGATCGCTCAGTGTTTCCCACTCTGGCGGCGAAGCTAAGTGCGCAGTTTGAGAAAAGTTTTCCGGGCTACACGAAAATATCCGAAAGTGAAACCAAGGTGGGCGTCTACGACGGCTACGAGTTTCGTTTCGAAGGCATGTCACGCAACACGAGCAAGGGCGATTTGAAGCTTTGGGGCCGCTTGATCTTTCTGCCACCGGTTAACGGCGGCAAGAATGGGATCACGCTATTGATGCTGGCCACCTCACTGGCGCCTGAGCTAAAGAGTGTCGACGACGTTGGCGTCAAGGGTGAACTACCAATGATGCTGGAATCGTTCCGTTTCGGAAAGAAGTAGAGAATGCAGCTTTGAAGATCGGGGCAGTAGCCCGACCGTTAGGGAGGGCGTTTCACACGCGTCAGACGCCCTCCGTCACAGTCGGGCTACTGCCATTACTCAGACTATGAAAATTGTTCTGGCAGAAGATCGCAGCGGTCAATTGCACGGCGAACACTCGTTCACTCACGACGTCATCCGCGTCGGGCGCGATCCGGCTATGTGTCATTACTTCTTTCCTCAGGAACAGTGGCCGATGGTCTCGCGCAAGCACGCTGAGTTTCAACTCAGCCAGGGACGCTATTTGGTAGCCGATGCCAACTCGCGTTTCGGCACGTTTGTAAACGGCCAGAGGATTACTGAGCCGGTGGAAGTGCGCGTTGGCTCTCAAGTTCAGCTCGGCACTGGCGGTCCGATTCTGCGGGTCATTAGTATTGAACAATCAGCGGTCTCGCGGCCTGAGCCCAAAGACTCCGAACGCGGCCGCATGGAAACACTGCACGAGCCGAGCGGGAGCGCCCGAGACCTTGCGCCGGCGCAGCCGCCCTCGAATCCTCCAAAAACACCGGCGGCCCCGCCATCGCCGCCGCGGCCGGCACCGGTCAGAACTGGACCCGCGCACTTGGATCTGATCGATCCTGACACCAAACAGGTCAAACGTATTGAGCTGAACCGGGAAGTCACGCGTTTGGGCCGCGATCCCGAAGCCGAAGTTGTGATCGATGCGGCCGCCGCAGTGGTCTCTCGCCGGCACGCCGAGATCAAAAAAACCGGCGAACAATTTTTCATCAGCGATTTGAAAAGCTTCAACGGGACGTTGGTCGACGGCAAGAGAATTACCGAGACCGTGGCCCTGTTTGATGGCGACGAGATTCAACTGGGCGCGGGCGGGCCGCTCCTGCGCCTGATTGACCCCGCACACCCAGCCAGTGCGAAGAGATCTGCCGGCGTCCCCAGTGCGAGCCAGGCCGCAATTCCGTCAGCCTTTGGACAGATCGCGGCCATAGCCAGCCGGCAAACAATCGTCTCCACCGGAACGGGTTCGCTGCAGGCAACGACTCCGCCGGGATCTGCCCAACCACAATTGCTCGCTCGGCTTTCATTCGATACGCGCCCGCAGCTGTCGGTCGGTCGCGCGCCGGACAACGATCTCCGTTTGGACGGGTTACAGATTTCTAATCATCACGCACGCTTTGCGCGGACCAACGGCAGCGTGACCGTCGAAGATGCCGGGTCGACGAACGGTGTGTACGTCAACGGCGATCGCATCAGCGGCCGTCGCCCGGTCCAGCTGGCGGACATAATTCAGATCGGCCCATTTGTCCTGCAGGCTGACGCACATCAGGGTGTCGCGGTTTACGACACCCGATCAAAGACGCGTATCGACTGCATCAACATCGCCAAGGTAGTTACCAATCGATCAGGCGGCGGCTCGATCAGATTACTGGACGACGTCGGCCTCACGATCCAGCCGAACGAGTTCGTCGGCCTGCTGGGTCCCTCGGGCGCCGGCAAATCGACGCTGATGGATTCGCTGAACGGCATGCGCCCGGCGACCAGCGGTTACGTGCTCATCAACAATCTGGATCTGTACCGGCATCTCGACTCGCTAAAACAATCGATCGGTTACGTGCCGCAAGACGACATTATTCATCGCGAGTTGACCGTCTATCGTACGCTTTATTATGTCGCGCGGCTGCGTCTTTCGCGCGACGTGTCCACCCGCGAGATCGATCAAATCGTAAATGAAGTGATGGATGTCACCGGGCTTTCAGAACGCCGCGACGTACCGGTGGGACAACTCTCCGGTGGACAACGCAAACGTGTCTCGATTGCCGTCGAGTTGATTACCAAACCTTCGGTGATCTTTCTTGACGAACCAACTTCCGGCCTTGATCCGGCGACCGAAGAGAAGATCATGAAACTCTTCCGTCAGATTGCCGAGAGTGGCCGCACCGTCGTGCTGACTACGCATGCGATGGAGAACGTGAAATTGTTCGACAAGATTGTAGTGCTGATGCGTGGCAAACTGGTTTTTTATGGAGCGCCACAGGAAGCTCTAGCGCACGTAAAGGCCGAGAGCTTCAAAGATTTATATGACAAGCTGGAAGGGCCCATCGATCAACAGACGGCGGCGTTGCCAGCGCTTCCCCCGAACGCAACCAAGGCACAGAAACAGGCGCGCAAACTTCAACGCGAGCAGATTTCAGAGCAGGTAGCCGAAGATTGGAAGCGCAAATTTCAAACTACGGAAGCCTACCGGCACAACGTGGTCGAGCCGCTCAGCCTGCTGTCGCGCGATAAACCAGCCGTGGCGCCGCCCAAGCGACGCGCCTCCCCGGTCGATGCCCTGCGCCAGTGGGGCACGCTCACGCGCCGCTATCTGGAAGTCCTCAGCCGGGACAAATTCAATCTGCTGATTCTTTTCGGGCAGGCGCCGATCATCGCCTTCATGACTTATCTGGTAGTCGGCTCGAAAAGTCCGCGCGACTTTCCTTTTTTCATGTTGGCGCTGGTGTCGATCTGGTTCGGCACTTCGGTGGCCTCTCGCGAGATCATTCGCGAACGCGCCGTCTACACGCGCGAGCGCATGGTCAACTTGCGATTGTTGCCTTACGTCGCCTCGAAGCTTTTTGTGTTGGCCCTGATCGTTTCCTTCCAGTGCCTGCTGTTATTTGGCTCGTTGAAATTCATGCATTACTCCGGCTTGATGAATCTACCGGGCTGGGCGATACCACAACTAGTCATCGTTATGTTCACGGCCATGGTAGGCATTGCCCTCGGATTGTTGGTGTCGGCGATGGTAAAGACATCCGAGATGGCTACCAGTCTGGTGCCGCTGATTCTGATCCCGCAGATCCTGTTTTCCGGATTGGTGGGCGTGCCGCAGGGCACGGCGAAGGTTATCGGCACGTTGATGCCCGCAACCTGGGCGTTTGATGGGCTGAAGCGCTGGTCAACGCTCGACACTCTGGACGAAGAAGGATCGGATCCGGACGGCGAGAACAAAGGCCGCGGTCTTTACAAGCATTACGAAGACCTCAATGACGAGCACATCACCACCGCCAAGGACGATGTGGCCAATTACAAGAAAGACGCTGAAGCCGATTCGAAAGACTACGAGCGCAAAATGAAGGATTATGTTAAGGCCTTACAAAGCGGCCAGCAGGCTGACCAGCCTCCCGCGCCGAAGCTGAAGCCTGCGCCGGAAGTCCACCCTGCGGAAAAAATTCCTGAAGACTTGAGCAGCTATATAAACTTCCTGCATCCGTGGGGCAATAGAGTGATCGATCCATTCGTGCTGATCCTGATGTTCTTTTCCCTGGTAATCGCGGCCATCATCACGCTCAGGGCGCAGGATATTTTGTGAAGTTGCTCCGCGGGAGTTACTTGCGGATGATTGTGATAAATCCTTACTAGGCTAACGCCGATGCCAAATTCATTACATTGCTTTTAGTTTTCCAACCCGCTACCTTACCCGCCCAATTTGTCCGTCGAGGTTCAGAGGCCCGAAGGGCCGCGATGAAATAGCCACGACCGTAAGGTCGTGGTCGTAGACCAACCAATCGGACCCAAAGGCCCGCAGAGCCGACACCGAAGGAAACGATTGATATGGGTGGTAAGCACATTAGCCTTCTTATCCACTTCGTATCGAGCACTGCGGGACGCGAACCTTGGATTGGAACGGACTGGCAAGACGATTTATTTGGATACATAGGTGGGATAGTAAAAAATAAGAATGCCCGATTGATATGCGCTGGCGGAATGCACGACCACGTCCATCTCTGCGCATCCTTACCGTCGACGATCACTATCGCTGATTTTGTAAGCGTCGTTAAATCCAACTCGTCGCGGTGGGTTCATGAATCCTTTCCTAAACGGAGGGCGTTCGCTTGGCAGGAGGGGTATGGCGCCTTCAGTGTCAGCAAGTCAGCGGAAACTAATGTGACTCGATATATTCGAAATCAGCAACATCATCACCGGAAGAGAAGTTTCAAGGAAGAGTTTCTCGAGTTTCTTGATAAATACGAAATTGAATATGACGAAAGATACTTGTGGGACTAACCAATGTGTCGGCCCTTCGGGCCTCGGAGATAAGTCCTGTTCCCGATCCACGACCTTACGGTCGTGGCTATTACATGACGGCCCTCCGGGCCTCCGTTAGCCTTTCCTTAGCGGACCGGATAGTGGCAGTCGCCCTCTGAACGATAGGGTTGGGCGTCCCTCCTCGGCGTTACCCTGCATTACTTAGCCGCCGGCCGCTCCAATCGCGATTCAGGATCACATCCTTGTCGCCAGGGACTGCATCACAGTAAACTCAGACAGTGGCAAATCAGCGGCAATCCAAGCCTGGCCCGCAAACAGTAACGACCCGGAGTTGAAATACCATGAACCACCATTCGCTTTATTCCCGCGTAATCGTTCTGACCTTGATGCTGTCCCTGTCCGGTTTTATCAAACCGGGGGCGTCATTCGCGCAAGACATCAGCGGGGGTGCTTCCTTCGCGACCGACATTAGCGGCGGCGCGAATGTTCTGCTGGCGAGTGCAGACATCGAGGCCAAACTGGGCAAAGGTATCTTTAGCAGACCGCAGAATCGGGCCCACGCGCCCAAGGCTCTGGAAAACAAGACAGTCGTCCGTTCCGCGCATCTGGTCCGTCCGCAAAGAGAAACCACCGCCAGCAACAGAACTGAGCGGAACAACTCCCGAAACAATTCGCGGAATAATTCCGAAGCTGGGAAGCCGGTTTCCGGCGAGTCTTCAAAGCCTCTGGGAGAGGCGGCCAGGCGGGTCCCGGTCGCCGACGACTACCACAAGCAGGGTGATGATTTTTTCGACGCCGGCCAGTATCAGAAAGCTGTCGACGCGTACCAGCAAGCGATCCGCATGCGGACAAATTACCCCGAAGCATACCTCAACCTCGGCGAAGCCTATTTCAATTTAGGCCGGTATGACGACGCGGTAGCGGCAGAGAAGCAGGCAATTCAGCAGAAGGCCGATTGGGCTGCTCCTTATCATGCGCTGGGCCTGGCCTATCTCAAGTTGGATCGATCGGCCGAAGCCCTGGAAGCTTTGAAACAGGCGCTCACGCTCGATCCCACGAATACTGAAACGCGCGCATCGCTTAGTCTGGCGTATTACGATCAAGGCGTGGCTGCATACAATGCCAGTAAGTATGAAGATGCGGTCGCGGACTATCGGCAAGCGATTACCTTGAAGTCGGATTACGCCGAAGCTTTCAACAATCTGGGTGACGCGTATCGCCGCCTCAATAAACTTACGGATGCGGTCGAGGCTTATAAGCAGGCCGTGCGCTTCAAGCCCGACTCAGTTGACGCTTATAGCGATCTCTCCTGGACCTACGACCACCTGGGCAAATATCCGGAAGCCGCGGAAGCTTACAAGCAGGTGATTCGCCTCAAGCCCGATGACGCCGAAGCAAACAACAATATGGGTTACGCCCTGGGCAAGAGCAAACACTGGCCGGAGGCGATCGAGGCTTTCAAGCGGGCCATTCAACTGAAGCCCGATTATGCCGAGGCGTATAGCAATCTCGGTTGGGCCTATAACAACACGGCCAACTTCACCGCGGCCGTCGATTCGCTCAAAAAGGCGATCCAGTTGAAACCGGATCTGCCGGAGGGCTATTTCAATATCGGCATTACCTACCGGTGGTTGAAACAGATGAACGACGCCCTCGCGGCTTTCAAGCAGGCGATCCAGTTAAAGCCGGACTGGCCGGCCGCGCACAACAATTTGGGATTCGCCTATGGCAGTCTGGGAAAGTGGAAAGAGGCGATCGAGTCCCATCAGCAGGCGATCAAACTCAAGCCGGATTATGCCGGAGCCTATTTCAATCTGGGTGTCGACCATTTGATGTCCGGCAACAAGAAGGCGGCGCTGGAGCAATACAAGATTCTGCAACCCATGAACGCGGGAATGGCGAACCAACTCTATCTTCTGATCTACAAGAAGCCGCCGCCGGCCGCTCATCCTTAAGAGGCGGAGTCCAGTGACTCGCTCGAGTTTTGGATGAAAAGCTCTCCCAAAGCCGACCAGCCGACGTTGTTCTTTTCCGTGTGCAGGGAGAGTTGACTCGATTCTGCGGTTAATATTAAGACCTCTCGCTCCCATCTAAGACCAGAACGCAAAGAACCCGCTCAGTTCCTAAGCTGCGTCAAGCTACTCGGGAACCGATCCCAAAATCATTGCATTGCGTCTATTTCTCCGACCAATTACCTTTGGTGTGTGATCGAGAGGCCCGAAGGGCCGCGATGAAATAGCCACGACCGTGAGGTCGTGGACACCAAACACAATCAATCATACCTGAGGCCCGCAGGGCCGAAACGAAAGGGATCCAAATATGGCAGTGAAGCACCTCAGCTTGCTGGTGCATTTCATATGGAGCACCGCAGCACGGGAGCCGTGGATCGGTGCCGATTGGCAAGACGATCTTTACGGTTACATTGGCGGGATCATGAATAACAAGAATGCCAAATTGATTTGCAAATTGATTTGCGCGGGTCGAATGTATGACCACATTCACCTGTATGCTTCCCTGCCATCGACTATCACAATCGCTGATTTCGTCAGCGTGATAAAATCTAATTCATGACGGTGGGTTCATCAATCCTCCCTTAAAGCGACGGGCGTTTGCGTGGCAGGAGGGGTACGCTGCATTTAGCGTTAGCAAGTCGGAAGAGCAGAAAGTGATCAGCTACATTCGCAATCAGAACGTCACCATGCTAAACGAACTTTTAAGGACGAGCTTCTGGAGTTCCTTGAAAGGTGTGAGATTGAATACGACGAAAGGTATTTGTGGGGCTAACGTGTGTCGGCCCTTCGGGCCTCGGTTGAACGAACGGGGATCGTCATCCACGACCTAACGGTCGCGGCTATTTCATGACGGCCCTTCGGGCCTTGATCACTGGAGCTGGCAGCTTGCGTAACATCAAAAACTATTTCGCCATCGCCGCCTTACTTGGAGCCGCCTTCGCCATAACGCGAACCGGAAAGGCCCAGGAATTCCTGCCGTCTGCTCCTCCTGATCGCAGTTTGATTTACACCCTCGACGAGCAAAACAAGCTTGTGCCGCTGCCCTTTGAGCAGGGGCAGACGCCTTTGCGGCCAGACACCACTGCGAAAAATACCAAGGTCAGCTATATCGAACTGAAAGGCGAGCATGCCGCCACCGTCTTCAAAACGGCGATGCCGCGGGTATTTCTTTTTACGTATCAGCGGCCGGGCGTGCATCCGCCTTTTCTGGTTTGGCTCACGCCGCACAAAGGCGCGCGCCGGGTCACCGCCATCGTCGAGCGGGGCATGATGGGTTTTGCCATATCGTCCGAAGAAATTATCAAGCCCACGGTGCGCGGACTGGTGAAGGACGGCGATCTGGTTTTCATGGAAGTGCGCCCGCGCACTTCGCTCGTGCCGGGTGAGTATGCGATTATTGGCGATGACCTGGCGCGCATTGCCACCTTCCGGGTCATCTTGACGGCAAACTAAATCCGAGAGAGCGTGAACCAGATGGCTTCTTCCAATTCTTCTTTCCATAAACCAACCGGCTGGAGATCTTTCTGGACGCCCGGACGCATTGGGCTCACGCTGGCCGGTGTCGTGCTGATTAGCGCCCTGGGTTCGTCGAGTTGCAACTCAAACGAGGTGGCGACCAATAACGCGCCGGCCAACCGCGCTGTGAACGCCCCCGCGAATGTTCCGCCGCCGACCGTGCCTTCGCCGCCGGCGGTGGTGAGTTTGCCCTCGGATGTACGCGAGGTAAAGTTGCAGACGCTCGATGGCGGTTCTTTGAAGCTTTCGGATTACACGGACAAGGTCGTTGTAATGAACCTCTGGGCCACCTGGTGCGGACCTTGCCGTCAGGAGATGCCGGAACTGGTGAAGATGAGCAACGAGTACAAAGCGCGCGGACTGGTGGTGCTCGGAGTGGCCACGACCTATAACGAACAAAATGACCAGGCGCACGTGAAAGAATTTATCAAGTCACAGAGCATCCCCTACAAGATTATTTGGGATGATGGAACTCTGGCCGGGCCAATGGTGCAAGCAGTTAAAGGCAAGGCCGTAATTCCGCAGAGCTTCGTGATTTCCCGCGATGGCCGGATCGTGAAACACTTCCAGGGTTTCAGCCAGTATTCCACGCCGCAGTTAATGCGGCAGGCGATCGAAGAGGCTCTGAATGAAAAAGGGAAAGCGTGAAAATCAGTGAGCAGTGAGCGGTGAGCAGTAATCGTTAAGGCAGAGGGTTGTTAGTTTGACGGTCGATATCAAAAAGAAATTGCAGGGCGAGTTGGACGAGCTGGAAAGCGAGTTGTTCATTCATCTGCCCAAAGAGATCAAGCGCGCGCGCGAGTTTGGCGACCTGCGCGAGAACTCGGAATATCAGACTGCTTTGCAACGCCAGACCATGGTCAAGGCGCGCATCCGCGAGTTACGCCAGCGCATGAGCGAGGTAGGCTCGATCGATCTTTCGAAACTTCCGCACGATAAAGCCTCCTACGGTTCGACGCTGGTGCTTTACGACGCGGAACGCGAAGAGGAAGTCACCTATCGTTTGGTCACGCCCGAAGAAACCGATCCCGCCGCCGGATTGATCTCGACCGTTTCTCCCATCGGCCGCAGCCTGATGGGCAAACAGGAAGGTGATGAGGTGGTGGTGAGCATTCCGTCGGGTTCCCGCCGCTTTGAAATCAGGCGGCTGACCACGTTGCATGATCAGGCGGAATGAAGAATTCACGGAAGATAGATCAGTTTCGAGGAGCGCTTAGCAACTCACTTCAACGAGGTGAGATAAACGAGCCTTTCATTAGCACCTGACTTCAGCCATGTTGGATACGGATCGCCAAAAACCCAAAACCGTTTCAACGGTTTCATGACTTGAAGGGCGCGGCGAGTGAAACCGTTGAAACGGTTTCTGTTCTTATCCTTCCCATTGATCTGCCGCATTGCTCAAAACGTTTTATCTTCCAGTAATTCCCCGACGCGATCATCGCCCGGCCGGCTGAAGTCGGCGTACCAAAGACCTACGTGTCCAAACGGTAGCGGCGTTGCGATGCACACGAATTCGTCGCATATCGCCGCCATCGCCGCCTTGCCACCCACTGACGCTACCGGAACAGCAGCGATAATCTTTGCCGGTTCTTTTGTCCGTAGTGCAGCAATCGCCGCCTGCATTGTTGAGCCCGTGCGAATACCGCAATCAACCAGGATTACCGTCTTACCCGCGACATCTGCCGGGTCAAGTCCACGGCGGCAGATCCGCTCACGATGACCTAGTTCGGCAATGGCATCAGAGACAAAGTGTTCAAGAGGTGTAGACGGGACCGTAGCCAGCGGCAAGACGGCTTTGTCGATTACCATCGAACCGCCCACGCTGACCGCGCAGATTTGCGACCCGGCGCCCTGCGGTGCGAGTAGTCTCCGGATGAGAAGCAAATCGAGGGGAGCGCAGAGAAATTTTGTTACCTCGTGCGCTACCAACACGCCGCCGAGCGCGATGGCCAACACGACGACATCTTCAGCCCGCCGATATTTCTCAAGCTGCAAAGCGAGTTCGCGTCCAGCACTGCGCAGATCCGGGAATCGCTCTGCCGGCTTGATCGACTCATCCTCTTTTTGCGACGATTGGGGGTCGACGCCGTCAGGAAAGGTAATCATTTCCATTAATCACCGTCCGGTTCCTGGTAAGAACTACGTTGGCATAACTAAGAAACGATCTGAAAACAAAATTTTACCAGACAAGTAATGAATTCTTCGATGCCAGAGCCCGCTGATTCAGTGACTGTTCGACCGGCTAACCGGGATGACGAAGATTTTCTCTTCCAACTCTTTACAACCACACGCCCGGAACTTAGCTTACTCAACCTGGAAGAAAGTCAAAAACAGGCGCTGATTAGAATGCAGTTCGATGCGCAGCGGCAGCAGTACGACGCATGTTATCCTGAGGCGGAAAGCGGCATTATCCTGTCGCAGGGCCAGGCGATAGGCCGGCTGCTGGTCAATCGAAATGAACCCGATATAATTCTGGTCGATATCGCGCTCTTACCGGAACATCGTAATTGTGGCATTGGTACCGGCTTAATTCGAAAGTTGTTGGGTGAAGCAGCCGCGGCAAAAAGAGCTGTTCGGTTGCATGTCTTGAAATTCAATCCGGCATTGGGTCTATACGAACGGCTCGGGTTTCATCGCATGTCCGATCAGTCCATGTATTTCGAAATGAAATGCGAGCCCGGCGCAACTTTTACCTGATACTCCCCTATTCCGAGAAAGGTATGACTATGGCAGCAGACTTTCAGCACGCGGAGTTTCTTAAACACCTCAATACCAAGTTTAGAATTCGGCTGAACGAGTCGGAAGCAGTCGAAGCTGAGCTGACAGGAGTTTCCGAACACCTGTTATCTTCCCGTCAGGAAAGGTTCTCGGTGGTGTTTCGCGCGCCTAACGAGACGTTTCTGGGACAGGGCATGCGACCTTTTCAGCACGACGAGATGGGCGCTTTCGATCTGTTCATTGTTCCCATTGAACGCGACGATGAAGGAACCTACTACGAAGCCGTATTCAACCGCCTGATCAAAAAGTAAACGGCCCGAAGCACTTCAACTAAAGCATGTCGATCACCTTACGCGAGGAAACCGCCAACGACGAATCCTTTCTCCTCGAAGTCTACGCCAGCACGCGCGCACCGGAAATGGCGCTGGTTCCCTGGGCGGATGAACAGCGGGAAGCATTTGTTCGATCGCAATTCAACGCCCAGCACTCTTACTACCACGCGCAATTCCCGGACGCGAGCTACCTGGTGATCATGGTCGATGGCGAGCGAGCCGGCAGAGTCTATGTGCTTAGAGAATCTGAAGCTATACGAATCCTGGACATTACTTTGCTGCCCAAACACCGCAACGCGGGCCTGGGGTCATCGTTGCTTCGCGAAGTTCTGGCGGAAGCGGACGAGACCGGCAAGGCGGTCAACATCTGGGTCGAGAATTTTAATCCGTCTCTAAAATTGTTTGAGCGTCTGGGCTTCGCCAAGATTCAGGAAGACGGGTTCAATTATCTGCTGGAGTACCGCACGGTCGATGATTAGCAAAGTTTCAAGCTGCGGTCTCAGTGGCGGCTGACACGATCTTATTTGTTTTTGCAGCCTATTGAATACTTGCGCAAAACATAATAGACTCCTTCGTCCTCATCAATATCACCCACGACGGACCTCGCCTCCGCTCGACGATCGAACTAAGGGAGGCCGATGTCTAATTCACGCAGAAAATTTTTAAAGGCAGGAGTGCTGGCGGCTTTGTTTGCCGCGGTCCCGCTAAAGGACGTGCTGGGCCAGAGTTGGAAAGATCGGGATGGTAATCCTGGTAACAACCCTGAAACCCAGAACGATCCGCTCGCCAATTACACCAAGGCCACGTTCTTATCTTATTTGAATTCAGTTTTTGAACTTCATACCACTACCGGCGTCGTGGAAGTGACGCTGCTGCAGGTTGATGACATGGCGGCGCCGAAGGGCGGCGAGTGCTTCACGCTCTTGTTCCGCGGCGGCAGCCGCGCGCAACGGCAAGACTCATACACGCTGGTGCATCCGTCTTTGGGCACGTTCCAACTGCTTCTGGTGCCCGCCGGCACTGACGAATATGGCGCGCAGGGCTATCTGGCAACGATCAATCGGCTTTCTTATCGCGATGCCCTGGCTAACCCCGCGCCGACCGCAGCGGCGAACAAGGGATCTGGATCCGCCCAGCCGTCGGCGATCCCAACGCCAACCCTTCCGCGTTCGCCGCCGATCACTCCTCCGGCGCCGCCGGCCACTCCGGCGACAACGACGCCGAGAGTGCGTCCCAAGGCCGTACAAAAGAATAGAAGGCCGTTCATCGAAGAGTTTTGAGGGCGAATTTGGGTTAGTCCCACCCGCGGCACCGGTGGGACACAGACTCGACCCACCATGTGACGTCAGGACCACCCGCGTCAGCGGGTGGGTCAACCACTCAACGACGGGCTGGCCGATGGATCCATTCGCTGACACAGATGATACTGACTCCATTTCACTCGTTGACTCCGCACCGTTATTCACCTCGTTGCCGCGAAGGGCTATGAGAAAGAGCTAAACCCGTTCGCCTAAGAGTAACTCCCGGCTAGTAAAAAATTTTGCTTGCAATCCGGTAGAGTTGCTATTAGAATCCCCGCCGCTTCAACTTTCGAAAGCTTCAGTCTCTTTGAGTAAGAGATCCAGCAACGGAAATCAACCGGTATTTGCACTCTCGGGTTTCCAAATTTCGAGCGGCTCATTATTAGTCGACCGCGAAGCGGCGATGTAGCCCGACCGCAAAGGGAGGGTTCGAGAGCCGCGAGAATGAGCGCCCCGTTTAGGTCGGGCGACTGCCCCGGTTGCAACAACGTCGACATTTCTCGATGGAGTAGAAAACCATGTCACAACCATTTCTGTCTGAAATAAAGATCATGAGTTTCAACTATGCGCCAAAGGGCTGGGCGCAATGCAATGGCCAACTCTTGCCAATCAATCAGAACCAAGCGCTGTTCTCTTTGCTTGGCACAACCTACGGAGGCAATGGGCAGACCACATTCGCGCTGCCTAACTTGCAAGGTAAGGTCCCGATGCATTTCGGCAACGGTCATACGCTCGGCGAAAAAGGCGGCACGACAAGCGTCACACTTAGTCAGCAGCAGATGCCTACGCATGGACACCTGGCCCAGGCGTCAACGTCAGTGGGCGACACCCCGAACGCTAACAATACTATCTTGGCGGCGGCACAAAATCTGTACGCGGCAGCGAGCAATTTGACGCCGATCCTTCCTGAAACTGTAACGAATGTTGGCGGCAGTCAACCACATGAGAACAGGCAGCCGTACCTGGTGCTTTGCTTCTGCATCGCGCTACAGGGCATCTTCCCGTCGCGGAACTAAGGAGATAAATATGGGAGAACCTTTTGTCGGTGAAATCAGAATGTTTGGCGGCAACTTCGCGCCGTCGGGTTGGGCCTTGTGCCAAGGTCAGCAGATGGCGATTTCCGAGAACGACGTCCTCTTTACGCTAATCGGCACCACTTATGGAGGCGACGGTCAGCAAACCTTCAACCTGCCGGACCTGCAGAGCCGAGTCCCCATTCATCAGGGGACCGATCCGGATAGTGGTATCAGTTACACCGAAGGTGAGGCAGCCGGAGTGGAATCGGTAACGCTGACAACACAGCAATTGCCAGTGCACACGCATCCGTTTACTGCTTCGACCGCGCCCGGTACTCAGAATGCTCCGGCGAACGCGGTCGTCGCCGCGTCGCCATCGGTAACCTTATTTATAGGCGATTCGACGGACAGTAACCTGGCACAAACCTCCATGACGCCTATCGGCGGTAGTCAGCCGCATGAGAACATCCAGCCTTACCTGGCCATCAACTTTATTATTTCCCTTTTTGGTGTTTTCCCGAGCCCGAGCTAGCAACGAAGGAGACTAACGATATGTCCGATCCATTTGTAGCTGAAATCAGAATCTTCCCATTTAATTTTGCTCCGACGGGATGGGCCTTCTGTAATGGACAATTGTTGCCCATCTCGCAGAACACGGCTTTGTTCTCGCTACTCGGCACGACGTATGGTGGAGATGGCAAATCAAACTTTGCCTTGCCGGATCTACAAGGTAGCGTCCCTATACAGCAGGGTCAGGGTAAGGGCCTTTCGCTCTACGATCTTGGGCAAACGAGCGGGTCAGAGACCATAACCCTTCTGCAAACAGAAATATCAGCGCACAATCACTTTATTAGAGCGCACAACGGGGACAATGCCGACGCGCAGAATCCATCGCCCAATACTTCGCTCGCGCGGTCAGCCAACGGCTTTGCGTATCAGACAAATACCAGCGCAAATTTGACGCAGCTTGCCTTTCAGGCGCTGACGCTAGCCGGGGGAGGTCTGCCCCATAATAATCTGATGCCGTACCTGGCTTTGAACTTTTGTATCGCCATGCAGGGGGTCTTTCCGCCGCGACCCTAAAGCAAGCAGAAGGCAGTAAGCAGAAAGCAGAAAAAGAAAGCCGCCAGCACTGACTCGAGATGAGTGAGTGCTGGCGGTCTTGTTTGGGATGCACATTGCAATCCACAGATTACGCCGATTTCACAGATAGAAGATTAGAAGGACTCAAGTTAGAACCTTACTCTTTCAAAGTTAACTGATGCTTCATCGCTTTTACCGCTTGCCTTATTGCCGATCGGTGTAATCTGCGTAATCTGTGGATAAACCTGATGACGAAACCAACCCCAGCCTCTCCTTTCGACTTACACCTGGTCAAGGGCTTTTTCGATGCCCGGACCTGCCGCGAATTGATCACCGAGCTGCGCCGTTCGCCGGCGGACGCTGCGCTAACCTATGGGCAGGGTGACGCCGGTTCCGTTAATGAACGGGTCCGTAAGGTCGCACGGCTCATGCCCGCAAACGAGACCGTAGAGCATGTCACACGGCGTTTGATCGATTACCGCCAGAAGATCGGGACGCATTTTGGAATTAACCTCAGCGGTTGCGAAGAACCCCAATTCTTACGCTATCGCTTGGGCGATTTCTTTGTTGCTCACCAGGATGGGAATACCGGGCTGCTGCGGCTCAACACTGATCAGTCGCGCCGGATCTCGATCAGCATATTCTTGAATCGCCAGTCTGAGGCGCCGGAGCCGGAATGTTACTGCGGCGGCTCACTAGTGTTTTCCGATTGGCGGAGCGGCCGCGAATTTCGACTCGATGGTGAGGCCGGCACCCTGGCCGCCTTCCGTTCAGAGACCACGCACGAAGTTATTCCGGTTACGCATGGTGAGCGGTATGCGATTGCGAGTTGGTATGGATGAATCAGACTACCTGCGGTATCGAGTGGACCATCAATCAAGCAGCGCAGTGAGGTCAGTACCACCCGCGGTAGCGGGTGGGTAGCAGGTTAGATATCGAGTCAATCGCAGAGCCGCTTGCAAGAACCATTTCATTGCACACTCGGTTACCATGTCTTAGCGACGCCCGCTTGAGTTCACCATATGGAACGATACTGACCTCCCCCTGGCACATCTGATTACCTTTCGTTGCCATGGCACGTGGCTTCACGGTGACGAGCGGGGCTCAACTGATCGCCACCACAATATCTACCGCACTCCTTATATTCCGGCTAACGAGAAATGGAAGGAACACAATGCTCGTACACTCAGGTCGGAGGCTCATAATCTTAACGTGAAGCAACGGCGAAGTCTTGAAAATGCTATTCGCGAATCATGCTTATTTCGTCGTTGGCATTTACACGCGTTGAATGTCAGAACCAATCATGTTCACCTTGTAGTCTCGATTGGTACGACGAAATCCGGACGTGCTCTAAATACATTTAAGGCGAATGCGACCCGACTAATGAGAGAAGATGGGAACTGGAAGAGTCCGAATAGTCCATGGGCTGACAAAGGGAGCCAACGGCCCTTGTGGAATGAGCGTAGCGTCGCGTTGGCAGTCGATTATGTAATGAATGGACAAGGGAGTGATCTACCGGAGTTGGATTGACCCACCCGCTACCGCGGGTGGTACTGACCTTCCTGCGCTACTGGGGTGGTACAGACTCCAACATGCGACGTGCGCGATCACACCCCCGCTACCTTCACGAATGAACAAATGAAAAGTGTCAAATGACAAATGGAAAATGTTCCGGCATCATGTCCATGATGAGAGCAGTTGTTGCCACAGCAAAACATACCCACCCGCTACCGCGGGTGGTACTGACCTCACTATTCCTGCTGATCGCCGTCTCCATCGCTTGCACCCCATCCAGGTCGGCGGGTTCGCCGTCGTTAGCCAACATCAACCCTGCGGTCGTTCAATCTCCGGCTCAGACAAATAAGGCGAGCGCGCAAGAGAAACCAACATGCCAACTCACCTTGGCGGGGGCGCCTGATATAAAAGGTCTCAGACTCGGGATGACGACTGAGGAAGTGTTGGCGTTGTTTCCCGGTAGCAAGGATGACGCAGAGGTTCGCGCGAGCTTGTCCAGACCACCCAGCCAATTTGGAGTATCCGGCTTTCTCATCAGACCTGCGAAATATGAAACGAAAGACAAATTCGAGGGTATTAATCAAATCACGTTCTCGCTTCTCGACGGTCGCGTCTCAAACTTTACCGTCGGCTACAACGGCCCGGAATATTCCCACGTTGATAAGTTCGTAGCGAAGTTTATCGAGGGAACAAGTCTTCCGGCCGCGGATCAATGGGAAGCCTATGTGGGAATGGATAACAGTTTAAAGATTCTCAAATGCGCCGACTTTGAGATCAACGTTTTTATCGGCGGTCCGGGCGGCAACCTCAATTATGTGCTGGTGAAAGATCTTGAGGCCGAGAAGAAGCTTAAGGGGCGAAGGGACAAGGCCAGAGCGAAAGCGCCACCGCCTGGGATGTAAGCAGAAGGCAGAAGGCAGCAAGCAGCATTGTGGAGTCGGTACCACCCGGCGGTAGCGGGTGGGTGATCTTAGGCAGCACCTACTGACCCACCCGCTACCGCGGGTGGTACTGACCTCACTTCTCCCGCAAATCATCACCCTGATCGCTTTTCCCGTTGACGGTTTCGTGATTCCGGGTTAGTCTTATGCCGCATCGAAAGGGATTTTGCGCTTACCCGTCCGCCCAAAGTCACTTTAGTAATACCGCACGCTCTAGAAATAAATTTTCGTTGTGAATCAATTATCCCCTGATCCCTCGCCTCGCACTCTGCAGGTTCTGGTAGCCTGTCTACTCGCTTTTGCGATTTTCATAACGCCGATTTCCGCTATCGCCGCCCCTTCGATTGCGCGGGCGACTGTGGCCAAAGCGAAGAGGACAGATAAGACGAATAAGCCGAAGTCGGCAGCAGAAGAGCTGTTCGTCAATCCGCCAGTTGCGCCCGCGACAGAACCAGCCACGGAGACTGCGGCGGCGCTGCCGGGACCGAAACCCGAACCTGCTCCTGAACCTTTCGCGGCCCCAATCGTCGGAGCGGTGACGGCGACCATGACTGCGGCGCTGACCGCCACTGCCAACAACGTCGACGGCAAGGCTGATCCGGGCGACACGATCAACTACACGGTGCAGCTCGGCAATACGACTGCCGCCGACGCGACCGGTCTTTCCTTCAACCCGGCTCTCGATTCACATACGACGTTTGTTCCCGGCTCGATCAAGAGCACGCCCATCTGTTTTGATCAGACGGGAGTCGCCACCAACGAGGACGTGGCCAAGGCCATTACCCTGACGGGACAGGATCCTGATGGTGATACGATCAGCTTCAGCATCGTCACTCCGCCGGCGCATGGCGGATTCGGAATAACCACCGCGCCCAATCTGACCTACACGCCGGCTGCCGACTATAACGGCCCCGATAGTTTTGTATTTAGAGTGAATGACGGGACGACTTCGGGAGCGGGGAACAACGGAAACTCGAATGAAACTTGCACCGTGTCGATCACCGTTAACGCCGTTAACGACCCTCCGACTTTTACGGTTCCAGGCAATCCCGCGTCAGTGAACGAGGACGCCGGCGCTCAATCAGTCGCCAGCTTTATTACGAACGTCAATCCCGGTCCCGCAAATGAATCTGCTCAAACAGTAAGCTTCGTCATAACCAATAACACCAATCCAGGTATTTTCTCTTCTGCGCCCGCTCTGAACGTGGTCGGCGCCAGCTATCCGAAGACGGCTACGCTTACTTATACGCCGGCGGCTAATCAGAACGGCACAGCGACGATCACCTATCACGCCCACGACACCGGTGGCACCAGTCCGGGCGTGGACAACTCTGCCGACCAGACTTTCACGATCACGGTTATTGCGGTGAACGATCCGCCGGTGGTTACTAACAAGAATTATTCGGCGCAGGCCAATATGAAGATCACTGGACTTACTGGCCTGCTCGGTGGAATCACCGATGCGGACACAGGCACCGGCTCGCCAACATGCAATCCAACCTTCTCAGTCAAAAATGCGAGTTTCAGCGCGACCAGTCCAGTCGGCGGTGTGATTTCGAACGTGAATCTTAGCACCGGCACTTTTGACTTTGATCCGCCTCCAGGCGTCACGGGCAACGTAACCTTCACGTACGTGGTGAGTGACAATGGCTGTCCCGGTGTGGCCGATAGCTCGCCGGTAACCGTTACAGTCGCGGTCTCTGGCCCAGTGATCTGGTTCGTTAATACGACTCTTGGTCCCGCCGGCAACGGCACGTTAAGTACTCCGTTCAATAATCTGGATGCGGTGACCAACGCGGCAACTGGAAAGCTGGGTCTCAACGCGAACCAGAGAGTCTTCGTCTTCAGTGGCAGCACTACTGCGGCCGGCACGACCACTACACTACAGGGGAACAACAGTCAGGCAACACAGGCCCTGGCGCAGGTGCAAGCGCAATGGTTAATTGGTCAAGGTACCGTCGCTTCCAGCTTCGATACTTTCTTTGGAATCACTCCTCCGGCGGGAACCATCGCGCGACCAACACTCAGCAGCAACGCAACGACCGCTAATGGAATGAGGCCGACAATCCAGGGCACCGTGACGATGAAAGAGAACACGGTGGTTCAGGGTTTGAACATCAACACCAGCGGGGGAGCGACTAAGGGGCTAACTGCGTCCGGGCTTGCGGGTGGAGCGAGCACCAGTTTGCTGACTATCCGAGATGTTAACGTCACTTCGGCCAGTAGCAGCGCGGTTGATATCAGCAGTAGCAGTGGCACAAGCTCAGTCATTTACACGACCAGCGACGGGTCAGCTTCGCCTAACATCCTTTCCGCGACTACGGGGACAGCGCTCAGGGTTGTTAGCACGACCATCGGCGCCAGCGGGATGAACTTCCGCAGCATCACGTCGAACGGCAGTGGCGCAGCTAACGGCATCATTTTGGACGGCGCAGGAACGGGCGGTTTGACGATCACCGGCAACGGCGGCACGTGCACCTCAGCAGCCACTTGCACCGGTGGCACTATCTCGAACAAGACCGGAGCCGATGGCACGGGGAACGGGATCGGCATCTACGTTAATAATACGTCGAACGTTTCGATCACGCGGATGAAGTTGAATGACTTTACGAACTATGGAATCCGTGGGACGAGCGTCACCGGCTTCACTTTGAATAACTGCTTCATTGACGGCGTGAATGGCGACAACGCGGGCGCTGATGAGGGCAGCATCATCTTTGACGGCCTGCTTGGAACATCTTCCTTCTCCTCTGACACGATCAAGGGCGGTATTGAGGATAACTTCAGAATCAAAAACTCAAGCGGAACGGCGAATAACATCACAATTGACAGTTGCACGATCCGCGATACGAGTACGGGCGTAACAGGCAACGACAACCTGAACATCGAAGCGAATAATACAGCCATCATCACTGCGCATGTAACGAACAACACGTTTGCTGCGACGAATGGCGATCACATCCAGATCAATACGATCAATAGCGCCACGATGAACATCGTCATCACCGGAAACTTCTATTCCGGCGGCGGGGGCGCCAATGCTCTGGGGCAGGGCATTACCCTCTCCGGCGGCAACCTCAGTCCGACCAGCACCGAGCACGTGACTTTCAACATCTCGAATAACGGCACGGCACTTAATCCGCTGGTAGGCAATATTCAGGGTGGCGCCATCAACGTCAATGAGGGGCAAGGTAATGGTGTCTGGCAGGGACAAGTATCGAATAACTTCATCGGCAATGCGGCCGTAACAAATTCCGGTTCGGCTCAGTCCTCCGGAATCCGGATGGAGAATCACAGCATCAGCGGCACGCTTACCGGGATCATATCCGGTAACACCGTCAGGCAGTGGAACAACGGCCCCGGAATTAATACGCAGGCGGGCGATGCCGGTGACGCCACCAACAATGGAGTTCTCAACGTCACTGTGACGAGCAACACCACGGCTAACTCCGGCGTAAATGCGCAACATGGCTTTGTCGCGAATATCGGGGCAGGCGCGGGAAATAATCAAGCGCAGAACGTAGCGTGCGTGGATGTTCGTAGCAATACCCTCGACCCTGGTCCACCGGCCAACAGCGGTTCCGGTGTCCGCATACGACAGCGCGAATTGTCGACCATCAAAATTCCTAATTACACTGGCGCACAATTTGATACTGCAGCAGTGCAGGCTTTCGAAATAAGCAAGAATCCCGGAAATACAGCCGCGATAGCCACCAGTAACCTGGGGGGCGGGTACGGGAACACACCCGGTCCCGGTAATCTGTGCGCACAGCCGACTATTATTACCATGTATCGGCCGGAGACGAACCAGGGCGACTACTATGCTCGTACAGCCAGTCTCTTGGAAAAGAAAGACGCCTCGCTTTTCGCCCTCCTGAATGCCAGCTCGGACTTCGCTTCAATTGTTGAGAGCTTGAATCGGGCAACTTCAACTCCGATTGCGCCGTTGGCTAGTAAAACTTTGGCATCGCAAGCCATCGCCGGCGTAGGCGCAAGCGAAAGCCGCGAATTGACAACGGCAACCTCTCCCGTGCAAGTGACAACATTTGACGGGAAGGACATTAAGGTCTCGTCCGCAAGCACCCGGCGGGTATCGCGCAATGCTGATGCGATTGGTCTGAATGACAAAGCGCCTCTCTACGATGCGCGCGTCGAGAAGGTCTCGTACGACTCTGCTCGGAGCAGTAGCCCGCACGTAGGCAAGGGCGGTCAGAGGCCGGAGGCCAGAGATCAGAAGTCGGACATTCGCTCGAATCACGCGAAGAGCGTAAGAACAGAGGTCAGAGGTCAGAAGTCAGAAGACAGAAGCTCCAGGGCGGCGGCACATTCCGCGTTTGCGCCCATGCCTTTCAGTGGCGGAACGTTCCCGATCAATGGAACGGGTACAGGGTTCACGCTGCCGATCGGCAAGACGATCACGATTAAGTTCAGCGTGACACTCAACAATCCGCCCAACTTGTCCGGAGTTCCGCCCACTACTCCTCAGGTTTCCAGTCAAGGCACGCTCTCGGGCGCGTTCGTCGGCAATCCAATTGTGACGGACGATCCCGGTACCATAGCCGCGAACGATGCGACTGTAACGCTGGTCGATTTATTCGATACGACGACCACGCTCGGCGCCGTGCCGGCCGCCGGTTCGTGGAACGTCGGACAGTCAGTGACGTTCACGGCCACCGTCGCTTCGAATCCCGCTGGGAATCCGACCGCGGTCACCGGCAGCGTGATCTTCAAAGATAACGGAACTGCGATTTCGGGCTGCAATGGCGTTGCCTTAAGTTCGGCCCAGGCGCAATGCGTGACGACCTTTGGCTCCGGAGCGCACAGCGTCACCGCGGTCTACAGCGGCGACGGCAACTTTGACCCGAGCACTTCGAGCGCCCTTTCACAAGGCACGGTCAGCGCCTCCGGCACCTCGACCGCGGTCACGTCTTCGCTGAATCCGTCTCTGGTCACACAGAATGTGACATTCACGGCCACGGTCACATCGACTAGTGGATTTGCGGGACCGCCCACCGGCACGGTTACTTTCAAGGACGGTGTAAATCCGATCACTTGCTCGAACGCTGGCGGTCAGGCGCTCAACGGCAGCGGCGTGGCGACCTGTCAGATCGCAACGCTTCCAGCCGGATCGCACAGCATCACTGCTGTCTATCCTGGTGATACAAACTTCACCACCAGCACCGGAACGTTGACTGGCGATCCGCAGGTCGTGAACAAGTCCGACACCGTGACTGTGCTGGCAACTTCGGCGAACCCGGTAGCGCCCACCGTGCAAGTTACCTACACGGCGACGGTGAGTTCTTCCACCTCGGTAACCGGACCACCCACCGGTACGGTCACTTTCAAAGACGGTGTGACGACGATTGTTTGCGAGGCGGGCAGCCAGGCGCTGACGGCCGGCGTAGCGACCTGCAAGTTTACTTATCCCGACACTGTCGGCTCGCCGCACGACATTACCGCCGTCTACGGTGGCGACGGAACATTCAACGGCAACACATCCAACCACGTCTCAGAGGTAGTGCAGGCATGCTCTGCATCTGTTGTCGTCACCAGCAACGCCGACAGCGGCGCCAATACTTTGCGCGACGCGATCGATAACGGCGTGTGCGCCGGCGGCACGATCACCTTCGATCCTTCAGTGACGTCGATCACGCTCACTACTGGTGAGTTGACGATTAACAAGAACATGACGATCACCGGGCCGGGAGCGGCCACGCTGACAGTCAACGGCAACAATGCGAGCCGGGTCTTTAATGTCGCCTCTGGCAAGACGGCAACCATCTCAGGCATGACGATCACGAGCGGCAAGGTCCTGGGCGCCAATGGTGTCGCGGGCAGCGCCGGCATCGATGCCAAGGGCGGTGCAGTAATCAATGCGGGCACACTCACTCTCTCAAACGTTATCGTCAGCGCCAGTCATGCAACGGGTGGTGATGGCGGTTCGAATACCGGCGCAGGCGCGGGCGGAGTGGGTGGCAGAGGGCTCGGTGGCGGAATCTATAACGGCGGCACGCTGACGTTGACCAACACGACCGTCAATGGCAGCAACTCGGCGACGGGCGGCAAGGGCGGCGACACTGACGCGGCCAACGCCAACGGCAACGGCGGAGCGGGCCTCGGCGGCGGCGTTTTCAACACCGGCACGCTGACGTTAACCAACTCAACCATCTCAGCGAATACCACGACGGGCGGCGCGGCGGGTTCCGGCGGGACGGCAGGCACGGCCGGGGCGGGTTCAGGCGGCGGCGTCTATCACGACGCGACAGCCTCTCCGGTTACCTTGACGATTACGGGCAGCACGATCAGCGGCAACACTGCGAGCAGTAATGGCGGCGGCATCTTCAATGTTGGCACCACCGATAACGCGACGTTAACCATCTCGAACACCACCATCAGCGGCAACGGCGCCAACAATGACGGCGGCGGCATTTTCAATCAAGGTGTGATCGGAATAACCACGCTGACCAGCGTTACGGTGACGGGCAACACCACCGACAAGGATGATCTCGGCGGTGGCGCGGGTGGCGGCCTGAATCTCGTTAGCGGCACGGTCTTGCTCCAGAACACGATCGTCGGCGGGAACCTCAAGGGGACAGCCTCGCCCACTGCCCACGACATTACCGGCACGGCCGACGCCTCCAGCTCTTACAACTTGATTGGCGACGCGGCCAGCAGCGGCGGTCTTACCGACGGCGCTAACCACAATATCGTCGGCAACGCGGGCGTGGGCACGATTGATATCGCCACGGTTCTCAACACCACGCTCGCCGATAACGGTGGGCCAACAAAGACGCATGCCCTGGTCACCGGCAGTCCCGCTTTGGAAAAGGGGAACGCCTTCGGCCTGACCACTGATCAGCGCGGCTTCGTACGTCCAGTGGACTCTGACGCGGCCGCGCCGATTTCACCTTTTGATGATTCAGACATCGGCGCATTTGAGAAACAGATAGCGCCGAACGCTCCGGGCGCGCCGAACCTCGATGCGGTGAGTGACTCAGGAGCCAACAGCACCGACGACAAGACGAACGTCGCCACTAATTTGTCGTTTACCATTCCGGGCGTCCTCTCGGGCGCGACAGTGCAACTGTTCCGCGACGGCACTCCGGTGGCCAGCGGCGTAGCTTCGGGCGCCAGTATTCAACTGACCGATCCGGGACCGCTCACATTTACCGCAAGCGGCACGACCTACTCTTACACCGCGAAGCAATCATTCGGATCCGACACGAGCGTAGCGTCAGCGGCCCTGCCCGTCCTCATAACTATTGTTCCGGATGCGCCCGTGCTGGATCCATCGAGCGATTCAGGAACGCCGGGCGACGGCATCACCAACGACACCAGTCCGACCTTCAACATCACAAACGTGATCAATGGTGCGACCGTCGAATTGCTTCGCGACGGCGCTCCAATTCCAGGCGGCCCGATCACCGGTGTGGCCGCGGGCACGACGATACAGCTTACGGATCCGTCAGCGCCTAATGGAACGTTCACTTATACGGCTAGGCAGACGTTCAATGCGATCACTAGCGATCCTTCGGCGGGCACCAGCATTACGATCACGATCAAGCCAAGCGCGCCGGACCTTGACGCCGCGAGTGATTCCGGCCCGAGCAACACCGACGACTATACCAATGACACTACCCCGACTTTCACGATCACGGGGGTGGTGAATGGCGCGACTGTCGATCTGCTGCGCGATGGTGATTCGGTTACGCCGGTGGCCACTGGGACCGCAGCCGGGACCAGCATTCAATTGACGGACAGTACCGGATCGGCGGGTTCGCACACTTACAGGGCCCGGCAGACTGTCGGCATCACCGTAAGTCCGGAGTCTGATCCGCTGACGATTACGATCGACACCACGGTCACACCGGCGGTACCTGACTTGAAGAGCACGAGCGACTCAGGCGCCAGCAACTCAGATGACAAAACGAATGCCAACGCCACTCGAGACTTCACCATCTCGACCTCTGAAGTTGGATCGACGGTTGAGTTACTGCGCGGTGGAGCTCCGGTCGCTACTCAGCTTAACAGTCCGGGTGGATCGCTTACGCTGACCGACTCAACCGTCTTAGCGGACGGTCCGTACCTCTATAGCACGCGTGAGACTGACAAAGCCGGCAACGTGGCTACGTCGGGTACTCTGCAAGTCACGATTGACGCCACCAAGCCGAATGTCGGGATGAGTTCCGCGGTGGGCAATCCGACCGCGACTACGCCGATCCCGGTGACGGTCACCTTCAGCGAACCAGTTTCGGGTTTCACGATCGCGAGCATCGTTCCCGGAAATGGCACGGTCGGTAACTTCGCCGGCGGCCCCACGGTTTACACCTTTGATCTGACACCCACCAGCCCGGGCCCCGTGTCGGCCGACATCGCGGCGGGGGTGGCGACTGATGTAGCCGGCAACACCAACACGGTAGCGACGCAATTTAATCGCACGTTTGATCCTTCGGCACTGAGCGTGACGATTACGCCAGTTGCACCTGACCCGCGCAACACAAGTGTCAGTTCGATTCAAATCGTATTCAATAAAGCGGTCACTGGTTTCGATCTGCCCGACTTGAGCTTGAAGCGCAACGCCGGCGCCGAGCTGCTGCCAGGCGCAGCAACACTGACGAGTGGTGACAACATCACGTGGACGCTGGGTAACCTGAGCGGGCTGACGGCGACGGCAGGCACTTATGTCCTGTTCCTGAACCATCTAGGCTCAAACATCAAGGACGCCGCGAACAACCCGTTGACGTCGGATGCGACTGAGAGTTGGGTAACGGACACGACCGCGCCGGACGTGACTATCAATCAGGCCGCCACCCAGCCAGACCCGGTCACCGGCCCGACGGCCACCACGGTGATCAACTTTACGGCGGTCTTCACTAAGCCGGTGGTCGCAGGCACTTTTACAAATTCCGATGTAACGATCTCAGGGACTGCGGGCGCAACCGTCGTCAACATCACCGAGATCGCGCCAAATGACGGCACGCACTTTAATGTCGCACTTGAAGGCATGACCCAGAGCGGCACGGTGATCGCCACGATTCCGGCGGGCCGAGCTTCAGACAGCGCCGGCAACCTCAACACCGTCTCAACGAGTACGGACAACACCGTCACTTACTTCAAGGACGACTTCACCGCGCTCGAGGTGAATACGACTGTGGACGGAGACGACGGGGTTTGCGCGCCGCTCGGTACGGGCAACGGCTGCACGTTGCGGGAAGCGATCAATGCGGCCAACGCCGATGCTGGCGCAGAAACGATCACGTTTAACGCATCGGTGTTTGCTATTCCGGGTCCATACGTTATCAGTCTCCTAACGGCGCTGCCGGATATCGCAGACGACGTGACGATTCAAGGGCCAGGCGCGAATGTATTGACGGTCGAGCGGAACAGCGGAGCCGTAACCAACTTCCGTATCTTCAGAGTCGCCGCCGGCACAGTCATTATCTCCGGCTTGACGATTAGCAAGGGGGTGTTGGCCAGCGGAGGTCAGGGCGGCGGCATCTTTAACAACACGGGAGCGACGCTGACAATTAACAACTGCGCGATCAGCGGCAACCAGGTGGGCTCTTCCGGTTTTGGCGGCGGCATTTTTAGTACGGGTACTCTGACTCTTAACAGCAGTACCGTTAACGACAACCACGTCAATACGAGCGGCGGTGGTGGGGGCGGTATCTATGACGCCGGCCCGTCGATGAACATTAACAACAGCACTATCAGCGGCAATACAACTGGAACTGACAGCAAAGGCGGCGGCATCCTTAACGCCAACCCACTCCCGTTAGTCATCAACAGCAGTACGATCACTCTGAATACGACGAGCACTGGTGCTGCCAGCGCTGGCGGCGGTATCTACCTTGCATCGGCAAACCTCACCCTTAAGAACACAATCGTCGGCGGTGGAAATAGTTCGCCGGCAGGTCCGGACATCTTCGGCACCGCTCAGTCTGATGGCTTCAACTTAATTCAAAGCACATCAAGCGCGACGATCAATCAGAATCCAGGCGCCGGTCCGAATATCACGGGACAGGATCCTCTGCTGTTTGCACTAGCTGACAATGGCGGCCCCACAAAGACACACGCCCCTCAATGCACCAGCCCAGCGATTGACAAGGGCAAAGCTTTTGGCTTGACCACGGACCAGCGCGGCGGCGTCCGTCCGTTCGATCTGGCTGACGCAGTCTATCCTAATGCCGCGGGCGGTGACGGCTCAGACATTGGCGCCTACGAGACACAGACTGGTGGCGGCTGCCAACCGACGGCGGTGCCACCCAGCCCGCAGCCTTCGACCAACGAAGACACGCAGGTGACGATCACTCTGAAGGGGACCTATTCGCAGAACTTCCCGCTGACTTTCGTAATCACTCAGCAACCAGGGCATGCGATTTCGAACCTCGTGCCGACCGGAACTACCTGTACCTTCACGACGTTCACGGAATGCACCGCCACCGTCAGTTATAAGTCAACCCTAAACTTCAACGGGCTGGATTCCTTCAAGTTTAAGGCCAGCGCCGGCGGGCTCGACTCTGACGAGGCAGATGTCAATATCACCATCATTCCAGTCAACGATCCGCCGGTGGCCAATCCCCAGTCAGTCATCACCGACGAAGATACGGCGGCGGCGATCACTCTGACGGGTTCGGACGTGGATAGCGCTTCGCTTCGCTGAATTTCATTATCGTCACGCCGCCGGCCCATGGTTCATTTGGGGCCACCACGGCGCCCAATCTTACCTACACCCCGGCGGCGAACTATAACGGGCCTGACAGTTTCACTTTCAAGATCAACGACGGTTCCGCGGACTCCAACATCGCGACCGTCTCGATCACGGTTAATGCCGTCAACGATGCGCCGGTTTTGGACAACACCGGCAACATGATCTTGAGTGCCATTAACGAGGACGTCCCCGTTGCGAGTAACACCGGTACGCTGGTCTCCGCGGTTATTGCCAGCGCCGGCGGCGTTCGGATAACCGACGTTGATGCAGGCGCGCTTACGGGCCTCGCCGTCATCGCTGCTAACAATACTAATGGGATCTGGCAGTTCTCTCTTGACAACGGTACGAACTGGACGCCGTTCGGCGCTCCGGACTCGCTCAACGCGCGATTGTTGGCAGCAGACGCCACGACTCGCGTGCGCTTCCTGCCGAATGCCAACTTCAATGGCACGGTGGATCCGGGGCTGACGTTCCGGGCGTGGGATCGGACGGTCGGCGCTAACGGCAACACGGCTGATACATCGGTAGTGGGCGGCACGACTGCCTTTAGTACTGCGACCGAGACGGCATCGATTACTGTCAACCCAGTCAACGACGCGCCGACGGCTGACTCGCAGTCGGCTTCGACTAACGAAGACACGCCGTTGCCGATAACGCTGACGGGCTCTGATGTCGAAACGGCGTTGGGCAGTCTGACCTTTACGATTACCGTTGCTCCATCGCACGGCACCATTTCCAATGGCGCCGGAGCTGCTCGCACCTATACCCCCGCGGCCAACTACAATGGAGCGGACAGCTTCAAGTTCACCGTCACGGATACCGGCGATGGCTCGTCACCCGCTCTGACCAGCACCGAAGCTACGGTGACGATCACGGTCAATGCAGTCAACGATGCGCCGTCATTTACGAAGGGCCCCGATCAGATTGTCAACGGCGCCGTCCCGCAGACAATCGCCAATTGGGCCACCAGTATTTCCGCTGGCCCGCCGGATGAGTCTGCTCAGACTTTGACGTTCCTGGTTTCGAATAACAACAACGCGCTCTTCTCGGCCCAGCCGGTCATTAGCCCGACAGGCACGCTGACCTTTACGCCTGCTTATGGTTTTGATGGGACCGCGACCGTCACAGTGCGACTGCAAGACAACGGCGGCACGGCCCTGGGCGGCGTCGATACTTCCGCGCCGCAGACGTTCACGATCACCGTGCATGCTCTGAATAACGCTCCGACGCTTAACGCGCTCAGCAATGTCGTTATTAATGAAGATGCGGCGCTGCAGACCGTCAATCTCGCCGGGATCACTTCGGGGCCGAGTTATGAAAGCGGGCAGACCCTGACCGTCACAGCTACTTCGAGCAACCCGGCGTTGATTCCCAACCCGAGCGTTTCGTACACCAGTCCGAATACCACCGGCTCGATCAGCTTCATGCCATTGCCGGATGCCAATGGATCGGTCTTGATCACGGTGACGGTGAAAGACAACGGCGGTACGGCCAACGGTGGAGTGGATACTCTCGTCAGAACGTTCACCGTCACGGTCAATGCGGTTAATGATGCGCCGGTCAATCATGTACCTGGGGCGCAGACAGGGGTGCTCAACACCAATTTGGTCTTCTCTACGGCCACCTCTAACCTAATCTTTATTTCTGACGTGGACGCGGGCAGCGATCCGGTGCAGGTAACCCTCCAGGCTACCGACGGCACGCTCACCCTAAACAGCACCAGCGGATTGTCATTCAGTGCCGGTGACGGCACCGACGACGCGCTGATTACCTTTACCGGCAGCATTACGAATATCAATCTGGCGCTCAATGGAATGCGCAACCTGACATTCGGGACCGGTGTCATAACGATCACGACGAACGATCTTGGTCATAACGGAATTGGCGGACCACTGTCTGATACCGACACAATCGCGGTGACGGTCCCGGACAACCTGGCGCCGGTGCTGCTCACCGCCGAAGGTACGGACCGGGCGATTGCGCTCGACTCAGTGACGCTGCTGCGCGATCCGTTTACGGAGCTTGATGATCACAACTTCAGTTCCGATCATCACACGCGCGTTGCGCTCTTTGCTTTACACGCGCAGTTACAGCCGGGCGAAACCCAATCGGCGATTACGGCTGAAGGCCAGGATCTGGGCAACAACATCTTCCCACTGACGGTTGAATCGGTCAGAACGGTGCCCGGCTTTGATTGGCTTACACAGGTAGTCGTCAGACTGCCTGACGTCGCGCAAGGCGGCGGCGGTTCGCAGGACATCAAGGTGCGGATACGATTGCGCGGCCAAAGCAGCAATCAAGCCGTGATCACGATCGTGCCGTCACCCTGAGGTAGAGTCTTTGGTTCCGTGATGGGGCGATTGGACGCCGCAAGAGCCACAAAGGGGCGCAAGTGCGAAACGACGGAAATCGTTTTGTGCTGCTTGCGCCTTTTCTCAGTTCGAGGACCTGAGGTATTTGAAGTTGTGCCCATTCCTTCTTGACACCGCCTAAACCCATTCCTATGATCATCTGTTGATTGAATCTTTGTTAGCAACATAAGAAGGTAGCGGAATGTTTGGAGCAAGCATTGGACGGGCGGGCCAGCGGATCATCGATGCGATGGTGCGCTGGTTGGCGCGCGGGCATATCAGTCCGAACATCCTCACCTTCATCGGGGTAGCTATTAATGTCGGCTCGGGCATGCTGTTTGGCTTTGGCAGATTTTTCTGGGCCGGCATTGTTCTGATTGTCGCGAATCTATTCGACATGCTCGATGGCCAGGTGGCTCGTCTCTCAGGCCGGGTGACTAGTTTTGGTGGCTTTCTGGATTCGTCGCTCGATCGCCTGTCGGATATGGTGGTGTTTGTCGGCTTGATGGTTTTCTATGCACGCGACACTGAATTTCATTCGACGCTCAACGTTTTTCTGGCCGGCGCCGGAATGATGGGTTCGGTAATGGTGAGCTACGCCAGTGCGCGCGCTGAGAGCATGATTGAGAAATGCGACGTTGGTTTTCTGCGCAGGCCTGAGCGCGTAGTGCTGTTTATTATTGGAGCGCTCTCGACGGTCCCCCATTCACATAATTTCTTCACGAACCGAATGCCTGCGGTGCTGTGGGTGCTGGCGGTTGGTTCGTATTGGACGTTCGCCCATCGCATGTACCATACGTGGCGTGAAGTTAATAAGAGCGAGGCGCGGGAAGCATTGGCGGAAGCCGCTGCTGCCAAGTCTGACCAGGCGCCGGAGTTGCGGCCTGAGCCATCGCTGGCCCACAAAGTCAGCTAGTTAGGGTGGCCGGGTTCTTTCATCTATGACGAAAGCTCGGTAAGCTCCGCCCAAACCGATTTATTGACGAGAAACTCTTGACTAACTGGCCGTCTCAGTTCTAATTTAGTCCCGCGTTTTTAATTCCCAGAGGTAAATACATCTTGATTAACTGTCCCTCTTGTGGCTCTAACTTCGAAGGTGATCTGCGGCTGGGGTGCCCGTCCTGTGGCGCGCGTTCAGTCGGGCCGCCCCTGGCAAAGCCGGAACACGAGCTGCCTTCCTACGGCCGCGCGGTAATCGTGTCCGCCAACGGTGTAGCCATGCTCGGCGTTTTTCTGACTTCCATTATCATGGCATTGATCGAGTTCAAAGGCTTTCCGCCTTCATTCTTGTCGATGGTTAAGGCCGGCGAGGTAGCGTCATGGCGCCTGAAATGGGTAGCGTTGCCGGTGGCTATACTCGTTTTGTGGGGAGGCCTGCGCCTCATTCGAAGTATTAAAGCGAACCCGAAGGCGTTCATCGGGCTGCACGCGGCGCGCCTGGGATTCTCAGCCTCGGTTCTGGTGGTGCTGATGATTGGAACGCTGATTGGCATCACGATTCCGGAAAGGCTAAGACAACGGCAACTCGGAATTGACGCCGGAATTTACGCGCAGGGCTATACGCTGCAACGTGCCCTGCTCGAATATCGGGAGTTGCATGGAACACTGCCGGCTAATGATGAACTCGTCGAGAAGTTAAGCGCCCTGCCCGATCCGGATGGCGCGATTGCTGAGGCGCTTCGCAATGTCGACCCGACGGGATATCAAGCGAGTTCTATGCAGGCCGCCGCTTCAACCAAATCCAAGCCGCTGGCTCAGCGCGGAAGCGCGATTCGCAAAGCCGGGGGCGGCGCCGATCCGGCTGCGGATCATGGCGGCGTTTCCTTCACCAGCTACGACCTGCGCTTGCCGGGCCCGGACAAGATTCTCAACACGGACGATGATTTCATGGTGCATGACGGCGTCATTACTAAAGTCTCAGAACTGCCGGCGTCGTCCACCCGCCACAACGCGCCTTAAGCGTCATGTCTCTGCTGGACCGGTTCCGCCGTAAGAAAGAAGATCCGGAAATTGCCCGTCGCGCTTTGCTCTTGCGCGCGGGCCGCCTTGGCGACGCCACGGTGCTGGGTACTGACGTGGACGGCGACGGCAACACGATGCTCTCCTACAGCTACTCCATTGGAGGAGTCGACTATCAAGCGTTCCAGCGTCTGGACGCTGAGCAACTTCTGCGTACTCACGATTACCTGCCCGGCACCACAGTAGTGCTGAGATACGATCCGCATAGTCCCGCCAATTCGTTTGTGGTCTAAAATAGTCAGTGGTCAGTAGTCAGTTGTTCGTTGTTGTGATACACAGTTTGGGTTTGCTGCAACAACAAAGGGCGTCACGTACACTGACAACTGACAACTGACTATTTCATGTTTCGTAAAATCCTAATTGCGAATCGAGGCGAGATTGCTGTCCGTATTATTCGCGCCTGTCGCGATCTGGGAGTCTCGCCAGTGGTGGTATTTTCGGACGCTGATGCCAAGGCGTTGCATGTCAGAATCTCGGACGAAGCTTACCCAATTGGTCCGGCGCCTTCGAATCAGAGTTACCTGAATGTGACGGCGATTATGAATGCCGCCAAACAGTCCGGGGCCGAAGCGATCCATCCGGGTTACGGATTTCTGGCCGAAAACGCCGCCTTCGCCCGCGCCGTTGCCGACGCAGGTTTGACCTTTATCGGCCCGGCTGCGGACGCAATGGAAGTGATGGGTTCGAAGATCAGTGCGCGCCGCGCGGCTGTTGCCGCCGGCGTGCCGGTGGTTCCGGGCACCACAGGGTCGTTGCAAAGTTACGACGCGGCGCGCGCCACCGCCGCTGATTTTGGTTATCCGGTAATGCTGAAAGCCGCGGCCGGAGGCGGTGGTAAAGGCATGCGACAGGTTGCCCAGGAGAGCGAACTGCTTTCTGCTTTTGAAACCGCTCAGGCTGAGGCCGCGGCGGCTTTCGGCGATCCGGAAATCTATCTGGAAAAACTCGTCGAGCGTCCCCGCCATATCGAGATTCAGATCTTTGCCGATGCATACGGCAGCTGTGTGCATTTGGGTGAGCGTGAATGTTCAATTCAGCGCCGGCATCAGAAAGTGATCGAGGAGTGCCCTTCGCCGATTGACGACCAGTCCCTCCGTGAGCGGATGGGCGCGGCGGCGATCAGGATCGCCAAGGCTGTGAACTATGTCGGCGCCGGCACTGTCGAGTTTTTGTTTTCAGACGCGACGCGGGAGTTCTATTTTCTGGAGATGAACACGCGTTTGCAGGTCGAGCACCCGGTCACTGAGCTGGTCACGGGATTTGACCTGGTGTGCGAGCAGATTAAGGTTGCTGCCGGCGCTCGACTATCATTTGGCCAGGACGATATGCACTGGCGAGGGCACGCGATCGAGTGTCGTGTCTATGCTGAAGATCCGGAAAACAATTTCTTTCCTTCGCCGGGCAAGATCACTTTTTTGCGCGTGCCCGCCGGCCCCGGAATTCGCGATGACAGCGGTGTTGCCCAAGGCGACGAGGTTTCCATCTACTACGATCCAATGATCTCCAAACTGGCAGCGTGGGGCAGCACGCGCGCGCAGGCCATTGATCGCCTGCGGCGGGCGCTTGATGAGTATGCGGTCGGAGGAATTAAGACGACGCTCCCTTTCTTTCGCGAGATTGTGCGCGATCAAGAATTCATCGACGGCCGGCTGGACACCGGATTCATTTCGCGATTTAACGAACGCCGGGAGCGCGCGAAGGAGCGCCCGCATCTTGCGGGCGGGACGCAGGCTTCCAGCCTGCACCAGGACATCGCCGTCATCGCGGCGGCGCTCGCTTACTCACGCGCTCGCCGCAAGACACCACCCGATCATCAGACCGGCGAGCAGAGTAAATGGAAGATGGCAGGGCGCGAAGCGAGCCTGAATAGTATCGTGACGAGAAAAGTTCCTGAACACCGTTAGGCGCGTGATGTCTATAGGAGCGCCCCACAGATGATTCTTTGCTAGAGATCAAAGCTTAGTCAGTTCTATAAAGAGATCGCTCTTGCGGAGCGAACACCCTCTGATTGCCGGAGCGACGCTGATCGACAACCAATGAAACTGCACGCCGCGATTGCCGATTACCAAACCGAAATCCAGATAAGGGAAGCTGGTGGCCGTGTTTTTGCCGAACTCGGCGGCAGCGCTTATGAGTTCGACGCGGATGAGTCAGCGGACCGTTTCCTGCTTAGATACAATGGCCAGGTTTTTAACTGCCGCGTCGAAGGTCGGCCGGAATCCGGTAAGGCGATCGAGGTGATCGTCGGCACGATGCGTTTCGCTGTAACGTTAACTGATCCCAGGCGCCTCAATAGTACGAGCACCGCGAGCGTTCACGGCGATGTGGCGGCCCGGATCATCGCACCGATGCCCGGTAAAGTCGTCCGCGTGCTGGTTGCCGCGGGCGCCCAAGTGGCGGCCGGTGACGGTCTCCTGGTGGTCGAAGCCATGAAGATGCAGAACGAAATAAAAGCGCCCAAAGCCGGCACGGTGATCGCCTTGAATACTGAAACCGGCGCCACGGTCAACGGCGGTGATGTATTGGCGGTAATAGAGTAAGGTGAACGTTGAGTGTTGTGTCTGGCAGGAATATTTTCCATTTGGCACTTACCACTTCTTATTAGTTAGGTTCGAAATCGAATAATGTTCTGGGGATCATTCTTCATGACTCAACCAGGCAAAACGAACCACGAAGTCACACGAAATAGAGTTCCCGCAAATGGCGAATAACAAATGAAAAATGACGAATGGAAAGTGGTCCCTGAATCTCAAATCGTTAACGAGTCATCCATGCGTGTCCTGCTCTGGGACCTCGATGGTACGTTGGTGCGCGGCAAGCGTTACGGTGTGTTCAAGGACTATACCATCCCAATGCTCGAACGTGTTTTCGGCACGGCGGGTTCGTTGGGTGACATGATGGTTTCAGGCATGACGGATCTCCAGATTGTCGAAGAGGCGTTGCGTGGTAAAGGCATCACCCGCGAGCACATAGTCGCGCGCCGGGATGAACTGCTTCGTTGTTATATTGAAGAAATGAAACGCGCCACCGGCAATGGAGCGCACACTATCCATGCTATGCCGGGCGGGCGCGAGGTCCTGCAAAAAGTGGCCGACCATCCGCGTTTTCGTTCGGCTTTGCTCACCGGCAACATACAACCCGCTGCTTATTTGAAGCTGGTACTGACCGGCCTCTCGGAGTTCTTTCAACTGCCGGGTGCCTTTGGCGACGAGTCGTTCGATCGCCGCGACTTGCCGGCCATCGCAGCGCAACGAATCAACGAGCACCTGGGAGCGAACCTTCAACCCGAACAGTTCATCGTGATTGGCGACACGCCCAACGACATCGCCTGTGCGCGGCACTTCGGCGCGCGGGTCCTGGCCGTGGCCACCGGAAGAATGCATTCAAAGGAAGATCTGCTGGCTCATGAACCCGATGCATTGCTGCCGGATCTGCTGGATGCTGAACTGGTAATGGGAACCCTTGAGAGTCTATAGACCTTAACCTTTTGACTGCCACCGCGGCCCCGACTCGTGATAGCATGCTCATCAGAAATGGCGATGACCTTCACAGTTGAATACGAAGAAGAAAGCGACGGCCGTTGGCTGGCCGAGGTACTTGAACTTTCCGGAGTTTTGGCTTATGGCAAAACGTCGGACGAGGCTATTGCCAAAGCCCAGGCACTTGCGCTCCGCGTCCTTGCGGACAGGCTGGAGCATGGGGAAGGCGCCCCAGAATTCCTTAACATCTCCTTCGCTGCAGCATGAGTCAGTGGTCATCTGCGAAAGCGAAACGCGTTCTGACTGCGCTTCTCCGCGTTGGTTGGACAATCAAACGAGAATCAAGCTCTCACAAGATCCCTCTCGCGGCCCAGCTGGCCGGACGTCGTATTTGCCTTCCATGATAGAGACGAGATTGGTCCGAAGATGCTGGCGCGCATTGCCAAACACACTGGTTTGAAGCCCGAGGATGTATAGGTCAATCTTTCGAAACACGATCGGTCTGGGTCGGTTCTGTTTGATCTTTCTCGGACGTGCGCCATAATAGCGGCCTAACCCCCCATATTTTGCTTGCCTCGTTCAAGTGATCGAGCTCTTCTCAAAGAAAGGTTGCGCTATGCTCGTCAATTGGAAGAAAGATGTCGCCGCCGCACTTGCGGACGCCAAAGGTCAGAACAAACCTTTGCTGATTGATTTCTCTGCCGCGCCTGCTTGAGGCGCCTGTGCTCGGCTGGAAGCCGAGTCATACAGCGCCGAAGAGGTTGCAAACTTCATCAATCAGAGTTTTGTCCCTCTGGAAGCTCACATCAAAGAACATCCCGCCTGGTTCCATCGCTTCGACGCACTCTGGACGCCAACCATTCTGGTTATGGATGCGGACGGTTTGGAGCGTTATCGCATCGAAGGTTACCTGCCAAAGAATTGGTTTCGCGCCCGTTTGGAAATAGGCCTGGGCCGCGTGGCATTCATGCACAAGAAATGGGCCGACGCCGAAACGATCTATGCGGCTGTCGCCGAGAAGTACGCCGACACGTCCGTTGCCGCTGAAGCAATATACTGGCGCGGCGTGAGTCATTACAAAGCTACGAACGATCACACTGTGCTGGGTGAAGTCGCGAAGGAACTAGCCGAGAAATATCCCCGCGATGAGTGGACGCTGAAGAGCCTGCCGTGGGCACACTAACCTGCAGTTGCGTCGGGGCAGTAGCCCGACCGTAAGGGAGGGCTCGGTGACTTACTCGACGAATAACTGAGCCTCCCTCACGTTCGGGCTTCTGCCCTGTCAAATCCGATGAAACCCTTTCAAAATATCCTGCGTGGTTAGCCGCAGAATCACCGGTCTTCCGTGCGGGCAGGTCGTTGGTGAAGAGGTCAGCAGCAGACGATCGATTAGCCAGCGCATCTTCTCAGGCGCCAGCGGCATATTCACTTTGATGGCCGCGTGACAAGCCAGCGACGCGGCAATCTCATCCCGCAGAGTCGCCCGCGCGGCGCCGCGCTTTTCTGAATCAACTGTATCCAGGACTTCGGCGAGGACGTTGCGCGCTTCGCTCGCGGGCAAGTCAGCAGGCGTGGCTTTGATGGCCACGGTGCGGCCGGAAAGTCTCATCAGTTCAAAGCCGTAACTTTCAAGCTCATCCGCAACCGTCTCAAAAGCCGCCGCCTGTGCCGGCGTGAGATCGAACGTCTCTGGAATCAGCATCTGTTGGGATTCGGGACGTCGGACGGTTTCCATGGCGCGGTACTTATCAAACAGCACGCGCTCATGGGCGACGTGCTGATCGATCAGCAGCAATCCTTCGTTATCAGTAGCAATGATGAAGCTTTCGTCGAGTTGGCCCAACGGCCGGATGTTGGGACTCAGGGATTCAACCGGGGCCTCACGCACAAACTTGAGCGCGGAATCCAGCGGTGGCAAGCCGGACAGCGTGCTCGCCGCAACGTTATCCGGAAACGATTCAGAGATCGTGGCTGCTTCGTTCAATTGGTCGGCGGGGATTGGATCCGCAAGGGACAATATTGGAGTCGTAGGTCGCACTTGCGTGTCGTTCTCTGACTCGCGTTTCGGGGCCGTTGCAAACCCAAAACCGATTCGTTCCTGCTGTGGCTCAGGGCGTAAAGTGAAATCCTTTTTCGGAGCCTCTCTTGCCAGGTCATCGATGACAGCAGTTGGATCTGAATTTTCAGCGAAGTTGACGTCTGCTTCCTCGCTCATCACAACAGGCGCCGCATCACGGATTTCAGTAGTCGGCGCATAACCCGCGCTCGACAGCCCGGCCCGGACAGCTTCGCGCACGGCGTCCGCGACGGCTGCGGCGCGGCGAAAGCGAACTTCGGTTTTAGCCGGATGAACGTTGACATCGACTTCTTCGAGCGGCACGTCGATGAACAATAAAGCCGCCGGATAAACGCCGTGCGGCAGGATCGAGCGGTATCCTTCTGAAAGCGCCCGGCCGATCAAACGGTCGCGCACAAAGCGCCCATTGACGAAAAGAAACTGCGCATCGCGCGAGGTTCGCCGTTCACGTGGGGCCGAAACAAAACCCTGGACGCGCGCAATCTGCGCGGGCAAAGCTCTGGCGGCATCGGCGGTGCGGTTATCGACTTCCAGTAGACCATCGAGGAATTGCGGGCCGAAAATCTGATAGGCGCGCTCGCGCAAGTCCTGAGCCGGGGCGACGCGCAAGGTCTCGCGACCATTGTTGGTCAGTGTGAAAGCGATCTCGGGATGTGCCAGCGCGTAATGTGTCGCGAGATTAGTGAGATGGTAACTTTCGGTAGCTTCCGAGCGCAGAAACTTTCTTCTTGCCGGCGTATTGAAGAACAGATCGCGCACGCCGATCGTTGTTCCGCGCGGATGAGCAGCATCTTTGACGTCGCGCATGCGACCGCCTTCGATGATGACTCGCGTTCCGGCGGCCGCCCCCGCAGTGTTGGAAATCAACTCTATCTTGGCGACCGACGTGCTAATTCCATTCAGGTCCTCGGCCTTGCTGATCTTGGATGTCGCATGTCTTTCAAAGGCGAGGACGGCATCGTCGCGCATCATGCCTTCGCCGTCGTCGCTGACTTTTAGCAGCCGCCTGCCACCGGCCTCGACGTCGATCATGATGCGCTTCGCGCCGGCGTCGATGGCGTTTTCGACGAGCTCTTTGGCCACGGACGCCGGACGTTCGACAACTTCACCGGCGGCGATTAGGTTTGAGATGTGATCTGGGAGGACGCGGATTTTGGACATTATGATTTAAGGTTTGAACCTTTCGGAGCGCGGACATCCCGTCCGCCTGAGCGCGAAGCGCGAACAATTCTTGCACCATCTATGAACGCTTGAGCGCGCCAGTTGCGCCGGCGGGCAGGATGCCCGCGCTCGAGGAACCTTGCCTAAAGATAAACGACTTCGTGATCGTTTGATTCCAGCTCGATCGCGTTATAGATCCAATCGATCACATAGCGGCCGTGCCGGGCCACGAGCGACGTGACGTTGATGTGGCGTTCCTGTAACTCTTTTTCCGGATACAGGAGATCAAACGCGCGTTCAATCTGACGATGCACTGCTTCGTCCCGGCCCACCTGAGCGCGATTAAAACGCGTGCGCAGGCCGTCGATCTGATAATTGATTTTGCGCCGGCCCTTCTCGAGGGCCTCAGCCAGCGTCGGATCCACGCGTCTAAGTTGCTCTTGTAAATCGTCCAGTTCGTTATTGAAAGATTGGGTGGTGTGATCAAAAGCTTCGGCAGTTTCTTTCCCCAGGTATTCCTTAACCACGCGCGCCAGAACGTGGTCGAGACCGCCAAAGAAATCAACCAGGCGAATGCCATAACGCTCCAGCGAGCGCCAGGTGTGTCTTTCAACGAGCGTCAGGCTGGCGCGATGCAGGATCGGCGTGGCCGGCCGCTCAAGCACGCGATAGACCTCGGCGGTTTGAGCAAAGTATGCGATCTCTGCCGCGCCGCCATAGTAGGCTACTGTCGGCAGCAGGAAGTCCTGTACGACCGCGCGCAAAGTTACGTTGGGACTAAAACGATCCGGCTCGCGCAAAGCCCAAGCGGCGAGTTCTTCGGCGGAGAATTCTTGTGCTGCAGCTGGCCCTCCCTCACGGTCGGGCTTCTGACCCGCGCTCTTCGCCTGGTACTTGCCTTTCTCATTTCGAGTCAGGGCGTGGCGCGCGCCGTTGTCGTCATGCCAAAACAGAGGGAAAGAATTTTCGGACGGCGCGACCTGCGCGTGATAGCCCGCCTGTTCAAGTTCACGGCTGCGATTGAGGGAAAGAATTTTCGGACGGCGCGACCTGCGCGTGATAGCCCGCCTGTTCAAGTTCACGGCTGCGATTGACGATGGCGAGCGCTATCTCGTGCGCGCTCCGGGCCGCCTCAGCATACAACGGCGCGGCAGCTTGTTTCAGTTGCGGATCCAGCGGGTCGAGGAGAATCAAACCCTGCTCTCCGATCAGCGCGGTCATCATCTGAGCAAACGCATCACCAAACTTCCGTCCGGGCTGATAAGCAGCGCGCAAGAGCTTTTCCAGATCATCGCTGAATTCAGTTTTTGGCAGCGCGGCCAACAAACTTTTAATACTCTCCTCGATAGTCTCATCCAGCACGACCCGGCCAACCGGCAAGCCGTCCGGGTGAACTTCGGCCGGAACAGAAACGCTGCTGAGAAGGCAATCGCGATTGATGATTTCCGCTGTCGCGACTTCAGGAAAGTCATGATCCTCCGTGGCCATCCAAAAGACCGGGACGGATTTGATTCCTCTCTGGCTCATGCATTCGGCAAGCTTGACCGCCGACAGTGCTTTATAGATTGTGTAGAGCGGTCCGGTAAAAAGGCCAGCCTGTTGGCCGGAGACGACGGCAATGCAGTCGGGTTCCCTTAACTGCCGAATGTTTGCGAGTGTCTTTTCTGAAGCGCCCCACTTGCGATTCATTTGCTCGAGCGCATCACAAACCGTGGATCGATCACTCTTGTGATTAGCGAGAACGCGATCACGCCTTTGGGAAACCTCGTAATGAAAACGCACGGCTTCCGGATAAAAGCGTCGCAGCGCGGTAGGATCGCGTAAATAGTCGAGAAAAAGGTGAGTCTGCTGCGGAATCTGATCGAATGGAATTGTCTCAACACGCAGTCCGGCTTGTTCCGGGGTACTGTGACAGGCAATTTCGGTGGTGCTCAATTTTCGGGTCGCTCCTGCTGGACGATTCTACGCGTCGGCCCGCGGTTGTGCCAGCGGGGCGTCAGTGGCCGCAAAGGCAGTGTCTCCAGTTGCGTCACCATTTACGGCATCGTTTGCCTGCCGAAGTAATTGTGTGATCTCAGCTGTTGCGATTTCATTTGGACGTTGTAAAGGAGCCCGCACTGGGCCGCCCACCAAACCAGCCAACTCCATAGCAGTCTTGAGCCCGCCAATGCCGTAGGTCTTAGTGACTGCGCGGGCCAGGGGCGTCAGCTTGTTCTGCAAAGTTTTCGCGCAGTCGATATTGCCGGCCTGGACTGCCCGGTAGATTTCAATGCACAACCCTGGCACGGCACATCCCACCGCGAGAATTCCACCGCGCGCTCCCGCTTGAAGCGCTTCACAAAACACCGTGCCGTTTCCGATCATTAAGGCAAAGTCGTCGGGCACCTGACGAACTGTCTCGGCAAAGGTTTTGAGATCTGCCGAACTGTCCTTCATTCCGATGATGTTCCGGTGCTGGCTCAAGCGCGCGGCGGTTTCCGGCTCGATCTTGATCCCGGTTAGATCGGGCATGCTGTAAAGGATGACTGGAACGGGTGAAGCGTCAGCGATCGCGAGATAGTGCTTAATCAGTGCATCTTGAGTAATCGCCGATCTATAGAAGCTTGGGGTAATGACGAGTACGCCTTCAGCGCCGGCCGCGGCGGCGCGCTCGATCTCACGAGTAGTGCTGCGAGTACTCTGCTGTCCGGCGCCGACGATGAAGGTGAGGTTGTCGGCCACCTCTCGGCGCGCAGTCTCGATCAGCTCCGCGTACTCAGTCTCGTCGAGATTGGCCCTTTCTCCGGTTGAGCCGAGCAGGACATACCCGACAATGCCAGTGCTATTCCAGCTAGCCAAATTCTTCTTGAGTCCGACAAGATCCAGATCCTCATTCGCCAGAAAGGGCGTCGTCACAGGCAGGAGGATTCCATCGAGTTTGATTGGCATGATTGGCTTGGCGATTATAACGAGCGCCTCAAGCGCGAGGCAAACAAGCGTAGAATGGCGACTTAAGTCGGGCGATTCTGAGTTGTGAAGGGCAACTGGAGTTGTTCCCTCGGCACTCCAAGAACGGTACTGGGCTAATAGTGTGTTGCGAATCTCCGGGGCATTAGCCCGACCGTCAGCGAGGGCTCCGCGGTGCATTAATTGAGCCCTTCCTGACGGTCGGCCTAGTGCCCCGCATCCCGCCCCGACTGGTAGCAACCCACAATTACCCCAGTACCCTAAAAACTTTGGGTTGCGGCGCTTAATTCGCTCACCTATAATTTGAGCCGGTTCCGGTCCAACACAGAGAATATAAGATGCCATACCTAAAGCCTGAGCGCCCTGAGAAGGTAACTGCGCCTTCGTTAAGAGCGAGCAAGGAACGGGGCGAGCGCCTCGTATGTCTGACCGCTTACGACTATCCAACCGCCCGCATCGTTGATGAGGCCGGGATTGATATCATCCTGGTGGGCGACAGCGTGGGCAATGTCGTGCTGGGTTACGGCAACACGGTGCCGGTGACGCTCGAAGACATTCTGATTCATGTGAAGGCCGTGCGTCGTGGGGTCCAGCGGGCGCTGCTCGTAGCGGACATGCCTTACGGATCGTTTCACACTGGCGCGGACGATACCGTGCGCGCGGCATTGCGTCTGGTCAAGGAATCGGGCGCGGAAGCAGTGAAGCTCGAAGGCGGACAAAAGCGGGTCAAGCTCGTCAGGCGTCTGGTCAACGAAGAAATCTCAGTGATGGGCCACATTGGTTTGACGCCGCAGTCAATCAATCAATTGGGAGCTTACCGCGTTCAGGGCAAGACGGCCGATGCCGCGCGCAAACTTCTTGATGACGCTTACGCTCTGGAAGAAGCCGGAGCATTCGCGATCGTGCTTGAGTTGGTGCCGCGGGAAATAGCTGAGTTGATCACCAGCAGCATCCGTATTCCGACGATTGGGATCGGCGCCGGAGTGCACTGCGACATTCAGGTGCTGGTGTTTCATGATTTGCTCGGTTTGGCTTTCGGTAAGTTGCCACGCTTTGTGCGCGAGTATGCGAATCTGCGCGAGACGATTACTGATGCGATCACTCAGGAATCGTATGGATTACCCGCCGAGGCTGCCGAGGAGCTGAAGATCGAACTTAAGAAAGTGAACAAGTAACTACGAAGCCGCAAAAACGCACAAAAGGCACAAGCACGGCCGAAAGTCACCAGTTGCTTTCTGCGACGATTCTGTTTTTCTAGTCTTTGCGCCTTTTGTGCCTTTTTTGCGGCCACTTCTTTATGGAAATCATCAACCGTCGCAAGCGCATGATGTCGGTCGCGCGTAAACTGCGCCGTGAAGAGAACCGGACCATCGGCTTTGTTCCTACCATGGGTGCCCTACACGAAGGCCACCTCAGTCTGATCCACGAAGCCCGCGCGATGTGCGATGTCGTCGTCGTCTCAGTGTTTGTTAATCCGGCCCAGTTTGGTCCCGCGGAAGACTTCAATTCCTACCCGCGCGATCTGACTCGCGACGCAGCGCTGCTGGCCGAGTACAATGTCGATTACGTTTTCGCTCCGCCAGTTGAAGAGATTTATCCCCCGGGTTTTTCGACCTACGTCACCATCGAAGGAGTCTCTGAAGAACTCGAAGGAGCGTCGCGGCCCGGTCATTTTCGCGGCGTCACGACGGTGGTGGCGATCATGCTCAATGTAGTGAAACCCGACTTTGCGTTTTTTGGACAGAAGGATGCGCAGCAGTCGGTCTTGATCAAACGCATGGTGCGCGACCTCGCTTTCAGTACTGAGATTGTGGTGCTGCCCATTGTGCGTGAAGAATCCGGATTGGCAATGTCTTCGCGTAATGCATATCTCAACGCTGAACAGCGACAGGCGGCGGCGGTCCTGCATCGATCGCTGTCACAGGCCCGCGCAGCTTACGAGGACGGCGAGCGCAGCGCGACGCGTTTGACCGAACTGGCGCGGTCGGCAATTGAAAAAGAACCGCTGGCTCGGATCGACTACGTGAGTGTCAACGACGCCGACACGCTCGCTCGATTGGACAAAATTGACGATCGCCCCGCGCTGATTTCGCTGGCTGTGTTTGTCGGGAAGACGCGGTTGATTGATAACCTGGTGCTGGGGAAGGCGAAGAAACACGAGGCGGCCGGAGCGTGACGGATCGGTTCGCGCGGATGAAGTCAGTACCTGGAGCGGTAGCGACCGGGTGTCAACACTTCACACGCCCGAGATAGCAAGGATGAGACCCGGTCGCTACCGCTCCTGGTACTGACCTCATTGATGGCCGAGGCAAGAGACTCCTCCTCTCTTAAGAAATAATGGCTGAAGCACTTAAACAGAAAGCCCACATCGCATTCACGCTTAACGGCGAAGCGGCCGAGGTTGCTTTTGCGCCGCACAAAACGCTGCTGGAAGTTCTGCGCGAAGACCTTGCCTTGACCGGCACCAAGCATGGTTGCGAGTTGGGTGAATGCGGGACGTGCACGATTCTGGTCGATGGGCGCGCGATTCTTTCCTGCCTGATGCTCGGTCTCGACGCCGAAGGTCGTGAAGTGGAAACAATCGAGGGCATGGCGCAGGGCGCACAGCTTCACCCGCTGCAGATTACGTTTGCCGATACCGGCGCCGCGCAGTGTGGTTACTGCTCGCCGGGCTTTCTGCTGGCCGCGAAAGAATTGATTGACAAGAAACCAAAGCCCACGCGTGACGAGATTAAGGAAGCCCTGTCGGGAAATCTCTGTCGCTGCACCGGCTATATCAAGATCTACGAAGCGGTCGAACTGGCCGCCGCGCGCGTGCGTGGTGAAGAGATGGAACTGCCGCGTGAGAGTGTCTATGGGCTGTAAATAGAAATCTGCCACAGATAAACACGGATTTCACAGATGAGAAATTAGATCAGTTTTGATGGATTAGGTTTTGAATTCGTGTTTATCTGTGTCCATCTGTGGCTGATTCCTGGACCATGAATAACAACGGCAACAACGGTAAACCCCTCAAAGTAGTCGGCAAACCATTCCGCAAGGTCGATGCACGCGCGAAGTGCACCGGCCAGACGAAGTTTGCCGACGACATCTTTCTGCCGCGCATGCTCTTCTGCAAAATCCTGCGGAGCCACGAGCCGCATGCGTTGATTAAGAACATCGATCTCTCGAAAGCCCTGGCGCTGCCCGGCGTGATCGCCATCATCACTGGAAAAGATTTGCCGATTCCCTACGGCATCCTTCCGGTTAGCCAGGACGAGCATGCGCTGTGCATCGACAAAGTGCGGTTCGTCGGCGATCCGGTCGCGGCGGTCGCGGCGATCGATGAGGACGTGGCCTTCGACGCCATGAATCTGATCGAAGTCGAGTACGAACGCCTGAACACGATCTCTTCGATCGAAGAAGCGATCATGATCGACGAGCCGCGCATCCACGAGTATGGCGACGACGCGAATGTTCATAAGAAAGTCTCGCTCGAATTCGGCGAAGTCGAGGAAGGTTTTGCGGAAGCCGATTTGGTGCGCGAAGACATTTTCTTTTATGAAGGCAACACGCACCTGCCGATGGAGCAACATGCGGCGGTTGCTTACCTGGATACTGATGAGAAATTAACTCTGTGGAGTTCCACCCAGACACCTCACTACGTCCATCGCGCCTTGACCAAAGTTCTGAGTATGCCCGCGAGTCACATTCGCGTCATTGCCACTCCGAATGGCGGCGGCTTTGGCGGCAAAAGCGATCCTTTCAATCACGAGGTCGTGGTTTGCAAGCTTTCGATGTTGACCGGCCGCCCGGTGAAATGCACTCTGACCCGCGAAGAGGTTTTCTATTGTCACCGTGGCCGCCATCCTGTCTTAATGCACGTTAAGACCGGAGTGAAGAAAGACGGCGGGATCACCGCGATGCATTTCAAATCATTTCTTGACGGTGGCGCCTATGGCAGCTACGGCGTCGCGAGCACTTTCTACACCGGTGCTTTGCAAACGGTCACTTATGATGTCCCGCGCTATAAATTCCAGGGCTTGCGCGCTTTCACCAACAAACCGCCCTGCGGACCCAAGCGTGGACACGGCACGCCGCAACCGCGGTACGCGCTCGAGGTCCAACTCGACAAAATCGCTGAAGAGTTGCGTTTGG
>WNFQ01000089.1_pt1 | contig 50071 bp, 42 predicted proteins | sample 5400171 | NCBI WGS metagenome assembly WNFQ01 (sample SAMN13153356, study PRJNA577476) | soil metagenome | isolation source: 20 cm soil under Madrone tree | place: USA:California | collected 2016-06-14
AGTTTCGTTCACCGACACGGATGGTCTCGATCAATTAGGGCAGCCCAGCTATGCTGGCTGGTCACCAAGTTCTGGGCCGCTCGGATCAGGCATTGATCATGAGACCATCGGCGGCGGGCCATATCACGCGCCTGCTCCCGCTCACGGACCATATCCGAATGCTGTTTACTATTGCTCGCAAGATTTGGTCACTGCGTTTTGTTTGCGCAGCGACGACGGTGGCGCCACCTATGGCCCACCAGTACCAACCTACACCTCGCAATGCGGCGGATTGCACGGGCACGTTAAAGTCGCGCCTGACGGAACAGTTTATCTTCCCAATAACAGTTGCGGTGGCACAGGCGCAGTGGTCGTTTCGGAAGACAACGGCCTAACGTGGAGCGTACGCGCCGTCCAAAACGCAAGCAGCCAGACCCGCGCTAATTCAAATCTTCAGGATCCAGCGGTTGGAATCGACAATAACGGTCGCGTTTATTTTGCAATGTCCAGCAGCACTGTGGCTGGCAGCGCTACTGGCGGTTCCAACTCAGTGGTAGCTACATCCACCGACCGTGGCCAGACTTGGCAGAACATCTATGATGTCGGTGCAGTTTACGGTTTGAAGAATATTGCTTTCCCTGCGGCGGTAGCAGCCGATGCCGGCCGCGCCGCAGTCGCTTTCTACGGTTCGACGACGTCAGGCGACGGCTCGGCGAACAGCTTCAGTGGTGTCTGGCATCTTTACGTTGCCAGCACATTCGACGGAGGACTGCATTGGACAACGAACGACGTGACGCCCAAGGACCCAATGCAACGCGGTTGCATATGGAGCCATGGTGGCGCCGATATTTGCCGCAATCTGCTCGACTTCTTTGACATGACAGTTGATAAGCAGGGGCGGGTGCAAGTCGGGTACGTTGACGGATGCGCCGACGGCGCGTGTGCTCAGGCAGCCGCGATCGCGAAGGGCAACGCCTACACCGCTAGAGGCGTAATTGCGCGGCAATCGAGCGGGCGACGGCTACTCGCCAGCTTCGATCCGCGGAATCCGCTGAAAGCGAAATCAGCGCCTGGGATGCCGTCGGTGACAGTGCGGCGAGTGAACTCGGTGGTTCATCTCTCCTGGTCCGAGGCCGATACAGGTAACGCCAACATTAGCAGCTATCGAATTATGAGAGGCATTGCCAGCGGCGCTGAGACTCTGTTGACGAGCGTTTCGGGAAATCAGACGACCTATAACGACACCACTGCCACTGACCCGACCAGGACATATTATTACAAGGTGCTGGCAGTAAACAGCGTTGGCACGTCTTGCGGGAACAACGAAATCGCCGCACCCTACCTTGGTGATACCTGCACTGGCCTAATCGTTCAAAAGACACCACCGGGTCATCCGGAACAGCCACTCCAAGGGCTGGCGCCTGCCTCGCTCGCGATCGACTGGGTCGCCGTCGCAGAGCCTCCGGGAACAAACAACCTCATGTTCAAGATGAAAGTGACCAACCTGGCAAGCGTGCCGCCCAACAGCAGGTGGAGAATGGTTTGGAACTCGTACGCTGCCCAATCGTACGATCCGGCAGCCGAGCAATTCTACGTCGGCATGAGGACGGACGGAAACGGAAACGCTAGCTTTGAGTACGGGACCATTGCTACCGCTGTTGTCGGCCTGGTGATTGGTGTTCCCACGGAAACTCCCATCGGCTTCCTGCCGGGAAGCAGCTTCAACCCCGATGGAACGATCACGCTCATCGTGCCGAAATCGGCAGTTGGCAGCCCGGCTCCGGGGGATCTGCTTGGAGCGGTTAACGGAAGAACGTTTACTGGCGACACGCCTCAGACGCAATTCCTGGAGCGTTCAACTCTTCTTGTGGACCACACGTTTGTTAAGGGGCAGCGCGATAACGGACATCCGGCTGCTACCTACATGGTCGTGGGCAATGTAAGTTGCGGGCCGTAAAGGTTCCAGCCGATAGCGCGTCAGTGAATTCCGTCGCTCGAGCTTAGCTCAAATCGAGAAGGCGTCGGCGACTAGCCGGGCTTGCTCGCGCTTGTGGCGGGCGAGTGCGCCGACGGCGGGGCTGGCGCTGGCCTCGCGTCCCGCGTAGGCAATTTCGCTGCAGAAAAGCGTGCGCAGTCGCGGTTCGATAAAAGTCCAGGCGCCCATGTTCTCCGGTTCCTCCTGGCACCACACGAACTTCGCGTTCTTTGGAAATGGCTTGAGCATTTCGCGCAGCTTTTTTTCCGCCAGTGGATAAAGCTGCTCGATCCGCATAATCGCGGCATCGTCAATCTTGCGATCGCTTCGGTACTTTAGCAGATCGTAATAGACTTTGCCGGAGCAAAAGATGATGCGCTTCATGTTGTCGGGCGGACCGGCCTCCGGCGAACCGAGGATTTCGTTGAATCGGCCATGGAGGAATTCTTCCGCGGGCGACGAGGCGTACTTGGCGCGCAACAGGCTCTTCGGCGTAGCGATGATGAGCGGCTTGATGAACTCGCGCTTCATCTGCCGCCGCAGCACATGAAAATACTGGGCGGCAGTCGTGAGATTGCAGACCTGGATATTGTCCTCCGCGCAAGCTTGAAGGAAACGCTCCAGTCGCGCGCTGGAGTGTTCTGCCCCCTGGCCTTCGTAGCCATGCGGGAGCAACAGCACAATCCCGCTTGGCTGTTGCCATTTCGATTCTGCGGAGACGATGAATTGATCGATGATCGTTTGCGCGGCATTGGCAAAATCGCCGAATTGCGCTTCCCAGAGGCAGAGCATTTTTGGGTAGTCGAGCGAGTAACCGTAATCAAACCCAAGCACCGCAGCTTCTGAGAGCGGGCTGTTATAAATGCAAATGCGCGCCTGCTTGTCGGCCAGGTGCATGAGTGGCACGTAGGGTCTTCCCGTCTTCGCGTCGTAAAGAACGGAGTGGCGGGTGCTGAAGGTTCCGCGCGAACTATCCTGACCCGACAATCGGACCGGAATCCCTTCCAACAACAATGATCCGAAAGCGAGCGCTTCGGCATAATGCCATTCATATGGACCGCCCTCTTCGAAGACTTTGCGCTGATGATCGAGAACGATGCGCTTGATCTTCGGCTGAACCTCAAAACCCTCTGGAACGCGAGTCAGACCATCGACGACGGTCTTGAGCGTTTTCTCGCTAATCGCTGTCGGTTCGGATGTGCTTGTATATTCCGGCTGAAATATCGCCGTCGATTCTCTGAATTTTGCTTTCTCGCTAGCCTTCCGTTTTTCGATGGCGTTGACTTCGTCTCGCGTCATTTCCAGCCGGAGAGCAAACTCGGTTTCCAGTGAGGCAGCGTCGTCTTCGCTTAGTGTTCCGGCTTCGAGCAGTTCGCGTTTGTAAAGCTGCGTGACCGATGGGCGCTTGTCGATTTTCGCGTAGAGATCGGGCTGCGTAAACGATGGTTCGTCGCCTTCATTGTGCCCATAACGTCGATAGGAATACAGGTCGATGACAACGTCGCGTCCGAATTGCTGGCGAAAATCGAATGCCATGTCGCTAACGAATTTAACCGCCAACGGATCGTCGCCATTCACATGAAAAATCGGCGCCTCGATCATCTTTGCGACGTCAGTGGCATACTGTGATGACCGCGCGTCTTTCGGAAGCGTGGTGAAGCCGATTTGATTGTTCACCACGATGTGAACTGTGCCGCCAGTGCTGTAGCCGTGAAGTTGCGACAAGTTGAGCGTCTCGGCCACGATGCCCTGCGCGATGAAGGCGGCGTCGCCGTGCACCAGCAGCGGCAGAACTTTGCGCCGGTGCTCGGTGTCGCCACGAATGCGTTGCCGGGCGCGCGCTTTCCCTTCGACGACAGGATCAACGGCTTCCAAGTGGCTCGGGTTTCCCGAGAGCCGGATCTCGATCTCGGCCCCGGAAGCAAGTCTGCGGATTGAATGATAACCGAGATGATATTTCACGTCGCCATTGCCGGCCACCAGATCGGGAATGTAATTCTCGCTGAACTCGGTAAAGACGACCTTTAGCGACTTGCGCAAAAAATTTGCCAGAACATTGAGGCGCCCTCGATGCGCCATGCCCATGCAAATCTCCTCGACGCCGCCATCCGGGCATCTGTGCAAAATTGTTTCCAGAATCACCATGAGCGATTCCGCGCCCTGAAGTGAAAACCTTTTTTGTCCCGCGTAGCGTGTATGCAGGAAAATCTCGAACGATTCGGCTTCGAGGAGCGCGCGCAACAAGGCCACCTGAACCTCGCGCGGCGTCGAATGTTTGTGCGGCCGCGTCTCCAACCGCCGCCGCACCCATTCGCGAATCCGCGGGTCCTGGATGTGCATGAATTCCGAGCCGATGGAATCCGCATAAATCCTCTCGAGCCTGGCGATCATTTCGCGTAAGGTCATTTGCCGATTGTCGAGGAAGAATTTTGACGAAACGCGGAGGTCGAGATCCGACTCTCTAAATCCAAACTCGCTTAAGCTGAGCAACGGATTTTTCGGCCGGGTCTCCGCGAGCGGATCGACACGCGCAATGGTGTGACCGAGCATGCAATACGCGTACACAAGACCATCAATGCGGGTCTGTAACGCTGCCTCGCGAGCTTCGGCTTCCGCGACCGCCGCACCGTCGCGCTGGGGAAGATTGCCAAGCTCGAATCCTTCGAAGAAAGCGGACCATCCGGAATCGACTGACTCGGGATTTTGCTGCCAACGCCGGTAATTCTCCTCGATCAGATCGAGATTTGCGCGAGCATCAATTGACGTACGCATAGCAGATTTAATCTCGGACGATTACCTGACGCGGCAAGTTATCCTAACCCTTGTTTTCGTTTGTCATTCTGAGCGAAGCGAAGAATCTCTGATCATTTCTTCTTCATAGCTAAAACAGTAGCCAGAGATGTTTCCAGCCTTGGCAGGAAGTACTGCTTGGCGAGCGCTTCGCTGAACATGACAGGATGTGAGAGGCTGACGCAGCTGGTTGACAGTAGGAAGGGGGCTTCGTTACTTGCTGCCAAATGAGAACGGCAGCGGCAACTCCGGGTAGCGCAATCGGCGTCCTCGCGACGTTCTTGATGCTCACGCCGTCGGCATCTTGTTTTGCACAAGCCGACCCGGCGTCGGAACCGGCGGTTTTGGCTGTAGGTAAGGTGTTGCCGGCAGTGGTGAACATCAATACTGAACGGGTCGTTCGGCGCACCGTGCGCGATCCCTTCGAAGATTTTTACGCGCAATTTTTCGGCTACAACCGCGCCCGGCCGCGCCAGGTTCGCCAAACTTTGCAGAGTCTTGGTTCCGGTTTCATTATTGATCCGGCTGGTTACATCGTAACCAATAAGCACGTAGTCGAGCGCGCGGCGGACTTGAAAATTCACGTGACGACAAATGACGGTAAAACTTATAACGCTCGCTACATTGCCGGCGATGACAAGACCGACCTGGCGTTCATTAAAATCGAGGCGGGCTCCGCCTTGCCTTTCATCAACCTCGACGATATCTCCCCCAATTTGCTTGGGGAGACAGTGATTGTAGTGGGTAACGCTGTCGGTTACGGCAGCTCTATCAGCCGTGGTGTTCTTAGCGCGGCGAAGCGCAATATCACAGTGGACGATACGGAATACAAAGACCTCGTGCAGACCGATGCGGCAATCAATCCAGGTAATAGTGGTGGGCCAGTGATCGATCTCTCCGGCCGATTGGTGGGCGTCGCGTCGGCAAAGATGGCATTCACACCACAGGGGGTTCCCACGCAGGGACTCGGGTTCGCCATTCCGGCGGAAGTTGTGCGTGATAGTGTGAATCGATTTAAGAAAACCGCACAGATCCAGCCTGCGACGAAAAGTCCGGTCATTACCAGCGAAACATTCGAGTCGAGAGCGGAAAGGCTCTTTGGAATGCAGTTTCAAGATTTGAACCAGGAGTTGAGTGATGCGCTTGGCTATGCGCGAGGGCGCGGGGTTCTAATTAGCGCAGTCCAACCGGACAGTCCGGCGGATGATGCAGGTATTGAACGAGGGCTGGTGGTTTACCGCATTGGAAAAACTCAAGCGAGTTCTGTTAAGCAGATTGAGGAGGTACTTCGAAACGTAGAGAGCGGGGCGAATGTAGAATTCATTGTGGGCGTAATTCGTGCTGACGGGGAAAGCCGGGAACTCGCCAGCGCAACTCTGACTGCACGATAAAAAAATTAGCAACGCAATCGCCGCTCGATTGTCTCACGGAATATCACGCGATGATCAAGGTTGAGAATCTGACCAAACGCTACGCTGGCCAGCCGGCAATCCAGGATTTGAATTTCGAAGTTAGCCAAGGCGAGATCATGGGATTTCTGGGGCCAAACGGCGCCGGCAAAACCACCACCATGAGAATATTGGCAGGCTTCATGCCGCCTACGTCAGGGCGCGCTACGGTGGCGGGGTTCGATGTTTTTGAACAATCGCTAGAGGCACGGACGCACCTTGGCTACATGCCGGAAAATGTGCCGCTCTACAGCGACATGCGCGTAACAGAGTATCTCAACTATCGCGCGGCCCTAAAGGGAGTCCATCACCGGCGGGTTGCGGAGCGCGTGGGCGATGTCGAAGAGCTCTGCGGTCTCAAGGAGGTCGAAAAGAAGCTGATCGGCACCCTCTCTAAAGGTTATCGACAACGCGTCGGTTTGGCGGACGCGCTGTTGGCCGAACCCGACCTTCTCATTCTCGATGAGCCGACGATCGGTCTCGACCCAAATCAAATTCGCCAGGTGCGCGAGCTAATCAAGAACCTTGGCAGAGATCACACAATTTTGCTTTCGACGCACATTTTGCCGGAGGTGGAAATGACATGCAGCCGAGTGATCATCATTCACAAGGGGCGAATCGAGGCGTGCGATACGCCGGATAATTTGCTCGGAAGAATCAGGCAAGCGGGCGGAGTAGTGCTTGAAGCAAAAGTCGGAAACGACAATGGCGCAGAAGAGCTGAAGAAGATTTCGGGCGTACGCGATGTAGTCGCTGACGGCGAGGATGATTGGAAAAGATTCTCGCTCCGAGTGGAATCAGGTGTGGATGTACGCGAAGAAGTGTTCCGCCTGGCTACCGATCGTCATTGGGTCGTGCGCGAACTAACTCAGCGTCGAGCAACTCTCGAGGATGTATTCGTAGAGCTTACCCACCCGGACCTGGTTTGAGCGTTATGGCAATCGGAAGATCGATTCATGCGTAAGTTTTACACTCTGCTTTTGCGCGAAGTGCGCAGCTATTTTCACTCTCCGATCGCGTACATCGTGCTGATCTTTTTCCTCATCATCAGCGGGATCGATTTTTACTTTCAGGTCGCCTTCATGAACCGGCAACAGGTGCAATACACGGTGCAGGAAGCATTTTTCAATTCAGTCTTCTTCTGGTTCGCCTTTGTTCTGATCTTTCCACTTATTACGATGCGCTTGTTCGCTGAAGAATTTAAACTCGGCACGATTGAGCCGCTAACTACTGTCCCTGTGCGCGACTGGCAGGTAGTGCTCTCAAAGTTCTTTGGTGCGCTGGTCTTTTACTTGATTCTTTGGGTTCCGACACTGCTTTACTTCTGGATTTTTCTTAAACTAACAAACCAGCCTGCTGCGCATTCCGGGGGGGCGTACTTGGGTTCCTATCTGATGCTTTTGTTGCTCGGAATGTTTTATCTCTCGATCGGTTGTCTCACGTCCGTTCTGACCAAAAACCAAATCATCGCGGCCGTCATTTCTTTCTGCGCAATAACGCTGTTATTTTTTCTCGGTCTCCTTCAGTTCATCCTTCTGGATGTCAATTCCACAACGCGCGATTTGCTGGGTTATTTCTCCGCGATCGAACACATGGGAACATTCTCCCGGGGCGTGATCGATACGCGGCCAATTGTTCTCTACCTGAGCATGACCATTGTGATGCTGACGCTCACGTATCAGGCATTCCAATCCCGCAAGTGGAGGCTGTGACAAATGGCTGATAAGTCAAAGCGTTCCCGAAGACCGGGAGGAATTCGTCGATTTCGAATCGGTTTCAATGTTCTCGCACAGATTCTCCTGGTCTTGTTTCTCATTGCGATGGTGAATTCCCTTGCCTTCAAACACTACAAGCGTTGGGATTTTTCTCGCGACCAAAAATACGCGCTCTCAGATAAAACAAAGCGTTTCCTCAACACGTTAAAAGGCCGGATGCGCGTCACGGTCTTCTTTGCCCCGACCACGCCGATTACTGCGGACGTGCAGAATTTGCTGACGGAATATCAATACGCTGGCAAAGGAAAAATCGACATCGAGCATATCGATCCCGAGCGGAATCTTTCCCGCGCCAAAGAGTTGTTCGACAAATACAAGGTCGTTACGGACGAGAGCCTGCTGATCCTCGATTATGATGGTCGCAACAAAACGGTTAAGGCCTCCGAGATGGCGGATTTTGATCAGAGTGGGACGGCTTTCGGCGAAGGCCCTCGCGTGGCCGCGTTCAAAGGCGAGCAAGCCATCACCAGCGCGATGATCGACATTGTGGAAGGAAAAAAGAAGATCCTTGGCTATGTCACTGGTCACAAGGAACCGGCGCTAACAGAAGGCACCAGCCCGATTACCGTGTTGAAGACGTTTATCGAGAACGAGAACATTAAGTTTCAGGAGCTCAACTTACTCGATCTGGCTGCTATTCCGCCCGACGTGAAAACGGTGATGATTATCGGGCCCCAGTACGATTTCTCCGGTCGCGAAATGAAACTGTTGCGCGATTTCTGGGACAAACAGGGCCGGATACTGCTTCTACTGGATCCTTCGACGCAAACGCCAAAGCTTCGCGGCTTTGTCAACGAACTCGGCATCAAAGTGAATGACGACCGACTAATGGTTTTTGTGCGCACAGGGATCGAGGAGCTGGCGATGACAAGAGATGTACAAGCGCATTTCCTGGGCGATAGCCCGATCACAAAACGGCTGGCCGATGTGCGGGCGCTCTTTTTCGGCGGCACATCTTCACTTACGCTTGAGCCAGACCGAGTCCGTGCTGCCAGTATTCGGCTGGAGCCGCTGATCCAGGCAGAAAAAGGTTATTTTGCGGAAAAGGACTACAACAGCGATGACCAGGTAAAACTGCAAACTGACGCGAAGCAAAGCAATAATGTGCCGCTAACAATCGGCGCAGCAGTCGAAAAAGGGGGAAGTGCAGATCAGCGGGTCCAGCTGAATTCCTCGCGTCTGGTAGTAGTTAGCAACTCTACTTTCGTTCAGGACAACGCGATCACTCAAGATCAGCAGGGGCTCGATTTTATCTCTGGCAGTGTGAACTGGTTGCTCAGTCGCGAACAACTAATCGGTATCGCGCCAAAGATCCCGAAGCCTCTTACCTTCAGCCTGAGCGAAGAGGCGTTGCGCCGGCTGCGCTGGATTCTTCTCGTGTTCATACCGCTGGTACCCGCCGCGATCGGGACCATGGTGTGGTGGCAACGGCGAGTCTAGTATGAGCTGGAGGAATACCCTCATCCTGGCAGTCATCGCGCTCGCCGGCTTCGCTTATTTTAGATTCTTTGAAATGAAGCGGCTGAGTACGGAGGATGCCAGCCGACAGGCCCAGAACATGGTCAACTTCGACCGAAGCAAGATCGACGGCATTGTAATTCAGAATGGCGATCAACAGATCGAAATACGGCGCCGCGATGACAAGTGGCGACTGGAAACGCCGATCAAAGATCAAGCAGATGCCGCTATGGTCGAGAATTTGCTGTCGGATTTGGAAAGCTGGCAGAAAGAAGGAACCATCGCTGCGAAAGAGATCGACGCAGATAAGAGCAAACTAGCTGAGTACGGCCTGAATAATCCTAAGCTAAAGCTCAAATTGCTCGGCCGGGATAGGCCGCCAGAAATCTTGTTTGGCAAAGACGCTGCCCTGGAAGGAAGAATGTATGTGCGGTTCCAAAACTCCAAGCAGACTTTTCTCGCAAGGCAGTCGGTCAAGAAAGACATCGACAAGAAGCCGGAAGAGTTTCGCGATAGAAAATTGACAGACCTGACTACCGCGCAGGTGCGCCGCATGACATTGAAAACGCCCGCTGGTGAGATGGAGTTGGAGAAAAAAAGTGACCACTGGGACATCCTTAAGCCGCTCCGCGCTCGGGCCGATGATCAGAAGGTCGGCGACTTGATTTCGCAAATCACGACGGCGCAAATTCAACAATTTGTCGCTGATGATCGTGGTGACCTGCGCCCCTATGGATTAGCGGAGCCGCGCGGATCCATCACCTTGTATGACTTGGAACCGAAAAAAGGCCAGAAAGTTGAGCTCGGCGAGTCAATCAAGGTCTTTGGACAGGAAGCTAAAGGTCAGACGTTGCAGATCGGCAGCGTGCCAGAGAAGGAGAAAGATCAGATTTATGCGCGGTTCACTCCGCGCGGAGCTGTTTACACCCTGCCGAAAAAGATCGAAGAGATACTTAAGACGAAGCCGGCCGATTTGCGCGACTACCATTTGGTTCGAATCGATACAAACATTCTTGATCGCATCACCATCGACGCTCCGGGCAAAGGCAAAGCCGTTCTCGCCCGCAAAGATGGAAACTGGACGATCGCCACGCGAAATAATGCGCCTGTAGATTCAGGTGCGGTTCGGCGCTTGATTGACACGCTGCAAAATGAGCGGGTAACAAGATTCGTGGAAGACGTCGCTTCCAATCTGTCGCAATACGGCTTGGATAAGCCGCAGATTCAATTGACGTTTAGCTCCTTTGCGTCGGAAAACACTGCCGAAACTAAAGCGGGCGAGCAGCCATTTGCCGGAATCGCGTTTGGAAGAGCAGAAGGCGATAATGTTTACGCGCGGTTAGCCGATGAGCCATTCGTTGTGACAGTGCGCCGTAGTTTGTTGAACCAAATTTCACCCGATCCGCTGCAGTGGCAGGAGTTATCGATTTTTAAGTTTAAGCCGGAGCAAATTCATCGCTTAAGCGTCACGACTGAGAAGGAGGTGTCACTCGAGCGCGACCAGGCAAACCAGTGGCATTGGCTGCAAGGAACTGGCCAGATCAACCAAACCAACGTGCAGTCGGTACTCAATACATTGTCGGGCTTGCACGCGGTACGCTGGCTTGGGTCAGGCGCAGCTCAGCAAGGCTTTGAAAAACCACAGGTTGTCCTTGCCTTCACGACTTCAGCCGATAACAAAGCTTCGCAAAAGTTGACCATCGGTGCTCAGAACAGTGATGACACGTCGTTCGCCCGCGTGGACGGGCGCGAGGGCACGTTCGCGATCAGCAATTCGGACTCGAATACTTTGAGATTGCCGCTGGCCAGCCAAGCCATAGCCCCACCGAATACCTCACCTACAGCGACTTCGTCTCCCGCTCCCAGGCAATAGAGGCGCTCCGTATATGGTAATCCTGAATAGATTCGCGTTGCTGAAAACCACTAGGCGGGCTTTCGGCCATTACTGTTTCATTGCGGTGTAAATTGTGACGATTCCGCCGGTCAGCGGACGAAAGGTCGGGCGCGTGAAACCGTTCCGCGCGATTAACTGAGACATCGCATCGCCACTTGGAAATTCCTCGATCGAATCGCCAAGATAATCATAGGCGGTTTTCCTCCCTGTTAGAAAAGAACCAAGTAATGGCAAGCAACGATGCAAATAAAAGCGATAGACTGCCCGTAAAATGGGCGTTGCAGGCAATGAAAACTCGAGCACGAGCAAGCGGCCATTCGTTTTGAGCACGCGCGACACCTCAGCAAGCCCCGCCGCCCAGTCTTCGAAATTACGCAGTCCGAAAGCGATCGTGACACAATCGAATGAATTATCGCCAAATGAGAGATTCATTGCGTTGGCAAGTGCGACTTGGCGGACGCCTTTTCGCCGGGCAAGTTCCAGCATTTCCGGAAGAAAATCGACTCCTACGATATCGGCGTTCGGCAGTTCTTTCTGAATGGCGAGCGCCAAATCTCCTGTACCAGTGGCAAGATCCGCAATCTTCTGTGGGCGCCAATCCCTGACGATTTCAGCAGCGCGGCGTCGCCAATAGATATCCAGGCCACAGCTGAGCACGTGATTTGCAAGATCATAGCGTGTCGCGATAGACCCGAACATTTTTTGGACCCGGGCGGATTGGTTAATCATTTGCGCCTTTAATAAACAACGGCCTCCATTTTTACGACAAATGAATTTTACTGGTTACGAGTAGGTATAACTACGCACCAACATTCACCAAGCCACAGCTTAGCTATTGTGAAATTTTGGTATTGCCAGCTTCACCAAGTGAAGCTATCTAACAACCCATGGATACATCTGCTAAAGCTCTACAAGAAGCGATTTCAATTCGCCGACAAATTGATAACCTGGAACAACGCCTTGCCTCATTACTACGAGGAGGTGCCCCTACGACAACAACGCGCCCGGCTGGCGGCCGTTACTTTTCGGCCACCACTCGAGCGAAGCTCGCGGCTGCCGCGAAAGCACGTTGGGCAAGGCTAAGAGGCGCACGGGCAGCGACGCCCGCCGGAAAAAAAGGCCAGCTCACGCCTGCCGGTCGAAGAAAGCTCTCCCAGTTAATGAAGGCTCGCTGGGCAGCACGAAGGAAGGCGGGAGGAACAAAGACCGCTAAGGCCAGGAAAAAGGGTACCCTTACGCCTGCTGGCCGAAGAAAGCTCTCCGAACTAATGAAAGCTCGGTGGGCTGCCAGAAGGAAGGCATCCAAGTAATCCGCCCGAAGGATTCGCTTTAGTGCTCGCGAGAGGACTCGAACCTCCACGGGTTTCCCCATACGGTCCTGAGCCGTACGCGTCTGCCAATTCCGCCACGCGAGCAAAGGCAGGGCATACAATGCGTGTGCGGCGGATGACCTGCAAGGTCAAATCAAGCAGGTTAGAATGGGAGAACAGCGAGCGGCGCTGGTTGAATCAGCCTAAACGCCTCTTTCGCGCGCGAACCTCCAACTGGTGCGCCTTGCGGACCTGACCGATGGAACGCAGAAGATCGGCATAATTCGAAACAACAATGTCATAGTCCTTAGAGGGTTGTTCCTGCACTTCCTCCCAGGTTTTGAGCGAAGATTGGTAAAGCTCTGCCGCTTTTGCGTAATCACCCCGCGAATGATAGACCACTGCAAGGTTGCATTTGGATTGCGCTATGTCTGCAAGGGGAGGGGGATCCAATTTCTCCCGAATGGTCAGAGCGCGAAGATGTAGCTTCTCAGCTTCAGTGTAACGGCGTTCGTTAGTATAGAACACTGCCAGGTTGTTGAGTACCGACGCTACATCGGGGTGGTCCGGCCCCAGTTGCTTCTCATAAATTTCCAAAGCGCGCACGTAGCATGGTTCCGCCGCTTTTTGCCGGCCCGACTTGCGCAAAATCAGCGCGATGTTGTTTAACATCGTACCGATATCGGCGTAAGGAATATCGTCGATCTCCGTTCCGGCAGCTATTGCTTTCTGGTAAAAATTAATAGCTTCCTCAGATTGGCCGAGGCTATCGCATAAGGCTGCCAACCGGCGTGCCGAACGATAAATGGCGCGGTGATCGGGTGGTTTCCCTTTTTCAAGGATCGTATGTGCCTTGAGCAGGTTTGCCTCGGCGGCGGTGTAATCTCCTTTTTCTTCGAGTAGCTCGCCTAGCTTCTCGAAACTGGTGGCCAGTGGCGTCTCGCCTCGTTTAAAAGCGCGCTTGGCGATTTCAAGCGCAGTTTCTGCAACTCGAATCGCCTCAGGCAAACGATTTGTGGCATGCAGAGTATCAAGTTTGTCGTTGAGGATACTCCAAAGCTTTTGTTCACCTTTCATCACTCATCACCAGCCCTCGCTCAGTTGAGTAACCAGTCGGCTGGCGAGATCCTCAGTGGCCAGGGGCAATGCTTGACGCTCATCAGTGGTTACGTCGCTACTGACAAAGAAGCTTGTGGTTCCGTATGCGTCACTCGGCCCAGCCAGGTGTTCACCATTTCTTCCAGTCAGCGAGTACCGCACGGTTAAGCCCAGGTTAAATTCGGTTGTGGCCAATACATTTCCACGCACCGAGCGCGCCGGGGTGCGGGTGATCCGAGATATCTCCCCGCTCAAAGTAGCATCCGCTTTGTCCTCGCTGGTGATCTGATAAGTCCCGTCCTGTTGCAGCTGTTTGATTACAGTATCTGTAACCAGAACTTCAATGCGTGGGAGGAGAGTTCTATTTTCGAACGTCGGAACGGAAATGGTGTGAACATCACGCAAATAGTACGGCTTGACTGGCCCGACGTGATAGCCAAGGCAACCACTCAAAGCCAGGCAGAATAGTGCCGTAAGTGAAGCTTTCAAGGCGCCGGTAAGGCGGACTCGTCGGTAGACGTAGATCCGCCCGGGGCTGGAGACGCGCCCGAGCTGCCAGCATTGGGCGGAGGCAGCGGCGGTTCAGGCTCAGGCGCTGTCGTGGTGTCCGGGGCAAGGGAAGCTGGCGGAGGAAGCGAGGAATCGATCTCCGACGCAGGCAACGGCGCTTCGTTATTTGCCGCACCTGGTTTTGCAGACCCAGTTCCAGCACTCTGCCCCCCATGCGCTTCGCTCTTTTTCTTGCTAACTTGTTGTGCCACGGGCAAAGCCGGCTGAAGCGCAGCGTCTCCGAATTTTGCGCGCAACTGATCGATCCGCTTCTTGGCCTGATTGCTTTCCTGGGATCCTGGCTGCTGACGAATGACCTCGTTGTAGTAGATCACTGCCGCGCGATAATATTTTTGTTTATCGTAAAATTTCGCGACCGTGTACGAGTTAGCCGTTTGCTTGTGTTCGAGAATATCGAGATCAGCGCGCGCCTGAGCTGCTTTCTCGCTTTTCGGATAATGGAAAAGAAAATCCTGGAAAGCAGTTTTAGCATTGGTTGCGGCAGCGGCGTCTTTTGTTCCAGTTTGAGCTGCAGTGAACCAGATGTAGCCGATTTGATATTGGGCATCCACGGCCACGGGCTCATTCGGGAATTTGTCCGCTACAGCTTGGTAAGCCTGTAGCGCCGCGTCATTGGCGCCCTGTTTTTCGCGGGCAAGGCCAATATCAAACTGCGCACGCGCCGTGTATTTTCCGTACGGCGCGGTGCGAACAACGTTAGCGAAAATAGTCACCGCGCGATCCAACGATGATGCAATCGACATGCCGAGGACCTTCAACTTCTTGCCATTTAGATAAAGTTCGCCGATGCGAAACTGCGCCTCGATTGCGTCCTCGAAATAGGGACTGGTGGGATATTTTTCTACCAACTCACGAAACGAATCCGCCGCTGGCGTGTAATCGTGGAGCTGTTCCTGCAACTGAGCGGCGCGATAAAGTGCACTGGGAGCCAGCGAGTCTTTAGGATGGTGTTTAATCAGGCTTTTGTAGGCTCTGAGCGCGCGTTTAGGGTTCCCTTCTTTTTCGGCAGTTTGTCCAATTTGGTAAAGCTCGGCAGCATTCCCGCTTAGTTCTTCCTCGCCGGGAGCTACGTACTTCGCTTTTTGGCCCGGTTTGAAAATAACAGAGGCCGTGCCCGGTTCGGGCAAAAAAAGCGCTACGGTAGCCAAAACTAAAAAGGCGCGAATAACGAATTGCATTCGGGTCGTGGCAGGGTAGTTAACTTATTTGACCAGTCAAGTTTCACCAGGCCCCGAACAGGCGGCGCGCGTACCAAAGGCTGTGGCATTTGCTAAGGGTGAAAATTTTCGGAGATGAGAAAACTTACTGGTGTTTATCTCAGTTGAACTTAACTGATCAGCAAAAAATTCGAATCGGGTCGTGCGCATGGAGCTTCCAAGACTGGCGCGGTGCGTTTTATCTGTCGGATCTACCGGAGTCTCGCTGGCTGGAGTTTTACGCCAACTATTTTCCGGCGGTTGAAGTTGACTCTACATTTCATGCTGCTCCGGCGGAAGATATTGTTCGTCGTTGGGTCGAAATGACTCCTGCCCCTTTTCGCTTCACCTGCAAGCTTCCCCGGCAGATCACGCACGTTTGCCGGCTTCGCGACTGCACGGCTGAGTTGACGTCGTTTCTTCGAGCGATAGAGCCGCTGGCGCCAAAGCTCCAGGTCATCCTCATCCAGCTACCGCCTTCTTTAGCGCCAAGAGACGGCAAGCTCGCGCTGCGAAAACTTCTTCCACAACTGTCGCGAGATTTCCGTTTTGCGATTGAGTTTCGGCATTCCGGCTGGCATCGGCCGCAGTTTATTCGGCTGCTGGAAAAATATCGGGTCTGCTGGGTCTGGGCCGATACCACGCCGCTTAACGAACGAAATCTTGCCCCGTTTGAATTTTTGCCGTGCACGACAGATTTTCTGTATCTGCGTTTGCTGGGCGATTACGCAACGAAATATGACGTCGACGGCGGCCATATCCATCACTACGAAAAATTGCTCTGGAAACGTGAAGCCGCCTTGGAAAGCTGGTCACTTAAGATCGAGCGCCATCTTGCGAAGGTGCGCAGTGTCTGGGCATTTGCGAGCAACCATTTCGAAGGATTCGCACCTGAAACCTGCCAACGTCTTGCCCAACGTTTAGGCTTCAGGTTGCCGCTGCCTACGGAAACTGAACAGGCGGTCTCGGCAGAAAGGCCGCAGCTCGATCTTCAGCTATAATGGTAACTGTGTCCGTTTGTGCTTTTCGAAAACGCAAACCTGCTGAATTCCGAAGCTAACCATTCTTTGCGCCAGAGCCGGAAACTTGTCACCAAGTTGCGCGTGGGAGTGCGCATCTGAGGCAGTAGTGAAAGGAACCCCTTTCTCAATTGCGAGTTTGACCATCCGGTCACCCGGGTACGCTTCATTCACCGGCTTGCGCCAGCCGGCCGTGGAAAGTTCGATTGCGAGATCGTGGCCACGAATAAAATCGAGTGTCTCGTTCGCCAGGCTCGCAATATCTGCACTCGGCCTGTGACCATGGATCTTGACGAGATCAAGGTGAGCAAGACAATCGATCAGTCCCGTCGCTGCAATTTCGCGGACCCGGCTAAAGTAATTTGCATAGATCGCATCGATATTCCGGCCTTCGAATTGCGCGGCGCCATCCGGTACGCTGTCGAACATCTGGTCATCGCGATCGAGGAAGTGAATTGATCCCAGAACAAAATCCAGCTTGTCCCAATGCTTCTCAACCCAGTTTCGGCCAGCTGCCGAGTGAATGGGGTCGTTATCAAGCTCGATGCCCGCCCGGATTTGCAACTCCGGATTTCTGTCGCGGAGCCGCTCGATTTCGTCGAAGTCGATGCCTGCGTGATAACGGTCGTGATCGGTAAAGGCAATGTCGAGTAAACCTGATCTGCGCGCGGAATCCGCCCAGGGTTGAAGCAATGCCTGGGTGTAGCTTTGTACTCGATGTCCCTGCGGGTGTGTGTGGTAGTCGGAGAAGAGTTGATAGTTTTTGGTTGATGTTTGATCGGCACGCACCTTCCGCTCTATCAACTATCAGCTATCGACTATCAAATTGCCGGCTCACGGTACCGCCAGGAATTTTTGCCGGATGCGCATCTCCGGGTACTGCGGAAAGAAAACCTCCGCGATAAAGACCTTGTTCGGCGTAAGCTCGCGAGTCGAGATGGTTTCACTATATTCGATTCGCTCTTGCGGGTTAATGACAATCGTGACGGGTTTTTCCGTGATAGCGTGATTGTCGGACCATTTGGCAAGGACGTCTCCGCCGGAATCCATCAGGTAAATTTCAATCCGCTGATTGGTCGGAAAGTCGAGCGCCGCGGGACGCTTCGACAGATTTGCCAGTGTCACTTTTACTCCGAGTTGACGAACCTCAGAAAGCTTTACTGTCTGCGGCATGATTTGGAGATCCAAAGCAAGCCCACGCAGCTTTGGATCTTTGTATTGCGGAACGACCTCGGGAGAAAACGGATGGAGAATTCGGCTCAGCCAACCGCGTCTCCGCGGCGGTGTAGAGGTCGGCGCGATGTCCTGGGCGAAAATGCCGTCGGCCATCAGAAGCATTAGAAGGAGCAAGATAAAGCGACGTTTCATCAACGGCCTAAAACAGCGCCGAAAGCTTTCGGGGTTGCAAAATTCCTGTCAAACCCTTTATCAATCGGCATGAAAACTCTCTGTGTATTCGCGGTTTGCCTGGTTTTCGCGCTTGCCGACGGGGTGGCCAAACAACGACATGTCACGTTTCGCGTGCACGCACAAGCGAATCCCCGCGACACAGAGGTATTTTCAACATCGGTTCGCGCCCGATTTTCCGGTAAAGATATTTCCATCGAAAAGGTGCCCTGGGTTTCGGAGCGAGATGTCACAGCGTTTTTTCCCTATCCGGCCCAGGACGGAACCTATGGCGCGCTGATTCAACTCGACGAGCATGGTCGCGTCGTGCTCGATAGTTTAAGCGTGCAGCGTCGGGGCGGTTTCCTTTTTGTCCTCATTAATGGCCGGCTCGTCACTGAACTTGAAATCGACAAACGCGTCTCGGACGGCAAAATCTATGTTCCTTCGGGGCTGACCGCAGCCGACATTGATTTGATGAAAAAAGACTGGCGGTTGATCGGCCAAAAGAAGAAATGACGAATGCCCAATGACCTCAATGTCGAAGGAATGACGAATGTCCCAATGAGGAACTGCCGCGCCAGACACATTTCGTCATTTGTCATTAGTTTGTCATTCCGTCATTCGTCATTCGTTATTGCCATACGTTGTTTTGCAATCGTGACCACAATGTTCGGAGCTTGCACTCTTTCACTCAATGCCTCGGCGCGCGATACTGTTGATCTTGTTCTACCGACGGACAACGACGCCCTGTTCTCCGGTGACGGCGCCGCGTTTTATCAGTACGTCGAACGCGATTATAAAGGTGCAAAATCGACGCCCTGGGAGGGCGGGCGATACGGCTTTGTGCGGGATCCCGTCGACACGGCAGGCGGCACCGTTTACACCCGCTTTCACGAAGGAATCGATATTCGCCCCCTGCACCGCGATACAAACGGTGACCCCCTCGACGAAGTGCGCGCGATTGCCGATGGCAAGGTCGTGCACGTGAATCCAATCCCCGGCTACTCCAACTATGGAAAATACATCGTGATCGAGCACCGGTGGGACGGCTCGAATTACTACAGTCTCTACGGACATCTAAGTTCGATCGCTGTCCACCCTGGCGATCTAGTCAAACGCGGCCAGCCCGTCGCCACCATGGGTTATACGGGAGTTGGAATAAACCAGGAGCGCGCGCATCTCCATTTGGAATTGGACTTGATGTTCAGCCGCCAATTTGAATCGTGGTACAACACATTTTTCAGAAACGATCCCAATCACAATGGCATCTACAACGGCATGAACCTCGCCGGTATCGATGTTGCGCGGCTTTATCTGGCGCTCCGCAAAAATCCGGCGCTCACGATCCCAGAGTTTCTCAGTGAAGAGGAAACATTCTACAAAGTTACCTTGCCGAAATCGCGGCACTTCGATTTGCCACGGCTTTATCCGTGGATGGTTGGTGGAAAACGAAATGAGAAATCATCGTGGGAGGTCTCTTTCGCGAGTTCCGGTGTACCACTGAAGGTTGAACCGAGCGACAGACGTGTGATGCAGCCCGAGCTAAGCTACGTTAAGAAGAGCTCGATCGATTACTCCCATCTGACTCGCGACATCGTTTCCGGCCGCGAAGGGAACGCGCATCTCACAAACTATGGCAGCCAACTGATGCGGCTTCTGATTTATCCCCAGTGATATTTCCGCCGTTTCTTTAGCACGATGTCGGCGTCTCTTGCGATAGCGCGACACCGTGCCGGATCGCTCCCTGCACGAAGCCAAGACACTCCACAGCACCGCTTGGTTTCCCGGGAAGCGCGATCACCAGAGCATGACCGACAATCGCCGCCAGACTACGCGACAGGATTGAATTGGGCGTGATTTTCATCGATTCGGCGCGCATTACTTCGCCAAAGCCTGGTAGCTCGATGCGCATGATCCCTCTGATCGCTTCCGGCGTAACATCGCGCGGTCCGATGCCCGTACCGCCAGTCGTCAGAATCAAACCGCAGCCTTGCTGAGAAAATGAGCGGATTGTTTCTTGAATGCGTATTGCGTTGTCCGGCACAATCGCTTCCGCGAGGACCTGCCACCCTGCTTTTTGCGCCACTTCTTTCAACGCGGGTCCGCCAAGATCCTTGTAATCACCAGCGCTCGCGCGGTCCGAGATGGTAATAACGCCGACGTTTATCTGATTGGAGTGCTGGAGTGCTCGAGTGTTAGAGAGCTGTTTGTTTTTCATTACTCCACCACTCCATTACTCCACTGTTTTCTGTTCCGGAGCAGGCAGTTTCGTCTTGTGAATCAAGTGCACGTCGCTGATGACCATGCGCTTATCCACCGCTTTACACATGTCGTAAATCGTGAGCAACGAGACGGTGACACCAATAAGCGCTTCCATTTCCACACCCGTCTGCGCAATCGTCCGCGCAGTGCACTTCACGTCTGCGCCGTCCTTCGAAATAGCGATATCGATTCTAACCTCTCCCAGCGGCAAAGTGTGGCACAACGGAATGAGGTGCGCTGTCTGCTTCGCAGCCTGGATCCCGGCAAGCCGAGCAGTCGCGAAGACGTTCCCCTTTGCGATTTGATCTTTTGCGATCAAATCGAGAGTCTTGCGTTGGAGCCGAATCGTGCCAATGGCAATAGCTCTCCGCTTGGTTGTCGGTTTGGCCGAGACATCCACCATCTGCACGCGACCATCGCGAGAAATGTGCGTGAACCGTTTCATTTTTGTTTATTGCGCAAATTGCCTGCTCAGCGCTTTGGCCACACAAGCCGGAACAAAACTCGAGATATCGCCGCCCAGGCGGGCAATTTCTTTTACGATTCGAGAGCTCAGATAAGTGTATTCTTCCTTCGGCATTAAGAAAATCGTTTCTACCGCGGCATCCAGTTTCCGGTTCATCAACGCCATTTGAAATTCGAACTCAAAATCCGAGACCGCGCGTAGACCGCGGATTACGGCGCCTGCGTTTTGTGCCTTCGCGAAGTCGATCAGTAAACCCTCGAACTCAGCGATTCGTACATTGGCGATTCTGCCGGCGGTCTCTCGCAGCAAATCGAGCCGTTCCTCTAAGGAGAAAAGCGGTTGCTTCTCGTCATTGTGCGCAACAGCGACAATGACTTCGTCGAAAAGTTTTCGGGCACGCTCAATCACATCCAGGTGACCGTTCGTCACAGGGTCAAAGCTGCCTGGATAGATCGCGCGTCGCATAGGCGAAAATTCGCAGAGGAATCTAAAATGAAAAGCGGATTGGTGAGCCATGCCCCGGCCGCACGATCTCTATGTTGCCGAATTTTCTTGGAGCGCGACAGTTCACTTCAATCCATGGCTGAGCCATCACCATATAAAATCATTGCCGTGGCGACGACATTTTCGCCGCGATTCAGGGATGTTCTTGCCGAGGCGAAGCGGATCCGGGAACGTTTTCCAGCGGATCTTCATCTGATCTACGTGGGCGAAAGAAATGAAGAAACGGCAAACAAGTTCCGCAATGTGCTCACCGAGCTACATCTCCCGCCTGATTCAATGGTTCATTATGAACAGGGAGACCCTGCCGACGCTATTTTGCGCACGCTCGCTCGTGAGAAGATCGACGTGATCGTCGCCGGTGCATTGGAGAAGGAGGTGGTGTTGCATCCATTTCTCGGCAATGTCGCGCGCCGCCTTGTGCGAGAAGCGGCATGTTCTGTTGTGCTCTTTACCAAACCGGCGGTGAAACCCAAGCCGCTGCGCCGGATCGTTTTCGTTGCCGATTATTCCAGCCATGGATTGGAGGCTTTGAAGCGAACGCTTCCGCTCGCCGCGGCCGAAGACTGCGAACGGCTTTACGTGATTCGCATCATCACTGCGTTTGATGAGGCTCGCGCGTCAATCGGCGCAGCCGCCGGCACAGCTGAAAAGCGCAGCGTGCATGATGAGGAGGAAGAGAATTTGGAACGCTTCGTTTTATCCGCCGGTACGACCGAAGTCCCGGTCGAAGTCCGCTGCGTCAGGGGCAATACGGGGTTAGTCGCCTCGGATTTCGTCCAATCGGTGAAGGCCGATTTGCTTGTAGTGCCGCTGCAGAAAAACGGTGAAGGCAATCGACCGTTTCCGAGCAACATCGCCTGGATTACCGATGTAATCCCGTGCAATCTCTGGGTGATTCGATAGCGGAAGCTCCCAGGAACGACAGCTTGGCAGCCGTCGATTGCAATGTTGACCCGCTGCGAAGCCGTCACTGCTTGAAAATTTCAGCTTCGGATTTCTCTGGATGTTGGAGCCTGGATTTTGGAATTTCTGTGTGACTACATGAACGATGCCCCTGAGTTTCAGCCGTACGGTTTGCCGCATCTCACGGTAATTTTACTCACAATCGTGCTGCCGTTTGTGCTTGCTGGGATCGTGCGACGCACAAAATCGCAGCCCCTGGAGAAGATGATTATCGGCGTGCTCTCCGTGGCGCTGATATTGAACTACATCGTTTACCTGGTTTTCATCCGCAGCCGCGGCGTCGTGGATTGGCGGCAAATGTTGCCGATGCAAATGTGCGATTGGGGCATGGCGGTTGTGATCGTGGCAATGTGGACGGGTAGCCAGCGGTGGTTCGAGGTCGCATACTTCTGGGGAATTGGTGGCACCTTGCAGGCCGTGCTCACGCCGAATCTGCGCTTTGGGTTCCCCGATTGGCGGTTTATCAGTTTTTTCACCTCGCATTGCGGCATCATCGTGGGCGTTGTTTTCCTGATGTTGACCCGTGGATACCGACCATATCCGATATCGATTGTGCGGGTATGGTTATGGTCGGAGTTTTATTTTGTGGTCACGTTCGTTGTGGACGGGCTGACTGGTTTCAATTACGGATTTCTGCTGCACAAGCCAGAGGCGTTTTCGATTTTAAGTTTTCTCTCCGATTCGCGCCCGTTGTACCTTTTACAAATGCATGGAGTGGCGCTGCTCTTTTTTCTCGCCTTGTATGCGCCCTTTGCCGTCGTCGATCTTGTACGGCGCAAAGAACTTGTAGGGCGTTTCTGTGAAACGCCATTTCAAAAATGATTGGCGGCTGACACAGCCGCCCTACAATTACCTCGTGTGAAACCCAAGCCGCTCAAAGTCGGATCAGTTACCATTGGCGGAGAACGTCCCGCCTTTGTTCTGGGACCATGTGTCATTGAGTCGGAGAAGTTTGTCTGGCGGATGGCAAAGAAGATCGCTGAAATCTGTTCTGTTGAGGATGTTGATTTTATTTTCAAGGCTTCGTACGACAAGGCGAACCGGACTTCAGTACGTTCGTTTCGCGGGATGGGCGTAGAAGAAGGCTGCCAGATTCTTGCTGCCATTGGATACGACTTAAAAATACCAGTGACGACAGACGTTCATTCGCCTGCTGAAGCGAAGATTGCCGGCAAGAAAATCGATATGCTACAAATCCCAGCGTTTCTGTGCCGCCAAACGGATCTGCTGCGCGCCGCTGCGGAAACGGGGCGCGCAATCAATGTGAAAAAAGGTCAGTTCCTGGCCCCGTGGGATGTGCGAAATATTGCCGAAAAACTGATCGCCTTTGGTAACGCACAATTTTGTTTCACTGAGCGCGGCACCACGTTTGGCTATAATAACCTTGTCGCTGACATGCGCTCGCTCTATTGGATGCGCGAAGCCGGATATCGTGTGATCTTCGATGCGACACACTCTGTGCAGCGGCCAGGCGGAGCAGGGGACTCAACCTCAGGTGACGGCGTTCTCGCGCCGGCATTAGCCAGGGCAGCAATGGCAACAGGTTGCGACGGAATTTTTATGGAGGTGCATGAAAACCCGGCGCGGGCTTTGTCCGACGGGCCGAATCAGATTCCGCTGAAGGATTTGCCGAAGCACTTGCGCATGTTAAAGGCTATTCATGCTGCCGTTTCGTAGCAGCCACTCCATACATTGGGGCTGGCTCGTTTGGCTATTGTCAGTCGCGCTGTGCGTTTTGATATCGGCGCCTTACGTAGCCGGACAGTCAAAAGGTCACAAGAAAAAAGGTCGCGGCGGCGCCGCGACCCCGACCGCATCACCCGGCGAACAAAGCCTTACAAACATCCCATTACCTATTGGCCATGAAGCCAAAGGCCTTGTGTTTCCAGATTTCGATGCCGAAGGCCATTTGCGTGGACGATTCGAAGCAGGAACCGCACACCGGATTGATCAGGAGCACATTGGTTTTCAGCAGCTTAAAATTACGACCTACACTCCCGACAATCAGCCGGATCTGCAGGTTGACATGCCCACCTCGGTGCTTGATTTGAAGACCCGAATCCTTAGTTCGCAGGAGCGCACAACAATTCAGCGCGCAGATTTTAACATCGTTGGCGATTCGGTGCAGTTCGATACAAACACGAGGACCGGGCGATTAATCGGAAATGTAAAAATGGTGATCAGTAGCAAATCACACCTGACAGCCAAGCCTGACGAGAAGGAATGAAAAAGCTGCTGATGTTGATGCTTTTTGTTACAATCAGCGCGGCAGGGCGCTTGCAAGGCCAGATCCCCGCTGCAACTGCTCCGAAGACTTCCGCCACCGCGCCGGAGAAGAAAGCGAAGAAGGCAGCGAGCGAGAAGCAAGATAAATCGCCGACCGCAAATTTGTTTGGCACAGGGTTGCAATCCAACGAACCGACAACCACGGAAATTTATGCGGACGAGGCCTTTTTTGATTCGACCAAGAACATAGGCATCTTTAGCAGCCGGGTGAAGGTAGTCGATCCGCGTTTCAATCTTCAGTCGGACAAATTGACCGTGTTCATTACGAAGGGACAAAATCAAAGCCTCGAGAAAGCCATTGCCGAAGGAAACGTTGGCCTGGTACGCGAACGCCCTAATCCGAGTGGCGGACCGCCAACGCTCGCCGTTGGCCGAGCGGATAAAGCAACTTATATAGCGGCAACTGGAGACGTTGAACTACGAGGAACGCCGCGTGTGCAGGAAGGATTGAACATGCATGTGGCAACGAGCCCTGATACGGTCATGGTTATTAACCAGAACAGTCAACTGACAACGCATGGCCCGAGCCGGACAGAGATCCGTCAGCAACCAGGCGAACAAAAGAAAGCCACAGCGACTCCTGCTCAGACTTCACCTGCCCAGACACCGCCCGCTGCGGCTCTTCCAAAACCATGATCAGTCAAGCTGCGCCCATTTCCGCTCGTAAGATCCCTTCGCCGGCAGCGACGAAAGAGGAAATGGTTCTTACGACTGATCAATTGGTCAAGATCTATGGCGGTCGCGCAGTGGTGGATGGGATCGACATGCATGTTCGCGCAGGTGAAATCGTGGGCTTGCTTGGGCCGAACGGCGCCGGCAAAACAACCAGCTTTTACATGATCGTTGGCCTGGTCAGGCCAAACAGCGGTCACGTGATTTTTTGCGACACCGATGTGACCGATTTCCCGATGTACAAGCGGGCGCGGCTCGGCATGGGTTATTTGCCGCAGGAGGAATCAATTTTTCGAAAGATGACGGTGGAACAAAATATCCTGGCCATTTTAGAAACGCTTCCGCTGAGCAAGACAGAGCGGCGGAACCGCTGCGATCAGTTACTCCACCAGTTTGGCATTGAACGGATCGCGAAAAATACAGCGCTAACGTTGAGCGGCGGGGAGAAACGACGCTTGACCATAGCCCGATCGCTGGTGACACAACCGAAGCTCTTGATGCTCGACGAGCCATTCAGCGGCGTTGATCCCATTGCCGTATACGACGTGCAGCAAATCATCGTCAACCTGCGCAAATCGGGGCTCGCAATCATGATTACCGACCACAACGTGCGTGAGACTCTCTCCATCGTGGACCGCGCCTATTTGATTTACGATGGCCGCGTCGAGAGCGAAGGCACAAAAGACTTCCTTATCAACGATCCCATCAGCCGTCAGCTTTACCTGGGCGAACGCTTCAAGATGTGATGAGAATGACGAAATCCGAATGACGAATGAGGAAGAATCGGAGCGGAAATTGGTGAATGTTTTGGTTGATGTAAGCTAGAGAAGCGGTAGACTTTGCCAAGGCAATGGAGTTTGCCTTCTGTCGCCGCGGCGACAGAAAACCGCGTGAGCTAATGACTCCTTCTAATCGGAAGGAGTTTTTTATGCTCGACAACATCTGGTTCATAGCTGCGGTTTGGATGGGACTCGCGCTGCTGGCGAGTTTGATTTCGATCCGAACCGGAATTTCAGTCGCGCTGATTGAAATCGTGGTTGGCGTAGTGGTTGGCAATCTCGCAGTCGGCTTCGAAGGCGGCACTCTGCAGGTGGGCATAGCCAGCGCAAACGCCAGTGCCGGTCACCTTCATCACATATTGCAATCCACAGAATGGACCAATTTTCTCGCGCTACTCGGCAGCGGCGTACTCACGTTCCTTGCCGGGGCGGAGATCGATCCTGTCTCGCTCAAAGCCAATTGGCGCGTGAGCGTTCTGATCGGCGTGCTCTCATTTGCTGTGCCGTTTGCTGTCGTTTGGTTTGTTGCGCAATTCATTTTTAGCTGGCCCATGCATCAGGCGCAGATTGCTGGAATTGCTCTGTCGACCACCTCTGTTGCTGTGGTGTATGCGGTGATGATCGAGGGCGGATTCAGCGACACTGCGATGGGCAAGATGATTCTCGCTGCGTGCTTTATCACCGACTTCGGGACCGTGCTCGCGCTGGGCACGCTCTTCGCCAACTACAATTTCTGGTTGCTGCTGTTCGTGATCGTGACGTTGATAGTCCTCTGGTTCATGCCGCGCTGGACGCAGTCGATCATTACGCGCCTGGGCGCAACCCAAGTGAGCGAGCCCGAAGTAAAATTTATTTTTTGCGTTCTTTTCTTTCTCGGTGGCCTTGCCACAACGGCGAAGAGTGAAGCGGTCCTGCCAGCCTATCTGCTTGGTCTTGTTGTTGCCGGCGTTTTTCTTCGCGACAAAACGCTGGTTCGTCGCATGCGTAGCATCGCATTCGCTGTGTTCACGCCGTTCTATTTTATCAAAGCTGGTCTGTACGTTTCGCTGCCCGCTCTGTGGACTGGCCTCATGCTGATCAGCGCATTCCTTATCCTGAAGATGGTGACCAAAATTGTCGGCGTGTTTCCGCTCACTCGATTGCACTACATGAAGATGAAGGAAGCGAGCTACACAACCCTGCTGATGGCCACGGGCCTCACGTTCGGAACGATCTCTGCCCTCTTTGGGTTGCAAAATCACATTATTGATCAGACGCAATACACGATTCTTGTGAGCACGGTAATTTTGAGCGCGTTCGTGCCGACGTTAGTCGCCCAGAAGCTTTTCCAGCCTAGTGTCGAAGCGATGCAGGCCTGGGGACGGCTCTATCGCAAGCGCATGCAGGTGTTGAGCGTGGAGGACGTTGGAGAAAATGGGGATGAGAAAAAATGAGTAACGAAACAAAATCGCCTGGCTTCAGCGAGCATCACCAGCGGCATATGCGCACGACATTTCACGCGATGCCTATTGGAAATCGCGCAGGTTCACGCTAGAAGTTACGTCTAATGGCGGAACGAGGCGGGCCCCAAACGATCACATCCACAAGCGATCAGCAAAAAAGCGTCCCGGTTGTCACGGTTGAAGGCTTTTACAATTCTCACGCTGAAAAACTCCAGATGAAGCTGGAAGGGCCGCGTGTAGGGTTTCACCGCAAAATTCGCGAGCCAACCATTAACCGACCCGGGCTCGCGCTCTCGGGATTCTACACATATTTCGCCGAGAAACGGGTGCAGGTACTAGGAGCGGCCGAGCATTCATATCTGAAAAGTTTGCCGTCCAGCGTTCGGGTAAAGCGATTTCGCGAATTATGCGCGCGCAAGATTCCGTGTCTGGTGATGTCGCGCGGTTTTCATCTCGCGCCGGAGTTGCTGGAGGTCACAGCGGAGGCAAAGATCGCCGTGTTCCGCACGCCTATGATCACGATGAAGTTCATTAATGCCGCCACGATCGCTTTGGAGATGGATTTTTCGCCAACGGTCACTGAATTCGGCAGCATGGTGGATGTTCTGGGCATCGGCGTTTTGATTCGCGGGGCGAGCGGGATCGGGAAAAGCGAGTGCGTGCTTGGGCTGATCGAACGTGGCTACAGCCTGGTGGCTGATGATGTCAGCCGGATTACCATGCTGGAAGGACGCGAGCTCATGGCCACGGCGCCCGAGCTCACCCGCAATCACATGGAAGTGCGCGGAATTGGAATTATCGATGTAGCAAAGGTTTTCGGGATCGGGAGTATTCGAATCGAAAAGCGCCTGGACCTCGTTGTCACACTGAAGGACTGGCAAGAAGTGGACGAGGTCGACCGCATCGGGTTGGACCGGGAATTTTACGAGATCCTTGGCCTCAAAGTGCCGCATGTAACCATCCCAGTCAGACCCGGCCGCGACATGGCGCGCTTGATCGAGGTCGCCGCAATGGACGAAAAATTAAAAGGGCTGGGCCAGAATGCGGCTGTTGATTTCAACACGAGGCTGCTCGGAATGATGGAGCAAAAAGGAGCGACGTAATGGCCTTGTTGTATCGAAGAGCGAACCGCGCAGCAACTGTGCAGAAGATCGAGAAGGAGGTTCCAATCGTGAATCGCCTGGGGCTGCATGCCAGGCCGGCCGCCATGTTTGTGCGCATTGCCAGCCGGTACCGCTCGGAAATTTGGGTGTCGAAGGAAGGCGAAGAAGTAAATGGCAAAAGTATCATGGGGCTGATGATGCTTGCTGCCGGGCAAGGCTCAAAGCTCCGCATTCGTTGCGAGGGTCTGGATGCGGAAAAAGCAATGGAAGAACTGGAGGCGCTGATTAACGCAAAGTTCAACGAAGAGTGAGCCTTCGACTCGCAATGTTTGACATCTGCCTTACTCTCCCAAGTGGATGAGCGGCGACAACCCGCAAAAAGAGACTCGGTTTGAAGGAGCCGGCGTTTCACCTGGAATCGCCCGTGGTAAAGTCCATGTCGTGCGCGATGACCTTGACGAGGTCGTGCATTACCGGATTGCGCCTTCTCAGGTGGCGGATGAAATCTCGCGCTTCGAAACGGCGCTTATCCAAACGCGCATGCAGATTCTGCAGATGCAGCAGCGAATCGCAGAATCAATCGGGGCGAAGGATGCTGCTATTTTTGATGCTCATTTACTCGTAGTCGAAGACCGCACCTTAATCGACGAAGTGCTCCGGAAACTGGAGACGGATCTGTGCAACGTGGAATGGATTTTCCAGGAAGTCGCCACCCGATATGCCGAGACCCTGAACAAGATCGATGACCCTTACCTGCGAGAGCGCGCTCTCGATATTCAGGACGTAACAAAACGTGTCATTCACAACCTCCAGGGGAAAGCTCCGAAGGCGTTTCTCGCATTGACCGAGCCGCACATTCTTGTCGCGCACAATCTAACTCCCTCAGACACGGCGAGCATCGACCGAGCGAATGTGCTTGGGATCGCGACGGATCTCGGCAGCCGCACGTCACATGCAGCAATACTAGCCCGTTCTCTAAATATTCCGGCAATAGTCGGTTTGCACGATATCACTGCAAAACTTGAGAGCGGTGAACAGGTTCTCCTTGATGGGAGCGATGGCTATCTGATCGTTGATCCGACATCGGAAACAGTGGCGCAGTACGCAGAGATCGAATCACGAAGAGCCAAGGTCACCGCCCGACTGAAAGAGCTGCGCGAGACAACCTCAACCACGCGCGATGGCCGTCACATAGTGCTCTCGGCAAACATCGAGCTGCCTGAAGACGTCGATGCCGTTACGGCGAATGGCGCGGAGGGTGTCGGACTTTATCGCACCGAGTTCCTATATTTGAACAGACCTACTCTGCCAACGGAGGACGAACAATATGAAACCTATCGAAAAGTCGCGGAGCGCGTCCGGCCGCATCCGCTGATTATTCGCACATTTGATCTCGGCGGCGATAAATTGGCTCCAGGCGCGGTAGATATCGCCGACGAGTTGAACCCGTTCCTGGGCTGGCGCGCGATCCGTTTCTGTCTTGAAAACGTAGACATCTTTAAGACTCAATTGCGCGCTATTCTGCGTGCCAGCACGGTCGGCAACATAAAAATTATGTTTCCGATGATCTCCGGCTTGGATGAGTTGCGTCGTGCGATCGCCGTGCTCGAGGGGTGCAAGGAAGAATTGCGCGGCTCGAAAATCAACGTGTCCGAAAGGGTTGACGTTGGCGCGATGATCGAAATTCCCAGTGCAGCCATTTGTGCGAGCGTGCTCGCATCCAACGTCGATTTTTTCAGTATCGGAACAAACGACCTCATTCAATATGCGCTCGCGGTGGATCGCGTGAATGAGAAAATCGCGTATCTCTACGAGCCCACCCATCCAGCAGTGCTGCGTTTGCTTAAAATCATCGCGGACGCTGCCCACGCCAACAGAATTTGGGTGGGCGTGTGCGGAGAGATGGCAGGAGACATAGCGCTCATCCCCCTTTTGTTGGGTCTCGGCATGGACGAGCTCAGCACGGCCGCGATCCTGGTGCCGAGAGTCAAACGTGCGGTGCAAAGTCTGGCCATTCCCGAATGCCGCGAGCTAGTGGAGGAAACGTTCAAGCTCAACACCGGGGCGGAAATTCTGGAGCGTTGTCTCGAATTAGCGGACAAGCGATATGGTGATCTTTTGGGCTAACGCCTGCGTTGAAGCGTTAAAGCGTTTGAAGTGGGCGAGCCTTGGGGTTGTCATGTTGAGCGAAGCGAAACATCGCAGATTGTCGGCTTTTTTTGCCGGAAGAATTCGCCAGAGATTCTTCGCTTCGCTCAGAATGACAACGCTGTTTTACGCTTCTACCCTTCAACGCTTTAACGCCTTGATCACTCTTCCGTTTCCGGGTCAGGCCTTAGTCCCTCTTCCTCCATTTTGCGCAAAACGTCGCTCATATCGTCCACTTCGTCCCACACCTCCTGACTCACATAAATAGGGGCCTTCTGCTGAGTAGCCATGGCGATGCAGTCGCTCGGTCGTCCATCGAGCTCGATGATCTTTTTCTGGTGTAATTCGTTTTGCACCTGAATGATCACTCGCGCGTAGTACGTGGCATTTTTTAGATCATTGATAATGACTCGCTCGACTCTTGCGCCCAGCGCCGTCATGAGATGTCCCATCAAATCGTGGGTGAGGGGACGTTCCTTGGTGATCTGTCGCATGAACATGGTGATCGCGCTGCCCACGGTCTGATCGACGTAGATGATGAACACCTTGTCATTGTTCCCGATAAACACTGCGCAACCTCCGCTCGTCGGCAAAACTGCCCGTACCTGCACCTCGATCACCGTTTTGTTCATCGCGTAACGGTACCTGCGCGAAAATGAAACACAAGCAGCGCACTGTTTACGTCTGATAAGTCTCATTGGTCTGATCGGTTCTGTCCGTTAGAGAGAAAAATTTTTGTAGTTTGTGGGCTTGAATGTTCACATCACTGATTGAATATGCGTTTTCCGGATTTTATGCCGGGCAGTGAACCGAAATGAAAACTGAGTGGGACCTCGAGTCAGCCATCACTACATACAACGTAGATGGATGGAGCGAAGGTTATTTTACCATCAACAGCTCCGGCAACGTCGAGGCGAGGCCGTTGCAGGGTAATGGTGGGTCCATCGATCTGCTGGCAGTAGTTAATGAGGCACGCGCGAGAAACCTCGGGTTTCCCCTGGTGATTCGGTTTCAGGACTTGCTGCGTCACCGCGTCGAGTCGGTCAACCGCGCGTTTCAAAATGCGATCACTGAGTTCGATTACAAAAATCAATACCGCGGCGTTTTTCCGATTAAGGTCAATCAGTTGCGTGAGGTCATCGAGGAGATCGTCGATGCCGGCGAACAATTTCATTTTGGCCTTGAAGCTGGAAGCAAACCAGAGCTGGTCGCTGCGCTGGCCATGCATAAAGACCCCGAAAGCCTTGTCATTTGCAACGGCTACAAAGACGCAGCCTTCATCCGGATCGGGCTGCTCGGGTGCAAACTGGGCAAGAAAGTCGTGATCGTTGCGGAGAAACTCGAAGAGCTTGAGCAAACGATTCGCGCCGCAAAGGAAGTCGGCGTCGAACCGCACATCGGCATTCGTGTACGTCTTTACAGCAAAGGCGCTGGTAAATGGGCGCCCAGCGGTGGCGAGAACGCGAAATTCGGCCTTGATACGACAAGCCTCGTCGCGGCGAGTGAAATGCTGAAGGCTGCAGGCTTCGCGCATTGTCTCAAACTAATCCACTTCCACGTCGGTTCGCAGGTACCGGATATCTCAACAATCAAGCGCGCTGTGCGTGAGGGTGCCCGTTATTACGCAAAAATTGCCAAGCTCGGACATGAGCTTGGATATTTGGATGTCGGCGGCGGGCTTGGCGTCGATTACGATGGTTCGCGCAGCAATTTCGATAGCTCGGCAAACTATTCGCTCCAAGAATACGCTAATGACGTCGTCTGGAGCATTATGGACGTTTGTGATTCGGAAGGCGTCCCGCACCCAGCAATCGTGAGCGAAGGCGGGCGCGCAATCGTTGCACATCATTCCGTGCTTGTGATGGAAGCGTTCAGCTCGATCGAGAAAACGCCGCCGAAATTACGGGTCACTGCGACCGACAAAGATCACAAGCTGGTCGGCGACATCCTCGATGTGAAACAACGACTCAAGCGTGGCAATCGCATCGAGAGTCTGCACGACATTCAGCAGATCAAGGAAGAGGCGCAGCAGACCTTCGAGCTTGGCCTGCTCGATCTCGAATCAAAGGCAAAGATCGACACCATCTATTGGCAGCTCGCACAGCAGATCGTCAACATGCACCGCGGCTTGCGTTTCATTCCCGAAGAGGTCAAGCAGCTCGAAACAACGTTGGGCGATCAATACATCTGCAATTTTTCCGTTTTCCAATCGCTCCTCGACCACTGGGCGCTGGGTCAGTTATTCCCGATCATGCCCATTCATCGTCTAAACACACCGCCCGATCGCCACGGTATGATTGTGGATATCACCTGCGATTCCGACGGCAAGGTCTCAAAATTTACCGATTTACAGGACGTGCGCGACACCATCCCGCTGCATCGCATTGCACCAGGCGAAATATATTACCTCGGCGTATTCATGGTCGGCGCGTATCAGGATATCATGGGCGACCTGCACAATTTATTTGGTCGAGTCACCGAGGTGCACCTCTTTCTCGATCCCGACGAGGAATCCGGCTGGTACATTGAAGAAGTGATCGGAGGCAGCACGATCGGCGAAGTGCTTTCCATGACGCAGTGGGATAAGATTGAGCTAATGCGGCTGCTCAAGGCACAGGTGGACGACGCCATCAAAACCGATCGCCTCAAGCCTAACGATGCGATGCGCCTTCTCGATGATTACGAGCGGCTATTGCAGGAATATACATACCTCACTCTCAACGGCACCAAACCCCTGCCGCAACCGGGCAACTGGCTGCCGTTAAGCTGAATCTTGGAGTGCGGCGACATGTCATCGCTTTGAAAGCGCGGACATGTCGGCGCACTCCAAAACGCCAGGCGCGATTTGAACGTTGAGGGTTGAACGTTGGGCGTTGAACGTTGAACGTTGCTCGCTCTCAAAATGACCCAACTTTCTCCAACTGCGATTAAAGATGCATTGCAAAGCGCCGCGCCGATCGATTCGATCCAAGTCCAGGGCTGGGTACGCACGCGGCGCGATTCGAAGGATTTTTCGTTTATCGAGCTGAATGATGGCTCATCGCTGCGCAATCTTCAGATCATTGCCAGAAACACGTTGCCGAATTACGCGGCGCTGCAAAGGCTCAATACCGGAGCATCCGTTCGAGTGACTGGCGCCTTGGTCGCTTCGCAGGGCAAAGGACAAAAATGGGAACTGGTCGCGGATAACATCCAGATTGTGGGAGCGGCCGACGATTCCTATCCGCTACAAAAAAAGGGGCATACACCTGAGTTTCTCCGCGAAATCGCGCATCTACGCCCTCGTTCAAATCTTTTCAGCAGCATTTTTCGTGTGCGCAGCCGGCTGGCGTTTGCCGTTCACCAGTTTTTCCAGGAGCGCGGTTTCATTTACGTTCACACGCCTATCATCACCGGCAGCGATTGCGAGGGCGCAGGAGAACTGTTTCGCGTATCGACTATCGATATCAAAAATCCACCGCGAAAAAACGGGGGGATCGATTTCGCGCAGGACTTCTTTGCACGACCGACCTATCTGACTGTGAGCGGTCAGTTAGAAGCTGAGGCGTTCGCGCTCGCGCTGTCGAACGTTTACACGTTCGGTCCAACCTTTCGCGCCGAGAATTCCAACACGTCGCGTCACGCCAGCGAGTTCTGGATGATCGAGCCGGAGATGGCGTTTTGCGATTTGAACGGCAACATGGATCTCGCGGAAGAGTTCGTTAAATATCTGATAGCCGATGCGAGAAAGCATTGCCCTGACGAGATGGAACTCTTCGCCAGATTCGTGGACAAGGAGTTGCTCGCGCGGCTTGATTTTGTCGTTGAACGGCCCTTTCAGCGGATCGCCTACAGCGATGCTGTCGATCTTCTAAAGAAAAGCGGAGAGAAATTCGAGTTTCCGATCGATCACGGTTTGAACCTGCAGTCGGAGCACGAGCGGTGGTTGACCGAAAAGCATTTCAAATGTCCCGTCACAGTTTTTAATTTTCCGAAGGAGATTAAACCCTTCTACATGCGTTCGAACGACGACGGGAAAACCGTTGCGGCGATGGATTTGCTGGTGCCCGGCATCGGCGAAATCGTCGGCGGGAGCCAGCGTGAAGAAAGACTCGAAATGCTCGAGGAGAACATGCGCCGGCACAACATGGATCCCGCGGATTACAAATGGTATCTCGATCTTCGCCGTTACGGCACTGCGCCGCACTCCGGGTTCGGCCTCGGCTTCGAGCGAATGCTCATGTTTATTACCGGTGTCCCGAACATCCGCGACGTGATTCCATTCGCGCGAACTCCCGGCAGCGCCGAGTTCTAGGGCTTGTGGTAGGGTGGGCGCGCTCCGCTGACCGGACGCCGCAGCGCGGCGTCCCTACCAGTTATGTTACCGCTGCGTGTCTCTTATCCTCATGAACTCCAGCCTGGAGCCGCCGGGTTCTTGAAGAACCATCTGGTCGCCTGAAATTTTCAGTTGATAAACTGTGGTGGCGAACGGCGTCTCAATCTTGATTCGATCCTGGTCGCCGAATTTATATCTGCCGCTTACGTCCCCGACGAGGACAGCGCCATTTCCCTTGAATTCCCAAACCGTTGCATCGGACGCTCCCGACATGCGCCATTTTCCAACGATGCTGCTGTTTCCGCAGCCGGCTATCGCGAACAGCAAGGTCGCTAAAGCGATTATCCGTAAGCTCGAGGTTGATTGAGAAAGGCCGAGTCGCATGGCGCGTCGGCTTCGATTTTGCTCAAGGCGTTTCCTGCGGGCGAGAAAAAAGTCCGAACCTATTTTTTCTTCGGCTCGCGCTTTGGTTCTTTCGATTCCTTCGGTACGCGCTTGGAATCCCCGGGGCGATATTCTTCCTGTTCGGCTGCGGCGAAAGCTTTTTCCAAACCAACCATGTCTTCGCCGGGACGAAGTGTGTCGAACGATTCTACTTCTTTGCGCAGTTGTTCCTCAGAATAGTTGGCGGCTTTGATCGACAAGCCGATGCGCCGCTCGATCTTGTCCACCTTAATCACCCGCGCTTCGACTTCCTGGCCAACCTTGAGAACATCCTTCACTTTCGCGACATGATCTTCGCTCAATTGCGAGATGTGCACGAGCCCATCGATGTCGTCCTGTAATTGCACGAACGCACCGAAGCTGGCCAGCTTGGTCACTTTGCCGTTTACCAGATCGCCGATCTTGTACTTTTCATCGATCGTCTTCCATGGATCTTCGGTCAGTTGTTTTATCCCAAGGCTGATCCGCTGATTCACTTTGTCGATGTCGATCACCACGGCTTCGACTTCGTCGCCTTTCTTAAACATCTCGCTGGGATGATTGATTTTGCGCGTCCAGCTCAGATCCGAAACATGAATCATGCCGTCGATGCCTTCCTCCAGCTCCACGAACGCGCCGTAAGCGGTCATGTTACGAATCTTGCCTTTCACAGTGCTGCCGATGGTGAATTTCTTCTCAATTTCGTCCCACGGATTCGCCTCAAGCTGGCGCAGTCCCAATGAAATCTTCTGTTCTTCCTTGTTCACACCGAGCACGACGGCTTCCACTTCCTGGCCGACACTCAGGATATCGGACGGGCGCATGATGCGTTTCGTCCACGAAAGTTCGGAGACGTGAATGAGCCCTTCTACCCCTTCTTCGATCTCAACAAACGCGCCGTAGGGAACAAGATTCGTGATCTTGCCTCTGATGCGCTGACCGGCCGGGAAACGCTCCTCAATCTGGTCCCACGGATTCTTTTGGGTTTGCTTGAGCCCGAGCGAGACGCGCTCTTTTTCCTTGTTGATGTCGAGCACGACGACTTCGATCTGTTGCCCGACCTTTAATAACTCACTGGGATGTCCGAGCCGCCCCCACGTCATATCCGTGACGTGCAGCAAACCATCCATGCCATCCAGATCGATGAACGCGCCGAAGTCGGTGATGTTTTTCACTGTGCCGGTTACGCGGTTGCCGACATTGACGCCTTCCATGAATTTTTGGCGCTTATCACTGCGCTCCTGCTCGATGACCTCACGCCGGCTGAGCACGACATTTTTGCGGTCGTCGTTGAGCTTGACGATTTTGAAATCGTATGTGTTGCCAACGAATTGTTGTAGATCCTTTGGCGGAACAACGTCGATCTGGGAGGCCGGCAAAAACGCCTCCACGCCGATGTTGACCATCAGCCCGCCTTTGACCACCGATTTCACCTTGCCTCTGATGAGGCCGTCACCTTGGAAGACACCGACGATTTTGTTCCAGTTTTGGCGGTAGGCGGCTTTCTCCTTCGAGAGAACGACCATGCCTTCTTCATTTTCCAGCCGCTCCAGGAGAACGTCTACCTCGTCGCCCACTTCCAGGGAATCAACGTCATCAAATTCTGTTAACGGGATGACGCCCTCGGATTTGTATCCCACGTCCACCAGCACTTCGCGCGGGCGAATTTCCAAGATGCGCCCCTTGACGATGCTTCCCTCGCGGAAGTCGGGCATCGCCTTCGACATCACGTCCTGCATTTGAATCATAAAGTAAGTAAGCCTCCCATATGTACAGCGGCGTTCTCGTCGAGCGCCGATGTCTCCGCGCATCCGGCTGCTGCTGGAAGCGGAAATGGGAAGGCCATAGTAGGCGTTTTCTACCCGAAGGTCAACTGACACAGGTGCGTCTATTAGCGCATGTCATCCTGAGAGAGGCGAAGCGGAGTCGAAGGATCGCGTGAACCTATCCAATCGGTTTTGGCACGGGATTCCTCCAGCCTTCGCATAAAGCAACGGCTTGGCAGGCGACTTCGCTCAGAATGACCAAAGGCATTGGCCATTCGCCGTTGAGCGTTGGACATTTCGCCTTTATTCTTCCGGAAGAACATGTCGTTGCTTCGGTTCTGGATATTGGTCGCGGTCCTGGCATCCGCTTCACTGCGCGCCGAATCTCCGGCAGAACAAGCCGTGCTCGCAGCGATTAAATCGCCGGAACTGGCAGTTGTTCATCTTTGGGCGCCATGGTGCTCGAACTGTCAAGCTGAACTCAAAAATGGTGGCTGGACCAAGGTTGTTAAAGAAAATCCAAACGTGAAATTTTATTTTGTCGCGATTTGGAACGATGGGCAGGACGGGCGCTCGATGCTGAAAAAATTCAACATTGTCGATCAGCCGAACGTCACGATCCTTGCCGATCCCGGACCCCGTCGCGGCGAAAACAAAATCAAACAATTTGCCGGTCTGCAGCTCTCGTGGATCCCGACGACTTGGATTTACAAAGACGGCGATCTCCGTTACGCATTGAATTACGGCGAAGTCCGTTTCCCTGTGCTCCAACAATTTCTCGAAGACAGCCAATCAGAATGGTCGCACAAAGGCGAAGCGAAATTGGAAGAATGACCGCGACACCTTCATGACCGAAACGTCCATCGCCCCCGCAATTTCGCCAAAGGAACCGCCCCGCATTCTTTCGCTCATCGGCGACACGCCGCTGGTTGAAGTAACGCAGTTCGACACCGGACCGTGTCAGCTTTTTCTCAAACTCGAGAATCAAAATCCCGGTGGCTCGATCAAGGACAGAATCGCGCTGTCGATGATCGAAGCGGCGGAGGCCGACGGGAACTTGCAGCCGGGCGGAACGGTCGTTGAGGCCACCGCAGGCAACACCGGTCTCGGTCTCGCGCTTGTCGCCGGCGCCAAAGGCTATCGTGTGTTGCTAGTGATCCCCGATAAAATGTCGCAGGAAAAAATTTCACACGTTAAAGCGCTTGGCGCCGAAGTCCGGATCACGCGATCCGATGTCACGCGTGGGCATCCGGAATATTATCAGGACATGGCCGCGCGACTCGCCAAAGAAATTCCGGGAGCCTTTTACGTAAACCAATTTGGCAATCCGGCGAACCCTCTGGCACACGAGCGTACCACCGGCCCTGAAATTTGGGAACAAATGCGGCACGACGTTGATGCAGTCGTCGTGGGGGTCGGTTCGGGTGGAACGCTTACGGGTCTGGGGCGCTTTTTCAATCATATAAAGCCACGTCGCGGCATCGAAATGATTCTGGCTGATCCCACCGGCTCGATTCTGTACGAATACGTGAAAACTGGGAAGCTGGTCGAATCAGGAAGCTGGGCAGTTGAAGGCATCGGCGAAGATTTCATTCCTGAAATTGCAGACATGGCGCTGGTGACCGATGCCTTCGAGATCGATGACGAAGAAAGTTTTGCTACGGCGCGTGAGCTTCTGCATAAGGAAGGAATCTTCGGCGGTTCATCCACCGGAACGCTTGTCGCTGGCGCGCTACGTTATTGCCGGCAACAAACGAACCCGAAACGCGTGGTCAGCCTGGTTCCTGATACGGGCAATAAATATCTTTCGAAAATGTACAATAATTTCTGGATGACCGAGCAAGGTTTCATCCATCGACCGCCGCACGGTGATCTGAGCGATTTGATCTCGCACCGCTACGAAGCAGGCGAAGTGATTACGGTCGGCCTGGACGATTCGCTGCTCACAGCTTTCAAGCGAATGCGCGGCTCCGACGTCTCACAGCTTCCGGTTGTCGATCAAAACGGTCGCGCCATCGGCATTATCGACGAGTCCGACCTGCTGGTAAAAGTTCATCGCGATGCGTCGCATTTTAACGATCCCGTGAAAAAAGCGATGACCGACCGGTTGGAAACCCTGCCGCCAAACGCGAAAATTACAGACTTGCTGGGCGTGTTCGACCGCGGCCGGGTCGCCATTGTGATGGATGACGACAAATTTCTCGGGCTGATTACACGTACCGATTTGCTTTCCTACTTGCGGCTTCACATGCCGAAATCGGCTGCGCCGCCCGAACGCGAGTTTGTCTGATGCAACGCATGCGTCCCGCTTGCGGGTAATTTTCCAGCGCGAGCCGGAGGCCTGCGCTACTATATTCCATGAAAAAAGAACAGGGCTTCGCCACGCGGGCAATCCACGCCGGCCAGCAGCCAGATCCCACCACCGGCGCAGTCATGACGCCGATCTACGCGACGTCAACGTACGTGCAGGAAAGCCCGGGAAAACATAAAGGTTACGATTATGCGCGGTCGATTAATCCAACGCGGCTGGCCTATGAAAAGTGCATTGCCGATTTGGAAAGCGGAACGCGCGGGTTCGCCTTTGCATCCGGTCTGGCTGCGATGGCGACAGTGCTCGAGCTGCTCGAAAGTGGCTCGCATGTCGTAGCGAGCGATGACCTTTACGGCGGCACATTTCGATTGTTTGATCGAGTGCGGCGCCGCTCTGCGAATCTTGATTTTACCTATGTCGATCTGACTGACCCGGAAGATCTCGAGCGCGCAATTAAACCTAACACGCGCATGGTCTGGATCGAAACGCCGAGTAATCCGTTGCTGAAACTCATTGATCTGGAAGCGATCGCGAAAATCGCGCGCGAGCGAAAAATCATTTCCGTGTCCGACAACACATTTGCCACCCCATGGATCCAACGCCCAATCGAGACGGGTTTCGACATCGTCGCACATTCGGCAACGAAATACTTGAACGGACATTCCGATCTGGTGGGCGGCGTTGTTGTCGTTGGCGAAAACAAAGAACTCGCTGATCAAATCGCATTCTTGCAAAATTCGGTCGGCGCAATTGCTGGCGCGTTCGATAGTTTTCTCGTTTTACGCAGTCTGAAAACGCTGGCGCTTCGAATGGAGCGGCATTGCGCAAACGCGCTGGAAATTGCGCATTGGCTCGAGGAACAGACCGAGATCAAATCAGTGCATTACCCCGGCCTCAAATCGCATCCGCAGCACGATCTGGCCCGACAACAGATGCGCGGGTTCGGCGGCATGGTCACGATCGTTTTGAAGACGGACCTCGCCGGAACGCGACGTTTTCTCGAGAACACGGAATTGTTTGCGTTGGCAGAAAGCTTGGGCGGCGTGGAAAGCCTCATCAATCATCCCGCGCTCATGACGCATGCCTCTGTCCCGAAGGAAAAACGAGAAGCGCTGGGCGTTACCGATTCACTCGTCAGGCTCTCGGTGGGCGTGGAAGATGTGCGCGACTTGATTGACGATTTAAAGTTCGCCCTCGAAGCCATCTAGTAGCACGGCCGTCTCGGCTGTGAGGGGGCAGGCATCTTGCCTGGCAAGTCAGAGAGCCAGCAGGTAGACCAGACGCCCGTTGGCCCCACAGGCAAAGATGCCTGTGCTATTATGCCTGCAATGGGCAACACATTTGGCCACCTCTTTCGCGTCACAACCTTCGGTGAATCGCACGGCGGCGGCATCGGGGTGGTGATCGATGGTTGCCCTCCGCGTATCGCAATCTCGGATGCGGACATTCAGCGCGAGCTGGATCGCCGTCGTCCGGGTCAAAGCAAAATCACGACGCAGCGCAAAGAGGAAGACCAGTGCGAGATTTTGTCCGGCATTTTTGAAGGGAAGACGCTCGGAACTCCCGTCGCAATCGCGGTTCGGAACAAAGACGCGCGGCCTGAAGATTACAGCGAGATCGCGGCCAAATTTCGGCCGTCACATGCCGACTACACTTACGAGGCCAAATACGGAATCCGAAACTGGCAGGGCGGTGGCCGCGCGTCTGCGCGCGAAACCGTCGGTCGCGTCGCGGCAGGTGCGGTTGCGAAAAAGGTGTTGTCCACCTTCTACCCGGATTTTGAGATCGTCGCCTACGTAGCGCAAATTCACGACATCGTTGCGAAAATTAATCGTTCCACTGTAAAGATGAAGGACGTGGAGAAAAATATCGTTCGCTGTCCAGACGTTGCGGAAGCGAAAAGAATGATATCGCTCATCGAGCAAGTTCGCGATGAAGGTGATTCGATCGGCGGTGTGATTGAGTGCGTTGCACGCGGTCTCGCAGCCGGAATCGGCGAACCTGTTTTTGATAAGCTCGAAGCAGACCTGGCGAAAGCGATGCTGAGCATACCGGCAACGAAAGGTTTTGAGATCGGCTCCGGATTTGAAGCAACGCGAATGCGCGGCTCACAGCACAATGATCCATTTGAAATGCATGGCGAAAAAATTCGCACAGCAACAAACAACTCCGGAGGCGTGCAAGGCGGCATCAGCAACGGCGAAGACATTTATTTCCGTGTGGCATTCAAGCCGCCGTCGACGATCGCGTTTCAGCAGAAAACCGTCACGAGTTCCAAACAGGACAGTGAGCTCGCCGCGCGGGGACGCCATGATCCGTGCGTGCTTCCTCGCGCAGTCCCGATAGTGGAAGCGATGGCGGCGCTCGTCCTTTGCGATCATGCGCTGCGGCATCATGCTATCGGCGGTCGATTGGAGTGACGTCTGAACCGCAAGCGGTCAGTGGTTCGCTGCTTTGGCAGGTTGTCTTTCTTTCTTTTGCCGTGGTGCTGATCTTGTTCGAGGTGGTGCGTGGGTGGCGACTGGGTTTGCTTCGTCAATTGATCCGGCTGGTTGCGCTCGTCGCTGCGTATGCTGCTGCGTTTTTCGGCGGCAGCCTGCTAGTTCCGCTTGCGCGACCCCTTTTCAAAATGCCTGACTTGGTACTGTCGGCTTTGGGAGGAGCGGCGCTCGCGTTTATCGCCTATGGCACGTTGAGCGGAATCGGAGCTGTTTTGTTCAAGCGAACGAGCGAGCAGGATTCCCGAATTGTCCAACTCATTTACGGAATTTCGGGTGCAATTGTCGGCCTTTTTTTCGGCTTGTTCGCTCTTTGGCTGATCGTGGTGAGCGTGCGCGCCGTTGGCGCGGTGGCAGACGCCCAGGTTCGCACCCGATCAACAAACGTACACACGGATCCGGATGCCACGTCACATGCCCTGGAAGTTCGGCGGCGCTTTCTCGGAGATGGGAATGAGCAATCTGCCCCGTTTGCCGTGTCACTGGCGCGGCTAAAAAATTCGCTGGAACTCGGTCGACTCGGAAACGCGATCAAGCAGACTGACCCGGTTTCACAAAAAAATTATGACACGCTCACGAAGGTAGCTGCGGTATTTTCCGATCCGGAACGCGCGCGGAGATTTCTCTCGGTTCCCGGTGCGCGCGAGATCAGCGAACACCCGAAAATTGTTGCTTTACGGGATGACCCGGAGATCTCCGAGATGATTGCGCAGAGACGTTTCCTTGATCTTCTCCAGGCTCAACGCATCATCGACGCCGCAAACGATCCCGTCCTCGCGGATCGGATCAAAAAATTCGATCTGCAACGCGCGCTCGATTACGCGCTGGAGCGCAATAACCACGAATAGACACGAATGAACACTGATCAGGCGCAGGCGTTGCACACTTCTCCTTATTCGTGTCGATTCGTGTTCATTCGTGGTTAAATCCTGTGTGGCCATGAACTACATCGCAGCGATCGGCTTGGAAGTACACGTCCAGCTCAAGACGCGCTCGAAAATGTTTTGCGCTTCGCCGGTTGAGTTTGGAGCGGAGCCAAATACGCACACGTGTCCAGTCTGCCTCGGTATGCCCGGCGCCTTGCCGGTGATGAATCATGACGCGTTGCGCATGACGGTGCTTACCGGATTAATGCTCGGATGCGACATCGCGCCAATCTCGAAATTCGATCGTAAAAACTATTTCTATCCGGACATGCCGAAGAATTACCAGATTTCGCAGTACGACATGCCGCTTTGCACGAATGGCAGCGTCCCATTGCACAATCTCGCCTATCCGAAAGACGCACAGAAAAACATCGCGAGGCCTGACAAGGAAGTGCATCTCGTGCGCATCCACCTTGAGGAAGATGTTGCGAAGAGTTTCCATTTTGAAAACAGCACTGGCATCGATTTCAATCGCGCCGGCACGCCGTTGATGGAGATCGTCACCCAACCGGAAATCAATTCGCCGGAGGAAGCGTTCGCGTTTCTAACTGCGCTGAAGCAAATCCTGATCTACGGAGCGGTAAGCGACGCCGACATGGAAAAAGGGCAGCTGCGTTGCGACTGCAATGTTTCGGTTCGGCCGGAACACAAAAGCGCACTCGGCGCGAAGATCGAGATCAAAAACATGAACTCGATCAGCGGCGTGCGGCGTGCGCTTGCCCATGAGATTCAGCGTCAAATCACATTGCTCGAGAGCGGCGAACAACTCGAGCAGGAGACGCGCGGCTGGGATGATGTCGCGGGCGCGACGTTCCTCATGCGTACGAAGGAGTTCGCGCACGACTATCGCTACTTTCCTGATCCTGATCTTCCGCCGGTGAAAACCGACGTGCTAGTAGCGGAGATGCGCGAACTTGTGCCGGAGTTGCCAAAGGCGAAACGCGCGCGTTTCGTCGAGCAATATCAGGTGAGCCCGTACGACGCTGCTGTGCTGGCCAACGATCTGGAGCTGGCGAGATATTTTGAAGCGGCTGCCAAAGACACAAAAAAGCCGAAGAATATCGCAAACTGGATTCTGAACGATTTGCAGAACGCCCTCGGTGGTGTTGGTAAAGCAATTCATGATTGTCCCATTCCGCCGGAGGCGCTTGATGAGTTGGTCAATCTGATCGACAGCGGAAAAATCAGCGGCAAGCAAGCCAAGGAAGTATTCGCGGAGATGTTTGTCAGCGGCAAACGCGCAGCCGCGATCGTGCAAGAAAAAGGGATCGAGCAACTGAGCGATGTCAGTGCGATCGAAGCGGTCTGCGACGAAGTGATTGCGGCGAATACAAAACCGGTCGCGGATTTTAAAGCAGGGAACGTTGCGTCGCTGAATTTTCTCAAGGGACAGGTGATCAAGTTGTCGAAGGGAAAAGCCAATCCGCAGATTGTCGGAGAAATTTTGGAAAAGAAATTGAAAGGGTAGGGACGCCGCGCCGCGGCGTCCGGTCGGCGCAGCGCGCCGACCCTACCAATGAAAATCTTAATTGCTCCCGATAAATTCAAAGGCACGCTGGACGCGCGGGAGGTCGCGCAAAACATCGCGAAAGGATTGCGCGATGTGCTGTCTGACGCTGATATCGAGATTATCCCGATGGCCGACGGCGGGGAGGGGACTGCGGAAGCGATTTGCGACGCGCGTGGCTGCAGCTGGGTCCAATGCAAGGCGCACGATGCGCTCGGCCGCGAGATCTACGCGCGCTACGGATGGATCGACCAGGAAAAACTTGCGGTAACGGAGATGAGCGAAGCCGCTGGCATGCGGCGGCTTTCCGAAAGTGAGCGCGATCCAATTTGTGCGACTACGTTCGGTGTGGGCGAAATGCTTTTGGATGCGACCAAACGCGGTGCGAACGAAATCGTTATCGGTCTGGGTGGCAGCGCCACAAACGATGGCGGGTTCGGCATGGCGCGAGCTTTGGGATTTCGGTTTTTGGGGGCCGGAGATAGGGAGATTAAACGAGTCGTCGAGCTTGCATTGCTGGAACGAATTCAGCGACGGAAGAGACGAGAGGAACTAAAGCGACGGCGCATCATCGCGGCGGTCGACGTGAAAAATCCGTTACTGGGCGAAAATGGCGCGACACAAGTGTTTGGTCCGCAGAAAGGCGCCAGTAAAAGCGACCTGGACAATTTAGAACGCGCGCTGACGAGGCTCGCGGACGTCGTGGCCACAGAATTCGGGTTCGACTATCGGGACGAAGCGGGTGCGGGCGCCGCAGGCGGCCTCGGCTTCGGACTGCTGAGTTTTTGCGACGCGACAATCCGGCCGGGATTCCAAGTTGTCGCAGAAGCAGTCGGGCTTGAGTTGAAGATGAAAGACGTAGACGTGGTGATTACCGGTGAGGGGAGCCTGGATCGGCAGACGCTGGAAGGGAAAACGCCGGTTGGCGTGGCGCGGCTGGCACGAAAATTTGGAAAGCCAGTGTTCGCGTTCGTCGGCCGCGCGACCAAAGATCCAGAAGTCCTCAACATCTTCGAAGGCATTTACGAAAACGCGCGCCCGGGAATGAGCGAGAAAGAAAACATGAAACGCGCGGCCGAACTTTTGCGCGAGAACGCGCGCGAGTTGGCAGAGACATTTGGCGTTGGGCTATGACGCGACCGTTGCTGGGACCTAATCGACCGCTTTCGTGAAATGCCCTTTCAAGGCGATTTCTTCGCGTTTCGCGGATCGTCGGCGGGGTTCACGTAATTGATCTGCCACGGACCGATCCCGTGAAGCTGGATAATCGTCGCGCCGTCAAACCAAGCCGTATGCTTCATCCCCGCAGGCCAGAAGGCGTACGTGCCAGCGTTCAGGGTTTTTGCCGCGCTCCGATCCAGATTGTCGCCCATCGCCAGGAGCATCGTTCCGGAAATCACTGTCACACGTTCAGTTTTTGGGTGGGTATGCGGCGCAATGTGATAACCATTTGGTGCCTGAAGTCGCATTACGAACGGGCCTTCTTTTGTGGGATCACCTTCGAGCACAGCCATCTTCGCACCCGCTGGCAATGATGGCGGTCCGGGTTTCCATTCTATCGTGTCCGGAGCGTAGAATCCTTCCGAAGAGGGAGCAGTTTCTGCCGAAGCATGTCCGGCTAATCGCATCAGAGGTAACCCCACGCACAAAGCCGCAATCAATGTCGGTGTGATAAAAATTTTCATGCAGAATTGTTGCCGCCGTATTCCGAGCATGCAAGTCACATCGGATTGTAATCTGTCGTCCCCAGCAGAAACGACCGTCCAAAGCAACGCTGCTAGGAAAATTCGCGGTAATGCTTTGCTGTTTCGACATAGCTCCGTGCCCAGCGGGCGATGTCGTTTTGCTCATCCAGCGTCAGTTGCCTGCGAATTTTTGCCGGTGACCCAAGCACGAGCGAGCCGGGCGGGATTTTCATTCCCATCGTGACAATCGCGTTTGCGCCGATGATGGAACGCGCGCCAACTTCGACGTCGTCGAGAATGATTGCGCCCATACCGATGAGCACTTCATTGTCGATTTTACACGCGTGAACGACTGCTGTGTGCCCGATCGTGACCAATTCACCTACGCTTGTTGGGTAACCAGTATCAACGTGGACGACAGCGTTGTCCTGAACGTTCGAGCGCGGCCCGATGATGATGCGATTGATATCACCGCGCAGCACCGCCCCGTACCAGACGCTGGATTCTTCCTCTAGTGTAACGTCTCCAATGACTGTTGCTCCCGGGACGACCCAAGCGCTTGAATGAATTGTGGGACCTTTTTTTAAACGAGCAGCGATGCCCACGTGTCCACTCGGCAGTGTATCTGGCTCGATATGCATCTAAGACTCAACCTCTAACATTCAACCGTCACTATCCAACATAGAAATGAGAGAATCGGATTTTCTTATTCCTCCGGTTGGAGCATTATAAGCACCGAATGCCTGAATCTCCTCAGGAACAAGTCACACCATTTGTTTTCTCCGATCCCAGCGGTAAACGCTGGCCGCGGCTGCGCCTGATTCTGCTGATCGGCGGCGTGCTGTTCTTTCTCGGCGCGGTTCTGTTTGTGCAAACCCTTTTTGTCGCGCCGAAGATGAACGTGCCGTTTTCGCTGCGGCAGTTAAAGGGCCAGCTGAAGGCGCTGCAAAAAAAAGAGAATCCGGCGGGCCAATTATCTCCAGCTTCGCTGCTTTGGCAGAAATTTAGCGCGGCCCGACAGGCGGCAAGAAAGCTCGCTGGCGCAGGGCCCATTCCTTCACCACGGCCTCGAAAGAAGCCGCCCGAGAACGAAGTGCGCCTCGCATTTTACGTCAATGGCGATCCATACAGCTACGCCTCACTTCAGGAACACGCGTCGCAGATTACGCATCTCTGCCCGGAATGGATGACCGTGATCAATGGCCTGGGCGAGCTGCAAATCGATGGCGACACCCGGCTACCGAAACTGACCGCCAGCAAGGGGATCGCTCTGATGCCGCTACTGAATAATCTCGTCGGGGACACGTGGCAACCGGAAGCGATCGAGAATCTGGCGCACGGAGCAGCGCAACGGCAGGATCGCTTCATCCAAAGCGTGCTGTCTGTCTTGCGCACCGCAAAAGCTTCAGGCGTAGTGATCGATTGGCAACAAATCGATCCAGTTTACAAAAAAGATGTCACCAAATTCATCGACAAGTTCGCCGACGCGCTACACGACGATAATAAGGAGCTTTGGCTCTGCGTTCAGCCAGGTCAGGAGCTCGATTACATTGATGTAGATGCTCTTGCTGACAATGTAGACCGTTTTGTGGCGATGTTGTTTGATGAAACATCGGAGACAGATCCGCCGGGGCCGCTGGCATCGCGCTCATGGTTTGAAGGTTGGGTGCACGTCCTGCTTGAAGATTCCGACACCAAGCAATGGATCATCGCCATCGGTAGCTACGGGTACGATTGGACGATCGGTGGCAAGAAGGCGGAGCTGATCGCCTTTGCAGAAGCGATGAGTCGCGCCAATGATGCCGAAATCAAGAGTGTAGAAGTAAGCGGTCCGAGTTACAGCCCGTACTTTTATTTTCAGGATGAAGACAAGGAGCACGCTGTCTGGTTTTTGGACGTCGTAACATTCCTGTTCCCCGGGATTTCAAGCTGGACAATCAAACGCGACAATCGCTCGAGCTCATTAAATCAACGGACACGATAGCCGATGTTGGCGATGGCGAGATCGTCACCGTTGACGAGGATCGCTCAGACGGGATGCGAAAGCTCGCTGTGGATGCAGACGGATATCTCACGGCGAAGTACGTGAAGTTTGCGCAATTCCCCACGCTGTATCACCAGGGGGCTGGTGGCGAGCATCAGGTCGCAATCACCTTTGACGACGGTCCGGATCCGCGGTGGACGCCAAAGATCCTGGACATTCTCAAAGCCGCGAACGTAAAAGCCGCGTTTTTCCTGGTGGGTGTGAACGCGGAGCGTTACCCGGGGCTTGTTCGTCGAATTGTGAACGAGGGGCACGAGATCGGGAACCACACTTATTATCATCCGAACCTTGCGCTCTGCTGGCCGGAACACATTCGACTTGAGTTGAACGCCACTCAGTTGTTGCTCGGAACTTTAACGGGTCGCTCGACCACGTTGTTTCGCCCGCCTTACGCGTCTGACACCGGCCCGACGCAACTTAGCGAGCTGGCGCCGCTGAAAATTGCGGAAGACCTCAATTACCTCGTCGTCCTCGAGAACATCGATCCGCAGGATTGGGCAAAGCCCGGGGCGGACATCATCCTGCAACGGATCAAACAGCAAAGACACGATGGCAGCGTTATCTTGCTTCATGACGCGGGCGGAGATCGCTCGCAGACGGTGGAAGCGCTTCCGCGTATTTTGGATTGGCTGCATACGCGCGGCGATACAGTCGTGCCGTTGAGCACGCTGCTGGGAACGACACGCGACGCAGTGATGCCGCCCGTTCAAGCCGATGTGCAATCGCTCACCCGCCTGGTAAGCAGCACCGGGTTTCGCGTTTATCACAGCATCGAAGAATTCCTCTGGGCATTCATGATCGTGGCTACGGCGCTGGTGGTCCTTCGCACGCTGATTGTCATCTGGCTTGCGTATCGTTTTCGACGCGGACCGAAAGCAGATTTCGCGGAGCCGATCAGTGTGGTCATGGCCGCTTACAACGAAGAAAAAGTGATCGCGGAAACTTTGCGCACGCTTCTGGCCACAGATTACAAAGGCGAAATCGAAGTGGTCGTGGTGGACGACGGTTCGGGTGACCGGACTGCTGCGGAGATTGAGCGTGTCGCAGGGAGTGAGCCGCGTGTGCGCTTGTTGCGACAGGACAATCATGGGAAAGCGCGTGCTCTGCAACGCGGTCTGGCTACTGCTCGCAACGGCATCGTTATTTTCATCGATGCGGATACGCAATGTCAGCGCGACACGCTGCCGCGCTTGCTCGAGCCGTTCGCTGATGCTCGGATCGGCGCGGTATCAGGTCACGCGAAGGTCGGTAATCTGCGCACGTTCATCGCGCGTTGTCAGGCCTTGGAATACACCTGTGGTTTCAATCTCGATCGGCGCGCTTACAACCGCTGGAACTGCATCACCGTTGTGCCCGGCGCGATCAGCGCCGTGCGCAAAGATGCGATCGATGAAGCAGGCGGCCTGAGTTTGCAAACGCTCGCCGAAGACACCGATCTCACGCTCTCATTACAAAGACATCGACAAGGCATCGTTTATGTGCCCGATGCGATCGCGTGGACCGAAGCGCCCGAAAGTGTGCGCACGCTCGCGAAGCAACGATTCCGTTGGGCGTATGGCACGCTGCAATGTCTCTGGAAACATCGCGACATGGTGTTCAACTGGAACTATCGCGCACTGGGCTGGTTCAGTTTGCCGAGCATCTGGTTTTTCCAAATCATCCTCGTGGCCATCACACCGATGGTAGATTTGTTCCTGCTCGCGTCGCTGCCATTTGGTGCGTGGAACGCGGTGCTCCCGTTTGTTATCACCTTCCTTGCGATGGATGTGCTTCTTGCCACGCTTGCCTGTATCCTGGAACGCGAACCAATCGTGCGCGCCTGGCGCATTTTACCGATGCGCCTCATTTATCGACCAATGCTTAGCTACTGCATTTGGAAGGCAATCCTGCGCGCGATCAAAGGCGCATGGGTAAGCTGGGGCAAACTAGAGCGCACCGCCAGTGTACCCGTGAGGGTCTAGTTTCATCAAAAATTGTAGAGCCATCGGGCTGTGTCCGATCCACCGGCTTAATCCAACGGGCTCTAAGCGCCAATGCCCGGCTTATTCAGGACATGCGCGTAACGCGTAA
>WNFQ01000071.1_pt1 | contig 50056 bp, 38 predicted proteins | sample 5400171 | NCBI WGS metagenome assembly WNFQ01 (sample SAMN13153356, study PRJNA577476) | soil metagenome | isolation source: 20 cm soil under Madrone tree | place: USA:California | collected 2016-06-14
TATCCGATCTGGTTGCCGCCCCCGGCGTTTTGCAGCGTCAGCGGCGGATCCTTGTCGAACAGGTTCTTGATGCCCAGCGTTACGTGCATCGACTTGGTGTAGTCGTACACCGTCTGCCAGTCGAATGTCGTATACGACGGCACGTCGAGGCCCGGGAAATCGGCCGACGGACCCAGGGTCCCGTTGGGGTTGGCCAGGAACACGGACGTGCCCGGGGGGTAGGGCTCGTCCTTGTAGCCCGACTTGTAATGCCCGGTCAACGTATTGGTGAACTGGCCGGTCGCCAAGCTCAACTGCACGTGGAACTGGGTGCGGAACACGACGGCATTGTCCGGACCGAACTGGCCGAGGTCGGTGAACATCTCCCCGCCCGGCGCGAAGTTGTACTTCTGCCGGAACATCTGGGTGCCGGTCCACTGCAACCCCGCGGTGCCGATCGGTGTCTTGGTCCGGTAGCTGAAATCCCAGTCCAGGCCCCGATACTCCGCTTCCCCTCCGTTGATCGGCACCTGCTTCAAGGCGATCGTGGTAAACCCGCCGACCGGGTCGGTGTACGGCGAGATGAACAGACTTGCGTACGTAGTCGGATGAGTGAAAGCCGTGTTTTCCGCGATCCCCCCTGACAGGATCTGATCCGTCAGCTTCACGTTCCACAGGTCGGCCCCCAGCGACAACTGGGCGATCGGCTCGATGCGGAACCCGACCGTCCACTGCGTGGATTTCTCGGGCTTCAGACCGCTGGGGCCGGAGGCCCCGTTCGCGCCGATTACCAGGTCGTACTGGGCGCTACCCGGGATGCAGCCCGGAGCTCCGGGGAGAGGGCAGTTATAGCTGCCCGCGGTACTGCCGTTGAATACCAGCGGACCGGCAATGTCGTTTACCGCGGGCGCCCTGAAGCCTCGACCCCACGAACCCCGCAACAACACCTGCTGGATCGGCTGAAAGCGCAGGGTCACCTTGCCGGTGGCCTGATTGGACGAATTGCCGATATCGGCATCGGGCAGCTGATCGATGATGCCGGTGACCGTGTTCGGATTGACTCCGAACTCGAAGCCGGAGTGAACCTTGTTGTAATAGTCGTAGCGTCCCGATGTGATGATTTCCAGAGACTTCACGACCGGGAAGTTCCACTCGGCGAAAATACCCCAGTTGTCGCGGCTCGCGTCGACCGGCACCGCTCCGTTGGCGCCGCCGACCGGAAGGTCGGTCAACGTTCCCTGCGTCGAGTAACCGCTGCCCGACAACTCGATCGGCGAGTAGCCCTGCCGCCAGATTTGGCTGTCATACTCGCCGCCGACCGCGAGGATCGACGATCCGCCCGGAAGCTCGAATACCGGGTGCTGGACCAGGAAGGAGTATTCACTGATATCGGAGTCGAACTCGAACCCGTTGGTGTGGAGGATGGCCGGCCTCAACGAGGCTGAACCCGTGCCCAGCACCGGATCGTACGTCCCGGCCGCGATCAGCGCGCTCAACTGGTTGAAGCTCAGGTACCCTCCGGACAGGTTGTCGCTCAACTTGTTGTGCGACCGCGTATAGGCCAGCTTGTAGTCGAAGCCGTACAGCGTGCCGTCGACACCCATCGAGAAGTGTTCGGCCTCGGTCACGTAGTCGTCCGTGCGGCCGCCGGCCGACACCGCGCGATAGCCCATCGTGACGGAAAAGGGGAGTCCCGTGTTGGGGCCAGGGCCGGGATTGATGATGCTCAGGTTGTTGGCGGTCAGGAACGGAACCACGTACCGGTTGTACAGCGACGGGAACCGGGTCGTCGAGTTCAGGCCGAACGGTTGCGCCGGCGGCGCATAGCGTGGCGAGGTCGTGTAGTTGGTGATCAGGTACTCGGCCCACGCCGTCGTGTCCGGGTTCAATCTGAAGTAACCCTTCAAGAGTCCCGAGTCGCGCGTGGACGGTGGAACGTCCTCCACCGTGGCCGCGTAGTTGAACCGGCACGACTCGCCGACGGCCTTCAGTGTCGCGGGGTCCGTTATCACGGTGGATAACGGGTTGCCGCAGTTGCCGTTCAGGCGGAAAAACGGATTGATCGAATATCGGGTCGGCGTCGTGCCGGACGGGGAGCCGTTCGGAACGGCCTGAAAGGTGATGTTGGCCGGTTCCGTGTTCGAGGTCGCCTGGTTGAAGATGTAGTTCACGCCCTTGTACGTGAACGGGAAAAACGCGCCCTTCCTCGAGGCCGGGCGCTGGGAGGCCATTATCGTCTGCTGCTGGTCGTGGCTGTAATTGAACAGCACGTTGTAATGGTCCGTGTTCAGGTCGCCGAAGCCCTTCGTGAACCCGGCGCTCCAGCTGTCGCCGCCCGCGTGCTGGACCGCGTTCCAATTGAAAAACACGCTGCCCGCGGTCGAGTTCTTCCTCAGGATGAAGTTGATCACGCCGGCGACCGCATCGGAACCGTACAGCGCCGAGGCACCGTCGGTCAGGATCTCAACGCGCTCGACCGCGTCCAGCGGAATGCTCTCCAGGTTGACCGCGAATCCGCCGCCGATGCTCGAGCCGGCGTTCAGCGCCTGCCCCGCGACCCGCTGCCCGTCGATCAGCACCAGCGTGTACTTGGAAAACAGCGAGTGCAACGCGGCCGTCGTGACCCCGGCGCTAGCGCCGTTGACCGAATCCGACGAGGTCAGGTAACCCTGCATCGCCGGCAGCATCTGCAGCAGGTCGGTTGCGCTGGTCGCGCCCGTCTTCGCAATGTCTTCCCGCGTCAACGTCGTCACCGGCAACGCGGTTTCGACCTCGATGCGCCGGATCGCCGACCCGGTAATCTCGATCCGCTCGATCGGAGCTTCCTGCGCCAGAACCACCGCCGACAGGGAAACGGCAGCAGCCCCGGCTAGGGCAACAGCCAGCGCTTGTGGCGCCGGAAATGGCTTTGACATGTTTTCCCCCAAAATTTTCGCAAATCGAACACGACCGGCGCGGCGTCGTAGCGACGAACCGGAAGGCTGTGATCGTCCTTTTATCCTATTGACGCCCGGAAGACCCACATGCCTGTCAAGTTGTGAAAAGGATTTTTAACCCGAGCAAAGTCCTTTGCAATACGCGATCGTGATCGCGTGCGCGATTGTTGTTTTTGGATCACACGGTTGCACAATGCCGGGAACAAAATCAGAACCCCACTTCGATTCCCCGCAAGCAAATCCGAGCAAGCGCATGGTGCGACGCACCATACAAGCGCTCCACGCGCTAGCTGCCCTGCCCATCCCAGTGCGCGCGATCCACTGCATGCGGTGCGTGTAACGGCTGCAGACGCGGTGTCGTCAAGCGCCGAAATATGTGGCAGTCAAGTGGCCGATCCGTGCCTGCGAGACCGACACGGGCGCCTTTCGAGCAGGTGGCGCGAAGGCTAAGCCGCCCCGAATATCTCGTCGATGCCGAGTTCGAGTTGCGGCAGACACAGAGGGTTTACTGTGCCGCGCACAACTTCGGTCGAGGATCGGTAGCCCTGCGGGTTCGGGTCGCGGTGCACCGTGACCGTGCGGCGCGGGATTTCGACCAACCAGGCTTCGACGATCCCGTGGCTCCCGTACATCGCGATCTTCACGTCGCGATCCCAGCGCACGGTGGACTCCGCGACCTCAATCACCAGTTTCACTTCGAACGGAAGAGGCAGCGCATTGCGGTAGCCATCGGGGCGCGGCGCCAGCAACGCCAGATCCGGCTGCGGCTCGCTGAAATCCGGGATCAGGATCGGACTCTGCACGAAAACGATGCCGTGCTCGGCGGCACAAAGAGTCAGCCGTCGACTCAGCGTCGCCACGGTGCCTGCATGGCGACTGCCGATGGGCGCCATCGCGTACAGTTCGCCATCGATCAGTTCGACGCGATCATCCTCCCCAAAGATGCCGGCGTCGCCCATGCGGTGGTAGTCAGAGACGGTGAGTCGGCGGCGCGACGCACCCTCCGGGGCGTGAACCGGCGGATCGACGAAACGATGTGCCATTGGAACCCTCGGCGCGCGCGCGCCGCGCGGACCATATCCATCCGATCTTACGCGCGCGGCGGCGCAATCGCCCCGCCGCCGGCGGCAAGCGCCCCCTCGACAAAAAACCCCGGGCCGGCACCACGATAAACTGCGCAGCGGTCTTTTTGCACCCACGATGAACGTCTCCGCCGATCTGTCGATCCTTTCGCTCGTCACCCAGGCCACGCTGGTCGTGCAGGCGGTGATGGCCCTGCTGCTGCTCGTTTCCCTCGGTTCGTGGACGGCGATATTCAGCAAGGCGATGTCCATTCGCCACGCGAACCGGGAAACCGAGGCGTTCGAGCGGCGCTTCTGGAGCGGCGTGAATCTGGAGACGCTGCAGCAGGCCGCTTCCAATCCGCGCCATAAAACCGGTGCGCTCGAACGGATTTTCGAGGCGGGGATGAGCGAGTTTCTGAAACTGCGCGGGCGCGGGCCGGAGGTTGAGCGGCAGGCGATGCTGGACGGAGCGCGCCGCGCGATGCGCGCCTGCTACCAGCGGGAAATGGACGCACTGGAGGCGAGGCTGGCCTTCCTGGCCTCAGCCGGTTCGGTCAGTCCGTACGTGGGCCTGTTCGGGACGGTGTGGGGCATCATGCACGCGTTCACCGGCCTGTCCGGGCTCCAGCAGGCGACCTTGGCCAGTGTTGCCCCGGGAATCGCCGAATCGCTGATCGCCACCGCGATCGGGTTGTTTGCCGCGATTCCAGCCGTGGTGGCCTATAACCGCTTCGCGCACGACATCGACCGGCTGGCCGCCCGCTTCGAGAGCTTCATCGAAGAGTTCTCCAACATCCTGCAGCGGCAGCGCTGAGGCGGAGTTCGTCCGATGGCCGTGCTGGCACGACGAATCGCAGGCAGTCGGCGGCGCATGATGTCCGACATCAACGTCGTGCCGTACATCGACGTGATGCTGGTGCTGGTCGTGATCCTGATGGTGTCGGCGCCGTTCGTGAACCCAAGCCTGGTCGAGCTGCCCTCGGTCGGCAAGTCAACGCGCGCGCCCGATGCGCCGTTGGAAGTGATCGTGAAGGCCGACGGCTCGCTACTGCTGCGCGACCGGTCGCCGGGCTCCGCCTCGGGTGGCCAGGCAGTGCCGGTGGAACTGGATCAACTGCTGGCGACGGTCAAGAGCCGCCAGAAGAGCCGGCCCGATACGCCGGTCGTGATCGCAGGCGACAAGAAGGCCCACTACGAGTCGGTCACGCGGGTGCTGGATGCGCTGTACAAGGGCAACGTGCGGCGCGTCGGTCTCGTCGTGAAGCCGTCCGAATAGCTATCGGAAGCGCGTTCCACGCAGCGGTCACCCTATGGCTCGACAAATGCCGGCCACCGTTGCAACGCGACCTCGCGGCCCGGAGCGCGGTCGCAATACCGTGCCGTCATTCATGGCAGCGGTGGCAATGCACGCGCTGCTGGTCTTCGGCATGTGGTTTGCGGTGCAGTGGCGCACCTCCAGCGAGGCCCCGGCGGTTGCCGAGCTGTGGGAGCCGCTGGCGCCGGTCGAGCCGCCGGCGCCGCCTCCGCCACCCCCGGCTCCGGCGCAACCGGAAGCGCCCAAGCCCGAGGCGGACATCGTCCAGCAGCAGCAGACCAAGCCGCATGCGCCGGAGCAGGAGAGCCCACCGCCGGTGGAACGTCGCCCGATCGAACCACGCGAGCCGAAGAAAGTCGAGCCGAAGAAGAAGGTCGAGACCAAGCCCAGCCCGGAGCAGATCGAGCGCGAGCAGCGCCAGGCCGAGGAGCGGCGCCAGACCGAGATCGCGCGCCTCACCGGGCAAGTGTCGGGCGCCGCGCGCGGGCAGTCGGCATCGCCCGGCGTGATCAGCAATGCCTACAGCGCACTGATCAAAGCGTGCATCCGGCCCAACATCGTGTTCGCAGTGCCCGAGGGCACTTCGGACCAGGTGTACGCCGAATTCAAGGTCGAACTGCTGCCGACCGGAGAGCAGGCCGCGCCCCCGCAGCTGGCGAAGCCGAGCGGACTGCCCGGTTACGACGACGCGGCGGAACGGGCAATCATCCGCTGCGATCCCTTTCCGCGCGACCGCGACGGCACGGTGCCTCGGTCGTTCACCCTAAGGATGTATCCCACGGAGGCGCGATGAACCGCCCAAAGGCAGGTTGCCTCGGTCCCTATAATCCGCCCCCGATGCCAAAGACCCGCGCAAGACCAAGCCTGGTTGACTCCCTGGTCCTGCTGGTCGGTCTGGCCGCCGCGGCGGCCAGCGGGCCGACGCGGGCGCAGATGACGGTGGAGATCACCGGCGTCGGATCCCAGCAATATCCGATCGCCGTCGCTTCGTTCAAGACCGAGGGTAACGCGCCGCAGGACGTTGCGGCGATCGTGCGCGCCGACCTGACCCGTTGCGGCCAGTTCCGGATGGTCGACGCCGGCGACAGCGCATTCGCCGAGGACGAACGCGTGGACCTCGCACAATGGAGAGCGCGCGGCGCCGACACCCTGGTCGTGGGTTCTGTCGCGCACCTGGCCGACGGGCGATTCGACGTACGGTTCCGTCTCTACGACAACGTGAAGAACGCGCAGCTCGACGGTCTGGCCTACGTCGCTCCGGCCGACGAGCTTCGGTTAACCGCGCACCGGATCGCGGACCGGATCTACGAGAAGCTCACGGGCGACAAGGGCGTGTTCGCGACCCGGATCGCGTACGTGGTCGAGTTCAGCAAGACCGGCTACGAATTGCAGATCGCGGACGCCGACGGCGCCAATTCGCAAACCGCGCTGCGATCGCGCGAGCCGATCATCTCCCCGACCTGGTCGCCCGACGGCACCCTGCTTTCGTACGTTTCGTTCGAGACCCACAAGCCGGTGGTCTACGTGCATACCTTGGCGACCGGCACGCGCAGCGCCGTTGCCAATTTCAAGGGCAGCAACAGCGCGCCGGCGTTCTCGCCGGACGGCAAGACCCTGGCGGTCGTGCTGACGAAGGACGGCAATTCCGAGATCTACCTGATCGGAGTCGACGGAACCAACCCGCGTCGCCTGACGGTCAACGACGCGATCGACACCGAGCCGTACTTCTCGACCGACGGCGCCTGGATCTACTTCACGTCCGATCGCGGCGGCAGTCCCCAGATCTACCGGATGCCGGCGGCCGGCGGCGAAGCGCAGCGGATGACATTCAATGGAGACTACAACATCAGTCCACGGGTGAGCCCGGACGGCCGTCTGCTCGCCTACGTCTCGCGCCGCAATGACCTGTTTCAGATCGAGGTGCTGGACATCGGACTGGCGCAGGAACTTACGGTGACTGACACCGTAAAGGACGAGGCGCCAACTTTTGCGCCCAATGGTCGTTTGCTACTCTACGCGACCGAAGTGGGAGGTCGCGGGATACTTGCGCTGGCGTCGACTGACGGCCGGGCACGCGCAAGGATCACAGGTCCGAACGGCGATATCCGAGAGCCGAGTTGGGGTCCCTTTGCAAAGTGAGCCGGCTGCCCTGGCCGGATGATCCATTCAGGAGAACGACAATGAGTTCGATCCGCATTCTGTTCATCGCCTCGGCCGCGGCGCTCGCAGTGGCCGGGTGTGCCAGCACGAAGCTGGCAGAAAAACCCGCCCCGGTCGTTGAGGAGAGCAAACCGCCACCGGCGCCAGCACCGGCGCCGGCGCCGCCCCCGGTCGCAAGGGTTGAAGCGCCCCCGCCTCAACCGGTTGACCTGCTCAACGACCCCAACAGCGTTCTGGCCAAGCGCAGCGTGTACTTCGATTTCGACAAATCGCTGATCAGGGCCGAGTTCCAACCCCTGATCGAGGCGCATGGCCGCTATATGGTGGAGCATGTCGCGCGCCAGATCCGGATCGAAGGCAACTGCGACGAGCGTGGTGGTCGCGAGTACAACCTTGCACTGGGTCAGCGGCGTGCCGATGCGGTGCGGGAGCGGATGGAGCTGGTCGGTGTGACTGCGACGCGCATCGAGACGATCAGCTTCGGCAAGGAAAAGCCCAAAACGCTGGGGCACGACGAGAAAGCCTGGGCTGAAAATCGGCGCGCCGACGTCGTTTATCGTTGATCCGCCGAGGCACAGGCGGAACCCGTAATTGAACAATGGTTGACGCTCGCAGCACGCTGCCCTCACCCCCACCCCTCTCCCGCAAGCGGGAGAGGGGTGTCTTTTGCAGGTTGCATGGAGGCTTGCGTGCGCTGCGTCCGCTCCCCCGGCTGAGCCTGCTGGTGCTGCTGATGAGCCTGGCGGCACCCTCGCAGGCGCTGTTCGGCGACGAGGAGGCCCGCAAGGCGATCGTCGACCTGCGGGATCAGGTTGCACAACTGCAGAAGGACCACGCTGCGCGGATCGACGAGCTGTCCCAGCGGATGGACCGGATCGATACGATTCTGCAGGCGATCCAGCGAGGCCAGCTGGAGGCCGGGGGGCAGTTCGATCAACTGCACCAGGAACTCGCCAAGCTGCGCGGCCTGATCGAGCAGGTCGCCAACGATGTCGCAACGCTGCAGAAGCGCAACCGCGACCTGTATTCCGACCTGGACGCCCGGATCAAGAAGCTCGAGCCGACCTCGGTCACTGTCGAAGGCAAGAGCGTCCAGGTCGAGCGCGACGAGCAGGCCGCATACGAGTCCGCCATGGCTTCGTTCAAGGCGAACGACTTCCGCACCGCTGTGGGGGCTCTTTCAGCCTTCCTGGCCCGCTATCCGCAGTCGCCCCATGCGTCGGCTGCGCAGTTCTGGCTGGGAAGCTCGTATTACGCGATCAAAGATTACCGCTCGGCCATCGCAGCGCAGCAGGCGCTGATCGACCACTTCCCCGATTCACCCCGGGCCGCTGACGCGCTGCTGAACATCGCAGCCAGCCAGATCGAATTGAACGACAAGAAGTCAGCGCGCGCCACGCTGAGCAAGATCGTTACGGATTTCCCTGACTCCGACGCAGCCAAACTGGCCAAGGAACGCCTGTCCTCGCTGGGTCCCAAGTAGCTCAAGCGCGTCAGATTTGACGGAACCAGCAGCGCTTCGGATAATGCCCGGTTTTTCCGCACCGGCAACCTAGAAGATCACATCAGCCGGACCCCTGCCCGACGGGTCGTTAGCTCAGCCGGTAGAGCAGCGGACTTTTAATCCGTTGGTCGCAGGTTCGAATCCTGCACGACCCACCAGCCCACGGCTCTCGACCCGCCTGATTGCACGCCACTCGGCGAATTCCACTCTCGCCTCAGTGACTTGGATGCGGTAGCAAGACCTTTGACATCGAATCGCATTGCATGCGATAACCGGGGTCGGCTTAATTTCTGACTCTACTCATCATCGAGCCATGCGACGTCTTATTCCACCGTTGACGCTGTTCTGGCGGTTTTTCATCGGGCTGCTGATTGCCGCTCTGCTGCCTTTGATGGTGACGTGGTACATCGCACGCGTCGTGACCGGCGAGAACGCGCAACAGTTGGCCGAAGCCCGGCTTCGTTACGAGGCCGGGCAGATGGCTTCGCGCGCCGACGGCTGGCTGCAGCTCAACTTCGAGACGCTGGCCGAGCATGCCGACACGATCGCCATGCGATCGATGCTGGTGGAACTGCAGCGCCCGGTGCTGATCGCAATCGCCAACCATCAGCAATGGACCCAGGTCGCGTTCACGGTCGGGCTTGATGGCCTCTCGCTGAGCCGGTCCGACAGCCTGGCTCCGATCAATTATTCGGACCGCATCTATTTCAAGACGACCGCCGCGGGACAGCCCTTAGGCCAGCAGATGCTGATCAGCAGGACCACGAACCGGCCATCCTGGGTCGTCGCGGTGCCGATCAAGGACGAGCTGGGCAAGGTGGTCGGCGTGCTCGCCAAGACCAATGGCCTGAACGAGCTGACCGACCAGCTGGCCAACGCCAAGATCGGGGACTCCGGGCGCGCGATCCTGATTGCGCCCGACGGCAAGCTGGCCGGGATGACCGGCGCGGTATTCGACAAGGAACTGCGCGACTTCAGCAAGCACCCGGCGTTCCTGAATCGGGAGAACGTGCGCGCCGGCGCGCTGCACTACGTCGACGACGGGCGGCCGACGATCGCGGTGCTGGCGCCGATCCGCTTCGGCTGGCTGGTCGCCGTGCAGATGGACGAGGCAGAGGCCTTGCGTCCGGTCGCCGAGACCGACCGGACGATGCTGATATTGCTGATGGTGGCCGTACTGCTGGCCGCGGCCTTCGCAGCGATCTTCGCGCCGGGACTTTCGCGGCCGCTGGTGCGCCTGACGACGATCGCCGAGGAAATGAGCCGCGGTCATTACGATCATGAAATTCCGGGAACCGAACGTCGTGACGAGATCGGGGCGCTATCCAGGGCGATCGAGCGGATGACTCGAAGTCTCAGGCTGGCGATGGAGCGTTTGACGAAGAACGGCGGAGGGTGAAGGCGGTTCGTTTGCCTCAAGGTAGTTCTATGTCGCCACTGGAGTTGTTGTTGCGCGTTCAGAGCCGGGATTCGACCGGACAGCTGTTTGTCGTCACCTACGACGGCCGGCAGATCCGGATCGGGGTCGAGTCTGGGCGTATTGTCCATGTCGGCTACGGTCCGCGCCGGGGCAAGGCGGCGGCCGAGCTCGCCTCCAGTGCGGTTGCCAAGTCCGCAACCTTCCGCGCTGATCCCGAGGTCCTGCGCGACGACGACCTGCCGAACGAGCGCGTGGTGCTCGGCCTGTTGTCGCGAATGCTGTCGGGCAGCAACGCGGATGCGTTGTCGTCGGTGCTGTCGGGCGACCCGTTCGAGGCCGAAACGATTCAAAGCGACACCGGAGCCCCGGTTGAACCCGAGAGCGGAAAACCCGGCCCGCGCACGACGCGGTCCGGCTTCGAGACGCGCAACATGGTGCGGCCGGTCAGCAATATCCCGCCCGCCCAGCTTTCCCGCATCAAGAGCATCCTGGTCGAGTATGTCGGTCCGATGGCCGGCCTGCTGGTCGACGAAAAACTCGCCGGCGGAGTGGCGAACCTGGATGCGCTGGTCGAGCGGCTCGCTCCTGAAATCGGCGACGCGCAGGACGCGCAGGCGTTTCGAGAGGCCGTCGAACGGATCAAGTAGCGGCGGCCCGGTCGGCGCTACGTCGCTGGATCTGGGTCGCGTTCGGTTGCCTGGCTGCGCCGGCGCGAGCCGACCTGCCCGATGAGATCCAGGTCTACGCGGACGACATCAACGCGGCCGGACAATTTCACCTGGAACTTCACCTGAACACGACTCCCAGCGGGCGCAGCACACCCGCCTACCCGGGGGAAATCACTCCGGCACATGGAATCCGCCTGACTCCGGAATTCAGTTATGGATTGACTCGCGATCTGGAGGCCGGCCTGTACCTGCCAACCGAGCGAGCCAGCGGCGGCAGCCTGTACGAGGCGGGAGCGAAACTGCGAATGAAGTGGCTTCCGCTCCATACGCCGGAAGGGGGCGGGCCCTTTGCCGGCCTGAATGTCGAGTTGTCCCAGGTGGCGGAGCGATTCGAGCGCGATCGACGAGCCATGGAGGCGCGCCCGATGCTCGGCTGGCACAGCGCCCATTGGCTGGTCGCGTTCAATCCCACGCTGGATATCGAGCTGGCCGGACCCGGAAAGAGTCAGCCCCCCGATTTCGCCCCGTCGCTCAAGGTATCTCGTACAGTGACCGACTGGGCGGCTCTGGGTCTGGAGTATTACGCCGATCTTGGCCCGATCACGGACATCAAGCCATACGGACGGCAGATGCGCGCGCTGTATGTGGCGATCGACGTCGATCGGGCGCCCTGGGCATTCAACTTCGGCATCGGACGCGGTTTGAGCAAGGAAACCGATGCCTGGACCATCAAGATGATCTTCGAGATTCCCATCGATTGACTGCGCGCTGATTTCAATGGAGCACGAGAATGAACCTGAGCCGGAACTTGTGTGGCGCCGCGATATTCGTGACGGTCGCAGCGACGGCGGTCCAGCCGACGTGGGCAGACAGCAGGGCAGACGACAGCCCGGCGTCCGCCGAGAAAGCCGCATCGGCCGAGAAGCCGGCGGCAACAACCTGTCCGGGTGAGGATCCGAAGGCCAAGGAGGTGCCCGAGCCGAAACCCGCGCAGGCCGTGACCCGTCACCGTCTGACGGTCGGCGGCTCGACGATCGACTACACCGCCACTGCCGGCACGCTGATCCTTCGCAACGCGGAGGACAAGCCGGTGGCCAGCGTCGGCTACATCGCCTACACGCAGGTCGACGTGCGCGATCCGGGCCGGCGTCCCCTGACTTTCGCATTCAACGGCGGGCCAGGATCCTCGTCGATGTGGTTGCACATGGGAGTGCTGGGTCCACGCCGGATCGTGACGGTCGACGCCGCGCCCACTCCGCCCGCACCCTACTCGGTGGTCGATAACGAAGACTCCATCCTCGACCGGTCCGACCTGGTAATGATCGACCCGGTCGGAACGGGCATCAGCCGCGCCGTGTGCGGCCACAAGGACGAGGAGTTCTGGGGAGTCGATGCGGACGTCGACCAGGTCAGCCGCTTCATCGCGCAGTACGTGACTGATCAGCAGCGCTGGCGCTCGCCCAAGTTCCTGCTGGGAGAAAGCTACGGCACGACGCGCGCCGCCGGCGTGGTCGACGCGCTGCAGGAGCGCTGGTCGATGGCTTTCAACGGCGTCATCCTGGTGTCGGCCGCCACCGACATCGAGGCGCTGTTTGCGGTCGCCGGCAACGATCGCCCCTACCCGCTGTATCTGCCCACCTACGCGGCCGTCGCCTGGTATCACCACCAGATCTCCGGGGCGCGCGATTTGAAATCGCTGGTGGAGGACGCCAGGGCATTCGCGGTCGGACCCTACCTGTCGGCGCTGATGAAAGGCGACGCCTTGACCGATCAGGAACGCGACCAGCTCGCCTCCCGCCTGCACGAGTTCACCGGGCTGTCGCCGGAGTATTTGAAGACGGCGCAATTCCGGGTATCGGAGTCGATGTTCGCCAAGCAGCTGCTGGCAACCAAGGAACTGACGGTCGGAAGGCTGGATGCGCGCTTTACCGGACCCACGGTCGATCCGCTTGCGAAGGAGATGCACTACGACCCGCAGGCGAGCGCGATCGCGCCGGCCTTCGTCGCAGCGTTCCTCGACTATTACTACCGGGAACTGAATGCCTCGCGTGACCGCACGTTCAAGCCATTCAACTGGGAAATCGGGAAACACTGGAAATGGGAACACAAGGCACCGGTCGGTGAGTTTCCGCAGCCGTTCGTGAATACGACGCCGGACCTGGGGCACGCGATGACCCTGAACCCGGGGCTCAGAGCCTTGATATTGAACGGATACTACGACCTGGCCACGCCGATTTTCGCGACCGAGTACACGGTTGCGCACCTGGGCCTGCCGGTCTCGCTTCGAGATCACGTCCAGATGAAGTATTACGAGGCGGGGCACATGATGTACATCCACCCGCCGTCGCTGCACCAGATGAAGTCGGACGTTGCAGCGTTCATCGATGCGGCCAGCCGGCGTTAATTAAGTTAGGGGGAGGCCACGGGCGCGTTATGCGGCGAGGCGCTCGAGCCAGCGGTCGTGGAACTCTCAACCACGATTCGATCTTGCACCGGTCGATTTCGCAGTGAAACTGCACGCCGATGTGCAGGGCCCCGATCGCGAACGCCTGGTGATGGCAGTGGGCCCCGGTCGCGATCAAGCGCGCCCCGCGCGGCACGCTGAACGTTTCGCTGTGCCATTGAAACATCGGAAAGCTGGCCCGGCAGGGGCGCGATGGTACCATCGCTCGGGCCGGGTCCGAGTGAGCGGTATGAGTCTTGCTTCAGAGCGTCCCCAGAGACGTTTTCCGGCACAGCGGCGGTCGGGTGCCCCATCGACAAAGAACAAGGACGCACCAGGAGGGGGAAATGAAGCGATCGGAAGCAGAGACAAAGGCACGTCTGGCCAAGGAGGCGGGTGGCCTGCTCGCGGCCGTGTTTTTCGCCGGCACGGCGCTGGCGCCGGCGCACGCGCAGGTCGCCGCGGCAGCCGACACCGAGGTCAAGCCCCCGACCGGTCAGAGCGCCGATGCGCCCGGCGGCAGCGTCGCGCAGGCCGGCGCCGAGACCCCGGCCACCCCGCCGGCAGCGCCTGCAACGCCGGCGGCCGTGGCCACGGGAGAGGCGCCGGGGACCGCGCCAGCCGGCAGAGTGCAGGAGATCGTCGTCACCGCGACCCGGCACGAAGCCGCGCTGAGCAAGGTCCCGGTCAGCGTCAGCGCGTTCACCCAGGAATCGATGGATGAGAAAGGGATCAAGGACTTCACCGACGTTGCGCGCTACACGCCAGGCGTAAAGATCGACGCAACCGGAACCGGCACCAATGCGATCTCGATCCGCGGCATCTCGTCCTCGGGCGGGTCCGGTACCACCGGAATTTACATCGACGACACGCCGATCCAGATCCATTCGCTCGGCTTCAATGGCGACGACTCCCTGCCCAAGACGTTCGACCTGGAGCGGGTCGAGGTGCTGCGCGGCCCGCAGGGGACGCTGTTCGGGGCCGGCTCCGAGGGCGGTACCGTTCGTTATATCCTGACCCAACCCAGCTTGAACAAGTCCAGCCTGTATGCGCGGTCCGAGGTCGCATTCACCCAGGGCGGCGACCCCAGCTACGAAGCCGGCGTGGCCGCGGGCTTACCCCTGATCGAGGGCACGCTGGGTGTGCGCGGCAGCATCTGGTACCGGCGCGATGGCGGGTGGATCGACCGGATCGACCCGTTCACGCTGGCCACCGTCGACAGTAAATCGAACTGGGACGCCACCTACGTAGCGCGGCTGGCCGCCAAGTGGGCCGTCACGCCGGATGTGACGCTCACGCCAAGCCTGCTGTACCAGCATCGCAACCGCAACGATATCTCGGTGTTCTGGCCGCAGGACCGCGGCGCCAACGGGCAGACGGTAACGTCCGATCCGGGCAGCCACCGGTTCCTGAACGCGGACCCGACCGCGCGCCCCGAGCCGGACCATTACTTCCTGCCGGTCCTGAAGGCCGAGGCGGACCTGGGCAGCATGTCGCTGATCTCAAATACGTCCTACTACACGCGCGACGACCTGAGCGGCTATGACGGCACGCTGTACAACCTGGGTTACTACCAGACGCTCGGGACGCGCGGAACGACCGCCGGTGCGAACCAGTTCGATCCCAACCTGCAGTTCGCTAATCCCAACTACTACCCGCTGATCGACCAGTACGGACTGCACCTGCCGCCTGGCATCCAGAATTACCGATCGCCGGCGTCGGTCATCAACGAGCAGAGAACATTCACCGAGGAAATCCGGCTGCAGTCGAACGATCCGACTGCGCGGCTGACGTGGACCACGGGCATCTTCTACCAGTTCACACGGCAGGTGAGCCTGGAGGCGATCTACGACCCGATGGTCGATTCGCTGTTCCAGAGTGTTTTTGTCGAGTGCCCTGCGGGCGCCCCCTGTGACCCGGCAACCGGTACTCCTGCGACCGCGACCGGCTCTTTCGGTCTCGGGCTGTTCAACGGCTTTTCCTACTACAACTACAACACCGGGCACGACCGCCAGGTCGCGCTGTTCGGCGAGGCCAGTTACGAGGTCATCGATCGAGTGAAGCTGACCCTCGGCGCGCGGATCGCCAAGACCGCGTTCGACTTCACGCACTTCGCGACCGGCACCCAAAATGGGACGACGACCTTGAATTCCGGCAACAAGGAGGAAACTCCGTTCACTCCGAAGGTCGGGGTCTCGTTCCAGGCCGACCCGAACGACCTGTACTACTTCACATACGCGAAGGGCTTCCGCACCGGCGGCGACAACGCGCCAATCCCTTCGCTGCTGTGCCCGTCGACGTTTACCACCCTCGGCCTGCCCGTCAGCGCGAACAGCAGTTCACCGGCGACGTACAACTCCGATACCGTCAAGAGCTACGAGATCGGCGCCAAGAACAGGCTGTTCGGGTCGCTCAGGCTGGCTTCGAGCGCCTACTACATCAAGTGGAGCGACATCCAGCAGAACGTCTACCTGCCAGGTTGCGGATTCCAGTTCACCACCAACGTGGGCACCGCCGCAGCGAAGGGCTTCGACCTGCAGGCCGACTGGAACGCCACCGAATCGCTGTCGTTCGAATCGGCAATCGGCTACACGAACGCGCGCTACCTCAGGGATGCGAGCCTGGTACCGGGCGGGCAGCCGATCGCGCGCGCGGGCGACGCGGTGGTCGGCGATTCCGGCGTCGCCACGCCGCCTTGGACCGTGACGATCGGCGCGCTCTACGAGTTCACCGCGTTCGATCTGCAGTCGTACTTCCGGTTGGACTACCAGTACGAGAGCAAGAGCCACTTTCTGACCGCGGCCGAAGACAGCGGCGTGAGCACGACCGTATTCGACAAGTTCGCGTACACGCCGCCGGCGACGACCTTCGTCACGATGCGGGCCGGGACGAAGTTTCGTGGCTGGAACGTGTCCGCCTTCGTCGACAACCTGTTCGATACACACCCGCTGCTGCCGCCGGGCGGACCGAATTCGCACAGCGATGCGGACCCGACCGCGCCTGCGGGCCAGGGTGTGCTGATCCGCAATTACACGTTCCGGCCGCGCACGATCGGGCTGACAGCAATCTTCCGGATGTAGGCTGCGCCCTCACCCCCGAAACTCCCAAAGGACGGGATCAGTGCGATCGCGGTGCTAGCATCGACCGCGATGCAAGCCAGATACGCGCCGGCGTACTCGTCCGACCATACCTTCCTCGGCGCCGTGCGGCGCGGCGCCGACGGCGCGCCCGGCCAGGCGGCGCGCTTCGCTGTCGCCGGCGTTCCCTTCGACGGCGCGGTTACCAATCGACCCGGGGCGCGTTTTGGCCCTGGCGCGATCCGCGCGGCCAGCCGGATGCTGTGCGACGCGACCCACCCGCTGTATGACTGCTCGCCGCGCGACGCTCTGATCGACGTCGGCGATCTGCAACTGCCGGCGACATCGCTGGAGCGGCAGCGGGAGGCGCTGCAAGCCGCTGCCGAGCCGCTGCTGTCCGCGTACCACGTGTGCTGGCTTGGAGGCGATCACTCGATCACGCTGCCGATCCTGCGCGCGCATCGCGCGCGCGCCGGCAGGCCGCTTGCGATCGTGCACCTGGACGCCCATTGCGACGCCTGGAGCGATCATTTCGGGGAGCGATCCGGACATGGCACCTGGATGCGCGAAGCAATCCAGGAGCGCCTGGTGATTCCCGAGGCGACCGTGCAAATCGGAATCCGGTCGCCGGCTGCTTCGGAGACGCGTGAGTTTGTACAACGCGCGGGCGGGAGTGTGATCGATGCACGCGAGCTGCGCGGTCGGGACAACCCGCAGCAGCTCGCCGACGTGATCGACGGGGTGCGGGCGCGGGCCGGCCGCGACCGCCCTCCGGTGTACCTGACGCTGGACATCGACTGCCTCGATCCTGCCTTCGCGCCGGGCACCGGCACGCCCGAAGCGGGAGGGCTGTCCACGGTTCAGGTGCTGACGCTGCTGGAAGAGCTGGCCGAGCTGAACTGGGTCGGGATGGATTGCGTCGAGGTCGCGCCCGCCTACGACCACGCGGACATCACGAGCCTGGCGGCCGCCACGTTCGTCTGGACCTACCTGTGCGGCCGGATCGCTTCCGCTCCTAGCCCCTGAGCGCCGCCCGGACCGCCTGACCCAGCAGGCGCCCGTGGGTGGCCAGCTTGTCCGGCGCTGCATAGCCGAATCCGACCACGAGCCCGCTCGCAGAGGCAGGGCCGATGAAATATTGCGACAACGCGCGCACCGTGGTACCCCGCTCGGCCGCCAGCGCCTGCACGCGCCGGTCGTCGAGCCCGTCCGACAGGCGCACCACGAGGTGCAAGCCGGCCGCCTGCGAAGTGATCTGCCCGATCCGGCCCAGCTGCGAATTCAGCACGGCTGCCAGCAACTCGCGACGCTCGGCGTATGCCTGGCGCAGGCGCCGGATGTGCGTGGCGAAATAGCCGCGCTCGATGAAGTCGGCCAGCGCAGCCTGCACCGTCAACTGACCGGGCCGCTGCAGGTCATACAGCGCGCTGTGGAACGATTCGGCCAGCGCCGGCGGCACGACCATGTAGCCGATCTTTATGCCGGGGTACAGCACCTTCGAAAAGGTGCCGACGTACACGACGCGCTGCTCGGCGTCCAGGCCCTGGAGGCTGGCGAGCGGCCGGCCGCTGTAGCGCAATTCGCTGTCGTAGTCGTCCTCGACGATCCAGGCGCGTTCGCGCGTCGCGATCTGCAGCAGTGCCCGGCGCCGCGCCAGGCTCATCGCAACCCCCATCGGATACTGGTTCGACGGCGTGAGATAGATCAGGCGCGGCCGGCTGCCGCGCGGCGCCAGGCCCGGGTTCATCCCTTCGGCGTCGACCGCGACCGGCTCGATCTTCAGATCGCAGGCCTCGAAAATGCACCGCGCGCCCCAGTAGCCCGGCTCCTCCATCCAGACCGTGTCGCCGACGTCGGCCAGCAGCTGCGCACACAGGTCCAGCGAATGCTGGGTGCCTGCGGTGAGTACGACCTGCTCGACCTCGACCCGCACCGCGCGCGACGTGCGCAAGTAGTCCGCGATCGCCCGCCGTAGCGGCGCAAAGCCGCCCTTGGTTGCGTAGTCCAGCAGCTCCAGGTGCCCTTGCCGCAGCTGCCGGCTCTGCAGGCGCTGCCACTGTTTCATCGGAAATAAGGTGAAATCGGCCTCGGCGTTGCATATCGGCTGGATCTCGAGGCGCCGTCCGCCCTGGAAACGCGCCAACCGGATGCCCCGCCTGGACAGCGCCTCCGGGCCGGAGCGCGCCGCATCGGACGCGGCGCGCGCGACATCGGCCGGCCGGCGGCCCCGGCCCTTCGGGGCCGCCGCCGCATGCGCGACGAACGTGCCGCTGCCGGTGCGTGCCACGAGGTAGCCTTCGGCCAGCAGTGCCTCGAACGTCGACAGCACCGTGTTGCGCGACACGCCCAGATCGCGCGCCAGTTCGCGCGTGGACGGCAGGCGCGCGCCCGCCACCAGTTGCTGCGAGAGAATCGCGCGCCGCACCGCCTCATACAGGATCCGGTACCGGGGCAGATCCGCCATCGCCTGCGCGTCGGCGAAGGCAACCCGTAGCAATTCCTCGGTGGGCGCAGCGCTGCGCATCGCGAAACCCCTGGGGACAGGCGCCCGGTCCCACCCAAAGTGGACCCATCGAAGCGCCAATACTGGCTCTCATCATCATACCAATCGGCGCTAAAATCCAGCCTCGAGACCAAACATTTAGCCCGAGCCTTGCGGGCCCCAGGCCCCGCCGGGCGCTGCCACCATGCCGATCGTCCAAAGGGCCAAGAGTTCGCGCCGCGCCTGCGGCCTGAAGCCCCACGCGCGCGGCGTTCGCCGAAGGCGACGCGGACCTTAGGGTCCGGAACTTCAGATCCCGAAGCTGGCAGGGCGGACCTGTGCGGGTTCGACCCGAACGTTATGGCGCGCCCGCGAGGGGGAGCGCCTCGCGCGCGGCGTAGCGCGCGACATCGAGGAAAACGAAGATGAGCTCAATGGTGGTACGAAGCAGCTTTACCGAGAAGGACATGGATCGCTGGTTCGACGAGAACCGGATCACCGAGATCGAGTGCCTGGTGCCTGACCTGGCCGGCGTTGCGCGCGGCAAGATCCTGCCCCGGGAAAAGTTCACCGAGGACCGCGGAATGCGGGTGCCGGAGGACGTGCTGGCGATGACCGTCAACGGCGACAAGCCGGGCGACGATCCGACCTACCGCGCGGTGATTTCGGCCATCGATCACGATCTGATTCTGCGTCCCGATCCGAGCACGGTGTGCCTGGTGCCGTGGGCCGCGGACTCCACCGCGCAGATCATCCACGACGCGTTTCGCACCAACGGGGAGCCGGCCGACTTCGTTCCGCGCACCGTGCTGCGGCGCGTGCTGGGCCTTTACCGCGACAAGGGATGGGAACCGGTGGTTGCGCCGGAGCTGGAGTTCTACCTGGTCGCGAAGAACGCGGACCCAAACATGCCGCTGGCGCCGCCGGTCGGCCGCAGCGGCCGGGCCGAAACCGTGCGGCGCGCGTACAGCATCGACGCCGTCAACGAGTTCGATCCGCTGTTCGAGGAAATCTACGACTATTGCAAGGCGATGGAGCTGGACGTCGACACGCTGATCCACGAGGTCGGCGCGGGCCAAATGGAGATCAACTTCCTGCACGGCGATCCGCTCGAGCTGGCCGATCAGAGCTTCTACTTCAAGCGCACCCTGCGCGAGACCGCGCTGCGCCATCAGATGTACGCGACCTTCATGGCCAAGCCGATGCAGGGCGAGCCGGGCAGCGCGATGCATATTCACCAGAGCCTGCTCGACGCCAGAACGGGCCGCAACATATTCAGCAACCCGGACGGCTCGCCCTCGAGCACTTTCAACCATTACCTGGCAGGCCTGCAGAAGTACATGCCCGCCGCGATGGCCCTGGTCGCACCGTACGTGAACTCGTACCGGCGCATCGTGCGTCACGGCGCCGCTCCGATCAACATCCAGTGGGGCCACGATAACCGCACCGTCGGCTTCCGGATCCCGGGATCGACTCCGGAGAACCGCCGGGTCGAAAACCGCGTGATCGGCGCCGACGCCAATCCCTACCTGGCGATTGCCGCGACGCTGGCCTGCGGATGGCTGGGCATCAGCGAACGGCTCGAGCCCACGCCCGAGAGCACGGGCAGCGCCTATTCACTCGACTACGAGCTGCCGCGCAGCCTGTCCGAGGCCCTGGGCGAGCTGCGCGCTTGCACCGCATTCCACAAGGTGCTCGGAAAGCCGTTCATCGACGTGTACCTGGCGGTCAAAGAACTCGAATACGCTGAGTTCATGAAGGTGATCAGCCCGTGGGAACGTGAGCACCTTCTGTTGCATGTGTGACCGGAGAATGCAGATGCACGCCAGGATCGACCCAGCGCCGGTTTCGGGCGCAACCGCCACGCCCCCCTACGACACGCGCGCGCTGCAGGCAGCCGACAGCGCACATTATCTGCACCCGGCCACCGACCATAAGGCGCTGGCCGAGATCGGCGCCCGCATCATCGTGCGGGGCGACGGCATCTATGTCTGGGACTCCGAAGGCAACCGGATCCTGGATGCGATGTCGGGATTGTGGTGCGTCAACGTCGGCTACGGACGCCGCGAACTCGCCGACGCGGCCTACCGCCAGCTGATCACGCTGCCGTTTTACAACAGCTTCTTCAACACTTCCAACCTGCCGGCCATCTCGCTGGCGGGCACACTGGCGCGGATAGCGCCACCCGGGTTCAACCACGTGTTCTTCACCGGGTCCGGCTCCGAGGGCAACGATACGATCGTCCGGATGGTGCGCCGCTACTGGGACCTGCAGGGGCAGCCCCGGCGCAAAGTGATCATCAGCCGGCGCAACGCCTACCACGGCAGCACGATGGCCGGCGCGTCGCTCGGCGGCATGGACGCGATGCACGCGCAGGGCGGCCTGCCGATCCCCGATATCACGCACATCGAGCAGCCGTACCACTTCGAAAACGGCGCCGGCCTCACGCCCGACGAGTACGGCGTGCTCGCGGCGCACAGGCTCGAGGAGAAGATCCAGGAGCTGGGCGCCGACCGGGTGGCGGCGTTCATCGGCGAGCCGGTGCAGGGCGCCGGCGGCGTGATCATCCCCCCCGCCTCGTACTGGCCGCAGATTCAGCGCATCTGTGATCGACATGGGATCCTGCTGGTATCCGACGAGGTGATCTGCGGTTTCGGTCGCCTGGGCCACTGGTTCGGGTGCGAACGGATGGGAACGCGGCCGGACCTGATCACGTTTGCCAAGGGCGTGACCTCGGGCTATGTCCCGCTGGGCGGCGTGCTGGTGGGCGAGCGCGTGGCCAAGGCGCTGATCGACAGCGGCGAAGAATTCACGCACGGCTTCACCTACAGCGGTCACCCGGTGGCCTGCGCGGTGGCCGTCGAGAACATCGCCATCATCGAGCGGGAAAAGCTGGTCGAGCGCGTGCGCGAGGACGTCGGCCCGTACCTGAAGCAGCGCTTCGAAGCGCTGGCCGACCATCCCCTGGTCGGCCAGGCCGAAGCATGCGGGATGATGGCCGCCCTGGTGCTGGTCAAGAACAAACGCCCCTTGGAGCGCTTCGCCGAGGATCTGAAGATCGGCTTGTTGTGCCGCGGGCACATGTTCGGCAGCGGCGTCGTGATGCGCGCGGTCGGCGAGCGGATGATCATCGCCCCGCCGCTGGTGATCACACGCACCCAGATCGACGAGATGATCGCGCTGATCCGCCGCAGCCTGGATTTGACGCTGAAGGATGTGAAGGCGCGCGGCTGGGTCTGAGCCCTTACCTGGTTGCTGGTCGACCGAGGTCAAGTGTCATAAAGACACTGTTCGGATCGAGCACGTAGTCGCCGAAAGGTCCAGTGCCGACAAATCCGAAGCGAGCGTACAGGGCGCGGGCAGGCGCAAAGGCGTCCATTGAACCCGTTTCCAGGCTAAGGCGGAGGTACGAACGGGAATTTGCCTCATCGACGATATGTGCCAGCAGGCGCGCCGCGACTCCGCGGCGCCGATGTTCATGCGAGGTGTGCATCGACTTTATCTCGCCATGAGATGGATCGAGTTCCTTCAGAGCACCGCATCCCAACAGACTCGCGCCGTCCCATACGGTCCAGAAGGTGATCTGCGGCGACCGTAGCGCCTGCAGATCCAGTGCATGAATACTCTCGGGGGGCGACCACTTTCTGGAGTTCTCGAGGTGAGCCAGAAGAAGGCCGGCTATTTCCTGCCCTCGCAGGTCATCGATACGAATCTTCACGAAGTCAGTTCCAAAAATCACGGAGGACCCTCTGCCCCGGCTACGCCGGGCGAAGCCCGGCCCCCTCTCCTTTACGCAACCCGAAAGCGGTCGTACGAACGTTGCTTGAGGGCGTTTTGATAGAAGAAGCGAATCATTTCACCCGAAGCATCCGGCCCTCTTGGGTCCGTGTAGGAGCCGCGCAGGCTACCGCCAAACCAAGCGTGACCGCCGCCATGCACTCGCCAGTATTCAAGTATGGCGCGGCCGGTCGAATCCCGGTACATCGTGCGCGTGTACGCGTGACCGCCCGGCACCTGAGCACGTTCGGTCGAGGCGTCGGCACCCGACGCACCGTTTTGGCCCAGCGATCGCGAGACCAGGTGCTCGCCGTTGCGCGGATGCACCGTTCTATCCCGGTCGCCGTGGAACACGATCGTAGGCATCGCCGGTTCTTGGCGCTTGGAGCCGGAGCGGTCGCCGGACATCGGCGCCCGTATTCCGCGCATCACCGCGAGCGCGGACAGAAGATCGTGCGCGCTTCCGCTGGCGAGACCCGAGTGGACCCCGACGGCGGCGTAGATATCCGGGTAGGCCGTGCCCATCACGGCGGCCATTGCGCCGCCAGCCGAGAGCCCCGCCACATAGACCTTGCTCTGGTCGATACGGTACTGACGCATCACTTCGAGCGTCATGCCCGCAAGGATCGCCGGCTCACCCTGGCCCCGACTCTGATCGCCGCGCTTGAACCAGTTCCAGCACCGCGAGCGATTGGCAGCATGCGTCTGCTCGGGATAGAGAACGAAACATTGCCGCTCCTCGGCGAGCGCGTTCATGCGCGTGCCGTTTGCAAACGCGTCGGCCGTCTGGGTGCAACCGTGCAGCATCACAACGAGCGGGAGCCGCTGTTCCGCATAACTCGTCGGGATGTAGAGCTTGTACGGGCGTGATCCGACTTGATTGGCATAGGACCCCGACACGAACTGTCCCGCATGGCCGTCAACCGCGGTCGGCTCGCGGTCGGCACCGTCGGCGCGCGCCGGGCTGCGCCGAAGGATGCGCCGAACCAGTGCGCAGGCTTGCCGCAGTCGGCCGGCAACCAGCCGGCCGACCCGCGTCAGTCGCTTCGCCGCGAAGAGGCGGGCGAGTATTCCGTTGCTCGTTGCCATGACGTCCTTTTAACCGCTTCGAACGCACGCCGCTACGCGTTGCAGTGCGTGTTTTCCCGGGCAAATTCTCACAAATGGAATGCGCGACATCGGCCACGCGCCGGCACCTTCATCCTGGCGTCATACGGTGCCTCACGCAAGGATGTCCCGAATCCGGTACCACACCATCGCCATGACCAGCAGCGGCGTGCGAAGCCAGCGACCGCCGGGGAACTCCCGATGTTTGATCCCGGCGAACAGGTCGAAGCGCGATGCCGTGCCGCGGATCGCCTCGGCCACCATGCGCCCGGCCATTCCGGCCAGGGCCAATCCGTGACCGGAGAAGCCCTGCAGATAATAGACGTTGTCCATGACGCGCCCGAAGTCCGGGGCGCGGTTCATCGTGATGTCGACGTATCCGCCCCAGGCGAATTCAATCGGAACATCGGCGAGCTGCGGAAAAACCCCCAGCATCCGACGCCGCATCGCCTGCGGCAGGCGCGCCGGCAGGATGGTGCTGTAGCTCACGCGCCCGCCAAAGATCATCCGGTGATCGCGGGACAGGCGGAAGTAGTCGAGCACCCATTGCGTGTCGGAGACGGCTGCGCCGCGCGGCAGCAGTTGCGACGCTCGCTCGGCGCCGAGCGGGCGGCTGGCCGCGATGAACGTGCCCACCGGCATGATGCGTGCCGCGAGCTGCGGCATCAGGTCGCCCAGATACACGTTGCCGGCGAGCAGCACGTGCGAGCAGTGCACCGCACCCTCGGCCGTGCGCACCTCGGACAGGCGCCCCGGCCGCACCTCGATCGCCCGGCTGCCCTCGAAGATCTTCACGCCAACGCCGGCCGCGCCGCGCGCCAGACCGAGCGTGTATTTCAGCGGATGCAGCTGCCCGCTGCCGGCATCGAAGGCGGCGGCCCGATATCGGGAGCTTGCGATCCACTCGGGCAGTTCGGCGCGTTCGATGAGCCGTATCCGGTCGTAGCCGTAATCGTGCGCCAGCGTATCGACCCACTGCTTGAGCTCGCCGGCCCGCCGTGGTGTGACCGCGGCCGCGATGAACCCATCCTTCCATTCGCTGTCGATGTCGAAGCGCCGGCAGCGCGCGTGGATCAGTTCGACCGCCTCCACGGTCGTATCCCACACCTGGCGTGCCGCCGCGCGACCCAGCTGTCGCTCGACGACCTGCATGTCGCACGCAAGGCCCACCAGCGCCTGACCACCGTTGCGGCCGGAGGCCCCCCAGCCGACCTGCCGCGCTTCCAGCACGGCCACCGTAAAGCCCGCCTCCGCCAGGTCGATCGCCGCCGACAAGCCGGCCAGCCCGGCACCGACCACGCACACATCACAGGCGATGTCCGTTTGCAACGGCGCATATCGATCGGTTCGCTGCGTGCTCGCCTCGTAGTACGAATTGCGCACGAGCGGATCGTCGGAACTGAGCACGAATTCAGACCTCCGTTCTTGTTCAGCTTGGGCGGGAAATCGACGGCATGGGCCGGCAGTCTATCCGGCCGCGCGGCGGATTCGATAGACTGAGGTCGACGGTTCGACTGCCGCTTCGGCCCGCCGGCCGGCGCCGGTTAAAATGCCGTCTGTACGGCCCTCGGGATTTGAAACGTAGTGGCAATCGACGAACATCCAGCAAGCGTGAGCGCGGGATCCGCACGCGCGCCTTTCGTGTTGATCCCCTGCGACAACCGGATGCTCGGCGGCCATCCATTCCATGTTGTGGGCCGAAAATACGCCGATGCGGTGCGCGACGCGGCCGGTTGCCATCCGCTGCTGCTGCCAAGCGGCCGCGCGACGGACCTGGCGGCCTATGTGGAGCTGGCCGACGGCGTGCTGCTGACCGGTTCACCGGCCAACGTGCACCCGATGCATTTTGGTCAGGCGGTGCGCAATCCGGAACTGCCGCTTGACCAGGAACGCGACGGGCTGACCCTGCCGCTGGTGCGACTCGCGGTGCAGCGCGGGCTGCCCCTGTTTGCGATCTGCCGCGGCCTGCAGGAAATCAACGTTTCGCTGGGCGGCTCGTTGCTGCAGGCGGTGCACGAGGAGCCCGGCCGATTCGACCACCGGGCCGATCCGGACCACGAGCCGGAGGAGCAATACGGGCCGTCGCACCCGGTCGACGTCGTGGCGGGCGGCGAGCTGGATCGGATCCTGGGCCTGGGCCAGTTGCAGGTCAACTCGCTGCACGGGCAGGCGATCGATCGGCTCGCCCCGGGTCTTCGAGTCGAGGCGCTGGCACCCGACGGCACGGTGGAGGCGGTTCACATCAGTGCGCATCCGGGCTTTGCGCTGGCCGTGCAGTGGCACCCCGAATGGAAGGTGCTGCAGAACCCCGCTTCCCACCTGCTCTTTCGCGCGTTTGGAGATGCCTGCCGCGAGGCGCTGGCGCGCCGGCTCGGCACGGGCGCGCCGGCCGGCCTGTCACGCGCTGCCTGATCTCGATCATGGCGTTGCGCGCAGATTTCACCCAGTCGGACCTGGAACGCTTCTTCGACGAAAACCAGGTCGACGAAGTCGAGTGCCTGGTCCCCGACCTGACCGGCGTGGCACGCGGCAAGATCCTGCCGCGCACCAAGTTCACGCAGGATCGCGGCATGCGGCTGGCCGAGTCGGTCCTTGCGATGACGGTCACCGGCGAAGCGCCGGACTCCGAAGAATACGATGCGATCATCTCGCCCAGCGACTACGACATGGAGTTGCTGGCCGACCCCACCACCGTCTGCCTGGTGCCGTGGGTGCCCGCGCCCAACCGCACCGCGCAGATCATTCACGACTGCTATTTCGCCGACGGCCGCCTGGTCGATTTCGCGCCGCGCTCGGTGCTGCGCCGGGTGCGCGAGCTGTACCAGCAGGACGGCCTGGAACCGGTGGTCGCGCCCGAGCTGGAGTTCTACCTGATCGCGCAGAACACCGATCCGGATTTTCCGCTGGCGCCGCCGGTCGGCCGCAGCGGCCGCTCCGAGACCAGCCGGCAGCACTACAGCATCGACGCGGTCAACGAATTCGACCCGCTGTTCGAGGACATCTACAAGTGGTGCGAAGTGATGGGGCTGGAGCTCGACACCCTGATCCACGAGATCGGCGCCGGCCAGATGGAGGTCAATTTCCTGCACGGCGATCCGCTGGACCTGGCCGACCGCGTGTTCTACTTCAAAAGAACGCTGCGCGAAGCGGCGCTGCGGCACAAGATGTACGCGACGTTCATGGCCAAGCCGATGGCCAACGAGCCGGGCAGCGCAATGCACATCCACCAGAGCATCGTCGAGCGCCGCACCGGGCGCAACATCTTTTCCAACACCGACGGCTCGCCGTCGGACGCGTTTCGCCACTACATCGGCGGGCTGCAGAAGTACCTGCCGGCGGCGATGGCGTTCCTGGCACCGTACGTGAACTCGTACCGCAGACTGGTCCGGCACGCCGCTGCGCCGATCAACATCCGCTGGGGGCGCGACAATCGCACGGTCGGCATCCGGGTGCCGCGCTCGTCGCCCGAGTCGCGCCGCGTCGAAAACCGCGTGATCGGCGCCGATGCGAATCCCTACGTGGCCACGGCGGTGACGCTGGCGTGCGGCTACCTGGGCATGAAGGAGCGGGCCGAGCCGAGCGCGGAGTCAATCGGCAGTGCGTACGATGTCGCGTATGAACTTCCTCGCACGATGTCGGACGCGCTGAACCTGCTGGCCGCCACGCCGGAGCTGGCTCGCGCGGTCGGAGAGCGTTTCGCCACCATCTATCGGCTGGTCAAGGAACTCGAGTACGACGAGTTCATGAAGGTGATCAGCTCGTGGGAGCGCGAGCATCTGCTGCTGCACGTCTGAGCGCCCGGGGGACGCCATCACATGAGAGCAAACGTCTCGATGCGCGTTCGCGCAGCGACCGCCGCAGCCTTGCCCCTGGCGCTCGCCGCTGCGCTGAGCTGCGCGTTCTTGCCGGCGCGGAGCGAAGAAGAAGAAAAGATCCTGAACGTCTACAACTGGTCCGACTACATCGGCGACACGACGGTGCAGGATTTCGAGAAGGAAACCGGCATCAAGGTTCGCTATGACACGTTCGATGCCAACGAGACGCTGTACGCCAAGCTGGTGGCCGGTCACACCGGCTACGACATCGTGGTGCCCTCGTCGCACTGGGCCAAGCTGCAGCTGGAGGGAGGCCTGCTGAGGCCGCTGGACAAAAGCAAGATCGCGACCTATTCGAACATCGACCCGTGGATCCTGAAGCAGCTCGCCATGGTCGATCCGGGCAACCGGTATCTGGTGCCCTGGCTGTGGGGATTTACCACGATCGGAATCAACGTGGACAAGGTCAAGGCGGCGCTGGGCGACCTGCCGATGCCGCAGGACGCCTGGGACCTGGTGTTCAAGCCCGAATACATGAGCCGGCTAAAGTCGTGCGGCGTGTCGTTCCTGGACTCGGCCGACGAGGTGTTCCCGGCGGCGCTGCGCTACATCGGCAAGCCCCCGTACAGCAGCCACGTGGAGGACTACCGGGAGGCGGCCGCGATGCTGAACCGGATCCGTCCCGACGTGACGCTGTTCGCTTCGTCCGCCTACATCAACGAGCTGGCCTCGGGCTCGGTGTGTGCTGCGATCGGCTGGAACGGCGACATCGCGATCGCCGCCGCCCGCGCCAAAGAGGCGCGGAACGGGCAGAACATCCAGATCCTGTTCCCGAAGTCCGGCGCCGTGCTGTACTTCGACACGATGGCGATTCCGGTGGACGCGCCGCACGCGGAAAACGCGTACACGTGGATGAGCACCATCTACCGGCCGCAGGTCCAGGCCGGGATCGTCAACAAGGTGTTCGCGGCTAGCGCGGTTCGGGCCGCCTACAAATACGTCCGCCCGGACATCGCCGCGAACCGCGCTTTGCTGGTCCAGGGCGGGGACCTGGACAAGCTGGTGCCGCCGGACGCGGTCACCAACGACATCCGGCGGTTGCGCACGCGCCTTTACACAGCATTCAAGACGGGACTATAGGCGGGAGCCACAAAGCGCCAGGCCCCGGGGGGAGATGCACGCATGGCGAATAGCGCGGCGCCGGGCGACGCGAATTTTCTGCAGGTCGAGCGGCTGACCAAGCGCTTCGACGAGGTCGCCGCAGTCGACGAGGTGTCGCTTTCGATCGCGCGAGGCGAGATTTTCGCGCTGCTCGGCTCGTCGGGATCGGGCAAGTCCACGCTGCTGCGAATGCTGGCCGGTTTCGAGACGCCCAGCGCCGGCAGCATCCGCCTGGAAGGCGTGGAAATTTCGAAGTTGCGGCCTTACGAGCGTCCGATCAACATGATGTTCCAGTCCTACGCGCTGTTTCCGCATCTGACGGTGACCGAGAACATCGCTTTCGGACTGAAGCGCCACGGCTGGGCGCGCGAGCGCCTCGCCGAGCAGGTCGACAAGATGTTGACGCTGGTGCAATTGAAACCCTATGCCCGGCGCAAGCCGCACCAGCTCTCGGGCGGCCAGCAGCAGCGGGTGGCGCTGGCGCGCAGCCTCGCGCTCGAGCCCAAGCTGCTGCTGCTGGACGAGCCGCTGGCGGCGCTGGATCGGAAACTGCGCGAGCAGACGCAGTTCGAACTGTCCAACATCATCAAGAAGGTGGGGGTCACCTGCGTGATGGTCACGCACGACCAGGAGGAGGCGATGACGATGGCTGACCGGATGGCCGTGATGAGCAGCGGCCAGCTGCTGCAGATCGGCCGCCCGATCGAGATTTACGAGACGCCCAGCTGCCGCTTCGTGGCCGACTTCATCGGCAATGTGAACCTGTTCGACGGGACGCTCGAGGAGGACGAAGCTGACCACTGCGTGATCGGCACGCCGCACGGCCGCTTCTATATCGGCCACGGCATCACCGGCGTGATCGGCCAGGCCGTCAGCGTGGCGCTACGCCCCGAGAAGATCGAGCTGCAGTCGCAGGCCCCGCCCGACACCCGCTACAACTGCCTGCACGGACGCGTTGCCGAGCGCGCCTATTTCGGCGCCTCCTCGCTGTACCGGGTCCAGCTGGACAGCGGCATGCGGCTGCAGGTGTCGGTACCGAACACCGAGCGCCACGCGGGGCTGATCGCGCTCGGAACCGAGGTGTACGCCACCTGCGCGCCGGATTCGATGGTCGTGCTGACGCAATAATGGCCACCACAGCCCTCGCCCCCTTCCCTCTCCCGCCTCCCGGGACAGGGGCGATCCGGCGGAACTTCTCCCCTCTCCCAGGCCAGTGGGAGAGGGGCCGGGGGTGAGGGTGGGAGCGGCCACACCGCGTTGGCTTCAAGGATGGGGCCGGCATGTGGTGATCGGCCTGCCGTACCTGTTCCTCGTGCTGTTCTTCTCGGCGCCGTTTCTGGTCGTGCTCAGGATCAGCGTATCGGAGGCGATCGGCGTGCGCTTCCAGGACCTGCTGAGCTGGGAAGAGAGCACTCTGACGCTGCGGCTGAAGTTCGCCAACTACCTGTTCCTGACGACCGACCCGGTCTACATCCTGACCTACTTGCGGTCGATCGGGTTCGCGTCGCTGAACACCGTGATCTGCCTGGCGATCGGCTACCCGTTCGCTTACTTCATGGCGCGCTCGCCCGCCGCCTGGCGACCGGCGCTGCTGATGCTGGTGTCGCTGCCGTTCTGGACGTCCTACCTGCTGCGCGTGTATGCGTGGAAGGGTCTGCTGGACGATAACGGCATCGTCAACAACCTGCTGCTATGGCTGCACCTGATCGATGCGCCGGTGCGGATGATGCACACGGCGTTTTCGATGATGGTCGGCATGGTGTACACCTACCTGCCCTTCATGATCCTGCCCGTATACGCGAACCTGGTCAAAATGGACGTTCGCCTGCTGGAGGCTGCCGCCGACCTGGGCTCGACGCCGTTTCGCACGTTCCGGCTGGTGACCGTTCCGCTGTCGACGCCCGGGATCATCGCCGGCTCGATGCTGGTGCTGATCCCCAGCATCGGCGAGTACGTGATCCCGGAGCTGCTGGGTGGCACCTCGACCTACATGATCGGCCAGGTGCTGTGGGACGAGTTCTTCAAGAATATCGACTGGTCGATGGCCTCGGCCGTAGCGGTGTCGATGGTGGTGCTGATCCTGATTCCGCTGGCCGTGTTCAACCACTATCAGACCCGCGGCGCGGGCCGGGGCAGCGGCGCATGAACAGCGGTTTCGGCCGCGCCTGGCTCGCGTTCGGCTACGCGTTCCTGTACATCCCGATCGCGACCCTGATCGCGTTCTCGTTCAACGCGTCGAAGATGGTGACGCTGTGGGGCGGCTTTTCGCTGCACTGGTACCACGAGATCCTGCACGACAGCGAGCTGATCGACGGCTTCGTGACGTCGCTGAAGATCGCGCTGATGACCGCCACCGCCTCGATCGTGCTCGGTACGCTGGCTGCCTTCGCGCTGGTGCGCTACCGGGACTTTTTCGGACGGACCCTGTTCATCGCGCACATCAACGCACCGCTGGTCGTCCCGGAGGTGATCACCGGGCTTTCGCTGCTGCTGTTTTTCGTCGCCTGCGAACGGCTGTTCGGAATTTTCGCCGAACGCGGCATCGTGACGATCTGGATCGGCCATACTTCGATCTGCACCTGCTATGCCGCGGTTGTGATTCAATCCCGACTTCTCACCATGGACAAGTCGCTCGAAGAAGCGGCAATGAACCTGGGCTGCCGCCCGTTTCAGGTGTTCGTGCTGGTCACGCTTCCGATGATCCTGCAGTCGCTGGTGTCGGCCTGGCTGCTGACGTTCACCATTTCGCTGGACGACGTCGTCACCAGCTCGTTTCTGAACGGTCCGGGAGTCAAGACGCTGCCGATCGTGATCTTCGCGCGCGCGCGCCTGGGACTCAATCCGACCGTGAACGCGGTGGCCACGCTGTCCGTTGTGGTCGTCTCGATCGGCGTGCTGGCCGGGTCGCTGTGGATGGCGCGCAGCGAGCGCCGGCGCACCGAGGAGCAGGCGGCCGCGTATCGCGAAGGCATGCTGCAGATCGGACAGCGGACGTCCGGTGCGAGAGCTTGAATGAAAACGACCTGGATTCGGTTCGGCTGGACCGTGCGGAAGGGAACACGATGCTGATCGGAGTACCAACGGAGATCAAGGTTCGCGAATACCGGGTCGGACTGACGCCGGCCAATGTACGCGAGCTGACCGAGCGCGGGCACCGGGTCATCGTTGAAGCAGGGTGCGGGCAGGGCGTCGGACTGACCGATGCCCTCTACGAGTCGGCCGGCGCCACCGTCGTGGCGAGCGGCCGGGAGGTGTACGCGCAGGCCGACATGATCGTGAAGGTCAAGGAGCCGCAGCCCGAAGAGCGCAAGCGGCTGCGCGCCGACCAGGTCCTGTTCACCTACCTGCACCTGGCGCCCGACCCGGCGCAGGCGCGCGACCTGATCGAAAGCGGAGCCGTGTGCATCGCGTACGAGACGGTCACGTCGGAGTCCGGCGGACTGCCTCTGCTGGCGCCGATGTCGGAGGTGGCCGGCCGCATGTCGATCCAGGCCGGCGCCTATTTCCTGGAAAAGGCGCACGGCGGGCTGGGTGTGCTGCTGGGCGGCGTGCCCGGCGTCGATCCGGCCAAGGTGGTTGTGCTCGGCGGGGGTGTCGTCGGCACCCACGCGGTACACATAGCAATCGGAATGGCCGCGGAAGTATGGGTGATCGACCGCAACGTCGACGCGCTGCGCGCGCTATGGCGACAATTCGGCCGTCCGCTGAACACGGTTTTTTCCACGCGTGCCGCGATCGAGCAGCACTGCGTGTCGGCCGACCTGGTGATCGGCGGCGTGCTGCTGCCCGGCGCGGCCGCACCGAAGCTGATCACCGCCGAAATCGTGCGCCGGATGAAACCCGGATCGGTGATCGTCGATGTGGCGATCGACCAGGGCGGGTGCTCCGAAACGTCCCGCCCCACGACGCACGACGAGCCGACTTACGTGGTCGACGGCGTGATCCACTACTGCGTGACGAACATGCCGGGTGCGGTCCCCCGCACGTCGACCTTTGCGTTGAACAATGCCACCTTACCGTTCGTGCTCGCGCTGGCCGACAAGGGCTATCGGCGGGCACTGCTGGAGGACCGTCACCTGCGCAACGGCTTGAACATACTGCACGGGCGCGTGACCAACCGCGCAGTGGCGACCGCGCTGGGATTCAAATACGTCGATCCGACCGGGGCGCTGCAAGCTTGAGGACCTCGGGCGGGGGCATACTCGGAATGCAAGAGCTGATCGAATCGTGAATTCGAGACTCCCAGCGATCCTCGTCACCGGAGGCGCCGGATATGTCGGCAGCCACACGCTGGTCGAGCTGCTTGCGGCCGGCTACGACGTCGTGTGCGTCGACAATTTCTCCAACAGCAGCCCCGAGGCATTGCGCCGGGTCGAACGCATCGCGGGCCGCGCCGTCAGGCGGGTCGATGGCGACATCCGCGACAGGTCGCTGCTGGACCTTGCATTTGCCGCGGCGCCGATCGAAGCGGTGATCCACTTCGCGGCGCTGAAGGCGGTGGGCGAATCGGTCTTGCGCCCCCTCGACTACTACGACAACAACGTAGGCGGCACGATCTGCCTGCTGCACGCCTGCCGCCGCGCCGGCGTGAAGCGCTTCGTGTTCAGCTCTTCGGCCACCGTCTACGGGATCCCGCAGAAACTTCCCCTCACGGAGGACATGCCGCTTGCACCGCTGAACCCGTACGGCGCGACCAAGCTGGTCAACGAGCTGCTGCTGCGTGACCTGTGCGCGTCCGACCCCGCGATGAGCGTCGCATCGCTGCGCTACTTCAACCCGATCGGCGCGCATCCGAGCGGGCTGATCGGCGAGGACCCGCGCGACATCCCTAACAACCTGTTCCCCTTCATCACGCAGGTTGCGATCGGCAAGCGCGAGCGTCTGTCGGTATTCGGGTCCGACTGGCCCACACGCGACGGCTCCGGCGTGCGCGATTACATCCACGTGGTCGATCTCGCGTTGGGGCACGTGACCGCGCTGCGCTACTGCGCTCGATCGACGGGTTTCGTCCCGATCAACCTCGGGACCGGCCGCGGCACCAGCGTGCTGGAACTGGTCAAGGCCTTCGAGGAGGCAACCGCGCGACCGGTGCCCTACCAGATTGTCGGGCGCCGATCGGGAGACATCGCGGAGTGCTACGCCGACGCAGGGCTGGCGCTGCGGCTGTTGCAGTGGCGCGCAACGCGAGACGTAAAGGAAATGTGCGCGGACGGGTGGCGGTGGCAGCAGGGCAATCCAAGCGGGTACTCTTGAGCGATCCGCGGATCGGTGATCGCGTCGTCCGCAGCGACCCGAGTTTTTAGGGTCAAGTGCCCCAATGACCCTGTGGCTGTGCTGCGCATCCTGGCAAAAACCATGACGTACCGTGAAGTCCACGACCCGGACCGCGGCATTGCACATTGTTAATCCGAAGTCACGAGGGGATTTACCCGAAACACAGCCTCTTGCCAAGAATGTATTTTTCGCTGAGCAACGATGAGTTTCACTGGAGCGCACCGGTGACGCTTGCGCGTCATGCGCGTGCCAACGCATGAAAGAGAGATTTGCACGATGGAAGTCCGCATCCGTCCATCGACGCCGGATGACGAGCCGGCAATCGTCGCATTGATGCGCGATGCGGGACTGAATCCGGACGCGGTAGAAGGATGGCTCAGATGGAAGTACTGGCGTGAGCGTTCTGATTGGCCCGGCGCGCGGTCCTTCGTCTTCGCGAGCGAGAGCGAGATCTTTGCCCACTCCGGGATCGTCCCCAGCGTATGCCTATGGAACAACCGTCGCGCGACCGTTTTCCACATGATCGACTGGGCAGCGTCTCGTGGCATGGTCGGAGCCGGCGTCGCGATATTGAAGCACCTCCGCGGGCTCGCCGACGCCCTGATCGGAGTCGGCGGCAGCCAATACACACGGAAGGCCTTCCGGGTCTTCGGGCTTCGACCCTGTGGCACCACAACCTTGTATGTGCGAGCGCTTCACCCCCTGCTCGGTCTGAGGGACCGCACGCGCTGGAATTGGAAGACGCTGCCCGAATTCGGCCGCAACTTGCTGTGGGCCCTCGCGGCGCCGGCGGTCCGCTACGGCGCGTGGCGTGCCCCCCGGATAGCGAGGGAGGAGGTGCAGAGCATTGCATCGGTGCTGCCCAGCGCCAGGGCCAACATGACGGTGCTGGAGCGAAGCATCGCTTCGCTGACTTATTTCCTGGACTGTCCCATCGCACCCATGGTCCTGCACGGCCTCGAAAAAGACGGCAAACGTCGGGGCTACTTCCTGCTCGCGTTTGCGGCTGAACAAGCTCGACTGGTCGACTGCTGGGTGGATTCGGAAGATCCGGGCGACTGGCGGGCCATGCTGAACTGCGCCGTTCACGTGGCTCTTCAGACGCCGGGAATCGCCGAGCTCGTCACGCTGGCGAGCGACCCCATGCTTTCGCAATGCGCGCTGGAATCAGGCTTTCGTGCGAAATGGACAGAGGCTGTTCATATTCTTCCAAAGGCCGAGGGCGACTCAATCCCGACGAATGTGCGCTTTCAAATGCTCGATAGCGACGCGGCGTACCTGCAGACCTTGCGGTGAGATAAGGACACGGGCAGCGATCACTAGAAGAGACTTTCCTTGACGTATACCACGTCGTTGGCCTGCAGCGGATCATCGAGCCCCAGTTCGAGCGTTTGGATCTTGCCATTGGCCCCCCGGCGATGAATCCTCAACCCCTTCTGAGTACCTTTCGGGGTCAGGCCGCCACCTGCCGCGAGCGCCTGCATCAGGGTCATGTCGCGCTCGAGTCGATACGACCCAGGTCGCTGTACTTCGCCGTAAATGTAGAAGACGGGCGCCCGCTGAACGTACAGGACGTCGCCAGCGTGCATCAAGAAGTCCCGGCTGGCTTCCGGATTCCCGAAGAAGTTCTCCACATCGATCACCTGCCGCGTGAGCTTGCCGTCGCGCGTACCGACGAAGATCACCGTGTCCGCCCCGGTCGGGGCGATCCCCCCGGCAGTGGCCAAGGCATCGGCCATCCGCATATTCGCGGTTTCGATCGGATAGCGCCCAGGTCGATTCACCTGGCCAAGCACGGACACCTGGCTGCCTCGCACGGTCATCAGCAGGATCGAAACCTGCGGCTTCAAGACGAAGCCGCCCTCCTTGAGCAACTGGGCGATATGGCGTTCCGCCGCGGGGATCGTGCCGCCGCCGATTTTCACGGTGCCGATCAAAGGATAGCTGATCGTGCCGTCCTCGCCGACCCTGGTTTCGAGCGTCAAATCGGCGTTCTGGAACACGCTGATCCGCAGCAGGTCGCCGGGCCCGATCAGATAATCCGCTCCCCAACTTGACGCAGGCAGCAGTACAGCGCTGCCGGCCAGCAGCGCAAGGCTCAGTCGAGCCAGGATTGAACGAATGTGAATCATGAGTGACATTGGAAGGACGTTCGGTCAAGGCACCACCCGGGATGAATTCCGGACTGTTGCCAATAAAAGTTGAGAATCGGGGCTCGCCAGTGGCATGCTAGCGCACGTCCGCGCGACGCGCCCCCACACGCGTGGAGGTATTTGCGCGATGAAAGTCCGCATCCGTTCGTCGATGCCGAATCCATGACATGCGGTTTCTTGTCCCGGTGGTTCCCGGCGACCGCCTGGATATCGATGTGAAGATCCTCAAGCTGGCGGAAGATGTCGCGCTGGTCGACGGTACCGTGACCGTAGACGAGACCATCGTCGCTCGCGGAAGGCTTGGCTTCGCGCGAGCGGAGTTGGACGCAAAGCCCACTGAACCGGCGAGAAACGCGTAGCCGGTTCACAGACGCGCGGGGAAAAGGGGTTCGCGGTCTGCGGGAAGTTCTCGCGCGGTCAGCCGCCCTTACAGGTATAGACCTTAGTAAAACCCTGGCCACGTACCGGAAAATGGGGATGAGGGCGGGGAGTATTTCCCTGCTCTCCGCTGCGATGTTTCTCCGGATAGTTCAGAGCCTGCCTCCCGTGCACACTGGCCCGCATGGAGTCGAACGCGCAGCGCGCCGAGATAACCCACACCCCAGGGAAGACCATTTTTGCAGGAGCTCAGCCGATGCTCAAAGCAGGTTTGTTGACGCGCGACGCCGTCAGCCATCGGACTTCGCAAGGCGGTGCTGCCAGAGCGGCGCCAGCGACCGGCCCTTTGACGCGCCCGGTTGTGTTGCCACGAGCGCCGACGGGCTTCAGGCTGTTCGAGGCATTGATCGAGCCGAGCGCAGCCTTACTGTGGCTGGTCGCGTGCGTGCGCCTGGGGGGCGATTCCTTCGATTCGCGTTACCTCATCGTCGCCACGATCGCGTTTTCATTCGCATTCCCCGGTGCGATGAGGTTCAACGATCCGCCCCGGATTGCTTTCGCCAAGGCGTTGCGCGCGGCCGTGCTGCTGGTAAGCGCACTGGCGCTGATCGGTTACACGACCGGCTACCTGCACCTGTTTCCGAGCGAAGTGGCGCTTGCCTGGGCGACGGGATTGCCGTTCGCTCTCACCGGGTGCCAGTACGTCGTGCGCCGGATGCTGCCTCAGGCGCAGCGCGCGCTGCAGTCGGAAACCAGCGTCGTGATCTGCGGCGCCAATGCAGTCGGGCTGCGGCTGGCAAATCACTTCCTCCAGAGTCGCGACACCGGCGGGCGCCTTGTCGGTTTCTTCGACGATCGCGACCCCGCGCGGCTGGACAGCATGGGCGGCCTGCTTATGCTCGGCAAGCTGAAGCATCTCGCCGACTTCGTCAAGCGTAACAAGGTCCAGCAGGTGTTCGTCACACTGCCGATGGCAAGCCAGCCGCGGGTCCTGAAACTGATCGAGGACCTGCGAGACACGACGGCATCGATCTACTTCGTTCCTGACATCTTCATCACGCCGCTCATCAACGGCCGCATGGAGACGCTGTCCGGCCTGCCGGTCATCTCCGTCTGCGATACGCCATTCAGGGGCGTCAATCGGCTGCTCAAGCGCCTCGAAGACATCGTCGTCGCATTGCTCGTGCTGGCGCTCACATCGCCGCTGTTGCTGGCCGTGGCGATCGGGGTGTGGCTCAGCGGTCCCGGGCCGATACTGTTCCGGCAACGACGCTACGGCCTCGATGGCCGGGACGTGTGGGTCTACAAGTTCCGGTCGATGAGCGTCACCGAGGACGGCGATCGGGTGTTCCGTGCCGCCGACCGCGGCGACCCGCGCGTCACCCCCTTCGGCGCGTTCATCCGACGTACTTCGCTCGACGAGCTGCCGCAATTCCTCAACGTGCTCCAGGGGCAAATGAGCGTCGTCGGACCCCGACCGCACGCGGTCGCGATGAACGAGGAATACCGCAGGCTGATCCCAAGCTACATGCTGCGCCACAAAGTAAAGCCCGGCATCACCGGTCTTGCCCAGGTTCGCGGCTATCGCGGTGGCAGCGATCTCGAACAGATGAGAAAGCGCATCGCCTGCGACATCGCGTACCTGCGTCGATGGTCGCTCGGCCTCGACCTGTGGATCATCCTCCGAACGATCGCGGTGGTGCTTCGCGACCAGCGAGCCTACTAGAGACTGTTGGCCAGGACCCGGAGGAAGGACGAATGCCGATCGAACAATTGCTTCTTACGCTGCGCGCCCGATGGCGCGTCGTCGTGAGCGTCTTCGCTTTGACCACGGCAGCCGCGCTGATCGGCAGCTTGCTGATGCCGCGGGAATACTCGGCGACCGCGGAGATCCTGGCCGACGTCGATGCGCCCGAACCGATCTCCGGTTCGTATGGCCCTTCCTATCCGCAGCAGACGCAAATGTTCATGGCGACCCTGGCCGACGTGATCCTCAGCGATCGCGTGGTCGACAAAGTGATCACAGATATGAAGCTCGCGGAGGACAAGGACGCTCTTGCCCGCTGGCGCAAGGACACGGGCGGCAAACTGAGCGCGAAGGAATACTTCGCGCAGGGGCTGCGCAAACATCTGGAGGTCAGGCCCACCCGCGAGAGCAGCGTGGTGCAGCTCCGCTACACTGCCGCTTCGCCTCAGTTTGCCGCCCAGGCAGCCAACAGCTTCGTCCAGGGATTCATCGCTACCCAAGTCGAGTTGCGTTCGGAGAACGCAAAGAGCAATGTTGCATTCTTCGACGCGAGTACACAGAAGCTGCGCGAGAACCTCGAGAAAGCCGAGACGCGACTGTCGCATTACCAGCTGGAGAACGGAATACTCAATGCCGGCGAAAGATACGATGCCGAGCTGACCCGCCTGAATGAGCTGGCCAACCAGCTCACCCTGGCTCAGGCGCAGCGCTTCGATACCAGCGCACGCGCCCAACAATCGCCCAGCCTGCAAGGCACGGCACCGGATGTTGTGCAAAGCCCGGTCATCCAGCGGCTGCGCACTGAACTGGCGCACGCCGAGGCAAACCTGCACGACGTTTCGATTCGCGTAGGAAACAATCACCCGGAACATCAGCGCGCGGTTGCCCAAGTGCGGAGCTTGAAAAGGCAGATTGCGGCCGAAACCAAGCAGGTGGTGCGGGACGTCGACGCCGCCAACCAGGTCAACCTGGAGCGGGAGAAGGAGTTGCACGCCGAGTTCGACGTCCAGAAGGCGAAGGTGCTGGCGATGACCTCGAAGCGCGACGAGCTCAATGTGCTGCAAAAGGACGTCGAGAGCGCGCAACGCGCGTATGACGTGGCCAAGCAGCGCCTGTCGACGAACAGCCTGGCGAGCCAGATCAATCACACCAACGTCACGCTGCTGGCCGAAGCGCGTCCTCCATCGAGGCACGCCAAGCCCAAGATCCGGCTGAACACCGTGATCGGCGCCTTTCTCGGATTGCTTCTGGGCCTCGCGAGTGCCGTCGTCTGGGAGTACTTCGAGCCTCGCCTCCGCTCCCCGGGGCAAGCGGCGCAGGTGCTCGGCCTACTCATCCTGGGGAGCATGCCCCAGAACAGGCCGCCGCTCACCGCCTCGTTGCGGACTGCACTGCGGTTGACCTGACGTGATTGCGACCGAAGGTCCCAGCGGGGAGCCAATCGGCCAGGATTGCGACCGGCCGTCACGAATCGAGATTCCCCCGGCGATCGCCGCAGTGCGCCCCGATGCGGAAATGAGCGGGCCGAACTCCGAAGCCGGCGACGCGTCGCCGATGCCGCCGCACATTGGCCTTGCGTCGCCCGCGGCGACCAGGTTCATCAAGCGGAGGTTCACCAAGCGGCACCGCGATCAGGATGGATTAACGAAGCCGATCGGCGAATTGCTGATCGACTCCGGTTTGCTCAAGCGCGCGGAACTCGAGGAGATCCTCCGAGTGCAGGCCTCATCCAAAAGCTGGGGGCCCCGCAAGCGTTTCGGGGAGATCGCGCGCGAGCTCGGCCTCGTCGAGGGCAGCCGGGTAGACCTGGCTCTGGCGAGGCAATTCGACCTGCCGTCGTTGCCGCCATCCGATCACGCGTTGACCCCGGAGCTGCTCGCGGCCCGGGAAACGAACCATCCGGGGATCGAGGTCCTGCGAGGGGTGCGCGAGCGCATCGCCCAAAGCTGGCTCAATGCACGCGGCACGGGCGCGGCGGCGGGCTCCGAACCCCGGTCGGGCGGCCATGCGGTGGCGATCGTCAGTGCGCAGCGCGGCGACGGCCGCAGCTTCATCGCCGCCAACCTGGCGATCACCTTTGCCCAGTGCGGGCGGCGGACCCTGCTGATCGACGCCGACCTGCGCCAGCCGCGCCAGCACCAACTCTTCCAGGTCGACGATCGCATTGGCCTGTCGACGCTGCTGGTCGGCCGTAGCGGGACCGAGTCGGTCGCGCGCATCAAAGCGATGCCCGACCTGCGCGTGATGCCAGCCGGCCCGATCCCTCCCAACCCACACGATCTGCTCGCTCGTCCGGAGTTCGGCTGGCTGCTCTTCAATGCCGAGGAGAAGTTTGACGTCGTTCTGGTCGATACCCCGGCCTGGAGCGAGGGGTCGGACGCGGAAAGCATCTGTCGTGGCACCCGCGCGGCGGCGCTGGTGGTGCGCGCCGATCAGACCGCTGCACGCAGTGCCCAGGAATTGGTCGCCACACTGCGCGAGGCGCAAGCGCAGGTCCTCGGGTTGGTGTTCAACCGCTGAGGCGCCGCGGATGCGTGTTCTCATCGCAGGACCGTCGTTGCACGCGATCAGCGGCGTCAGTACGCACGTGAATCTGCTGCTCGCCGCGCCCTGGCCGAACGTCAGCGACGATGCGCTCACGCTGACCCATTTCCAGGTCGGCAGCGAGGGGCGAAACGAAGGGCCTGCAGCACGGGTCGCGCGCCTGTTGCTGAGCCCCTGGCAACTGGCGGCTTGCCTGGTGGCCCGTCGGATCGACATCCTCCACCTGAACACCTCCCTCGATCCGAAGCCCTACTGGCGCGACGCCGCTTACCTCGGCGTTGCGCGGCTGCTGGGTCGCCGGGTCGTACTGCAGATCCACGGCGGCAGATTGCCGCATGAACTGTTCGCCGGGCGCCCATGGTCGGCCGGGCTGTTGCGCCGCGTGCTGCGCGCTGCCGACACGGTGGTAGCGCTGGGCCAGCAGGAATGGCGGGCGCTGCGGGACTTTGCACCGCAAGCTCGCGTCGAGCTGATCCCCCACGCGGTGGCTGCGGTGCCAGCTGAAGCGATGGCGGCGCGTTCCATGGCAGCCTCGGAGTTGCAGCTTCTGTTTCTAGGTCGCCTGGACGCGGCCAAGGGGCTTTACGAGCTTCTCGATGCCGTCGACCTGCTGGTCCGCGGCGGACGGCAAATGCGGCTGGTGATCGCCGGCGACGGGCCCGAGGAGGCAGGATTGCGCTCGCGGATCGCCGATTTGAAGCTGCAGCCTCGGGTCGAGCTGGTCGGAGCGCGCTTCGGTGTGGACAAGCAGACGCTATTGAGCCAAGCGCACGTGTTCGTCCTGCCCAGCTACAGCGAGGGGCTGCCGTACGCGTTGCTCGAGGCGATGGCCGCGGGCATGGCGCCGGTGGTGTCCTCGGTCGGTGCGGTGCCGGACGTCGTCGGCTACGGCGAACACGGCCTGCTGGTGGCGCCACGGAACATCGGCCAGCTGGTCTATGCGCTGGCGCGGCTGCACGACGACCGTGGGCTCCTTGCGCGCCTCGGCGCGGCTGCCAGGGCGCGCATCGCAGAACGATACGGCCTGGAGCGATTCGCTCGTTCGTTCGCGCGCGTATATCGCCAAGCGGGGCGTCCTTCCAGGCGCCGGGGCGACAAACCAACGATCGGACCGACGGCGTCCGACTCACGAGTCTGAGCCATGTGCGGTATTGCAGGCTTCATTGGCGCGGTTCCTGACGGGATCGAACCCCAAGCCGCACTGCGGCGGATGGCGCGGGCGATCGCCCACCGCGGCCCGGACGACGAGGGATTCCTGTCCGCAAGCGCCGCAGGCGGCCGGGTGCTGGTCGGACTGGCCCATCGTCGACTGTCGATCATCGATCTGAACACCGGGCACCAGCCGCTTGGCAACGAGGACCGCAAGGTCCAGATCGTCTTCAACGGCGAGATCTACAACTTCCAGGAACTGCGTCGCGATCTGCAGGCCCGCGGGCACGCGTTCCGTACGGCCTCCGACACCGAGGTGATCGTCCACGCCTACGAGCAATGGGGCGAGGATTGCGTAGAGCGGCTGCGCGGCATGTTCGCCTTTGCCATCTGGGACGCGCGACGCGAACAACTGATGTTGGCACGCGATCGCTTCGGCAAGAAGCCGCTGTTCCTGCGGCACCAGGACGGTGTGCTGCTGTTCGCCTCCGAAATCAAATCTCTGCTGACCTGGCCTGGTGTGCGCGTTCAGGTCGACATGAACGCGGTCTGGGACTATCTCGGCTACCGCTACGTACCGGGTCCGGCGACGCTGTTCGCGGGCATCCGAAAGCTCCCGCCGGGGTTCACCGCAGTATGGCGTGACGGCCGTCTGCAGGAGACGCGGTACTTCATCGCGCCCGATGGCCGGCCGCGGATCGAAGAGCCGGTGCCCGAGTGTCCCGAACGCGAATTTCTGCAGCGCCTCGATGAAGCCGTCGAGATGCGGATGGTCGCCGACGTACCGTTCGGCGCGTTTCTTTCGGGAGGTATCGATTCGTCGACGGTGGTAGGGCTGATGAGCTGCCACTCGGAGCGGCCGGTCAAGACCTTCTCGGTCGGCTTCGACGATCCGGAAAACAACGAGCTGGGCTACGCCCGCCAGGTTGCCGAGCACCTTGCGACCGACCACCATGAATTGCAGATCGCGGCCACCCAGGTGATGGACGAGCTGCCGGCCCTGATCGGTTTTCGCGATGCGCCCGTGTCCGAGCCTTCCGACGTACCGATCTATCTGATGGCGCGGGAAGCGCGGCGCCACGTCAAGATGGTGCTGACCGGGGAAGGCGCCGACGAGATTCTTGGCGGCTACCCGAAGCACCGTTTCGAGCCGCTCGGCCGTTACTATCGCCTGCTCCCGGGTGCCCTGCGCCATCGGCTGCTCGAGCCGCTGCTCGACCAGCTGCCGTTCGCATTCCGCCGCGCGCGCACCGCGGTTGGCGCGCTCGGTCTGGAGCAGTTCGACGAGCGGATGGCGCGCTGGTTCGGCGCCTTGAGCGCCAGCGAGCGCGAGCACCTGGTCGCTTTCGCGCCGAGCGGCGAACCCCTGAACGTGCAATCGCGCTACGCGCCAGCGGGTCGCGTGCCATCGAAGCTCAACCGCGGCGCCGGCCGCTCACCGCGACCGTTGCAGTTCGATTCGGCGCCGGACGCCAGTCCGCTGCGCCGAATCCTGTATTTCGACCAGACGAGCTGGCTGCCGGACAACCTGCTCGAGCGCGGCGATCGGATGACGATGGCGGTCGGGCTCGAAGCGCGAATGCCTTTCATGGACCACGAGCTGGCCGCCTGGGTGGCGCGTCTGCCCGATCGTTACCGGGTGCGCGGCTCGACCGGCAAATGGCTGCTGCGCGAAGCTGCCCGCGGCCTGTTGCCGCGCCCGATCCTGGAGCGCAAGAAAATCGGCTTCCGCGTGCCGATCGACCAATGGCTGCGCGGGCCGATGCGCGCGTTCCTCCTCGACCACCTGGCGGGCCAGCAGACGCGCACCGCCCGGTATTACCGGCCGGCGGCGCTGCAGCGGGTGCTCGACGAACATCTCGGGGGGCGAGTCAATCACGAAAAGCTGCTCTGGTCGCTGCTCAATCTCGAGCTGTGGTGCCGGCGCTTCGGTGTCTCATGAGCGACTCGCTCACCTGGCAGCTGCGGCGGCTGCGCACGATGAGCAGCGTCGAGATCGTGTGGCGGCTGGGCCGGGCGCTGAGCTCGTTGGCCCGGCAGTCCGGCTTCGACCTTGCGCGCCGGGTCCCGCCGGCGCGCGGCCGCAGCGGGCCCCCGTGGGTCTGGCCGCTGCCGGCGATCGGACCGTCCGACGCGATCAAAACCGTGGATAGCGCCGAGCGACTGCTGCAGGGAAAATGGTCGATCTTCAGCCTGCGGGATCTGACGCTCGATTTTCCGCCGCGCTGGAACCGCGATCCGCGCACCGGCATCGTGGCGCCGACGAGCTTCGGCAGTTCGATCGATTATCGCGACCCGGCCCGGGTCGGGGATATCAAGTACCTGTGGGAACTCAACCGCCACCAGGAGCTGGTGACGGTCGCTCAAGCGTACGCGCTGACGCGCAGCGAGCGCTTCGCCCAGGCGCTGCGCGTCCTTCTGGAGTCGTGGTTCGAGCAATGTCCGTACCCCTGCGGTGTGCAATGGACCAGTTCTCTTGAACTGGCGGTGCGACTGGTGAACTGGGCAGTTGTCTGGCACCTGATCGGCGGCGACGGCAGCGAGCTGTTCGCAGGGACTTCCGGTCAGGCGTTCCGCACTGCATGGCTGCAGAGCATCTACCGGCACCAGCGTTTCATCGCCGCCCGACGTTCCCTTCACTCGTCAGCGAACAACCACTTGATCGGCGAGATGCTCGGCTTGTACGTCGCTGCGGTGACCTGGCCGCTGTGGCCGCGCGCGCGGCGCTGGCAGGCCCTCGCCAAGCGGCGGATCGAGCACGAGGCGCTGCGCCAGACATACGCCGACGGCGTCAATCGGGAGCAGGCGATCTTCTACCACCATACGGTGGCCTGGATCCTGCTGGTCGCCAGCCGCTTTGCCCACGCGTGCCGAGACGATTTCAGTTCAGCATTGCCGCGCTGCCTCGAGGCCATGCTGGACTTTGTCGTCGCGCTGATGGACGTCAGCGGCCGTTTGCCGATGATCGGAGATGCGGACGACGCGGTCTGGATGGGCTTCACGCGCGACACCGAGGACCCGTTGCAGGTGCTGCTGGCGTGCGGGGCCGTGCTGTTCGGACGCGTCGATTTTGCCGCGCGCGTCGCGCGCTTCCCGACGGGCGCGCGCTGGCTCCTCGGCGACGACGCCGCGACCCAATTCGAGCGGCTGAAGCCGGCCAGGGCCGGGCGCGCTTCGACTTCCGCGGTGTTCGCGCTGCCCGCGCGGCGGGTGTTTCCCGAGGGTGGCTACTACGTGCTGGGCGCCGACCTGGGCCGTCCGGGCGAGGTGCGGATCACGGCCGATGCCGGGCCGCTGGGCTACCTGAGCCTGGCCGCGCACGGCCACGCGGACGCGCTGTCGTTCACGCTCGGGGTCGACGGCGAGGAGCTGTTGATCGATCCCGGCACCTACGTCTACTTCCTTCAGCCTCGCTGGCGGGCATACTTCCGCGGCACGGCGGCGCACAACACGGTGCGCGTCGACGGGCGCGACCAGTCGGAACCGGGCGGAACTTTCCTCTGGACGCGACACGCTGAGACGCGCGTTCTCGCCTGGGACAGCGATGAAGGCAACGACCGGTTGCTGGCCGAGCACAACGGCTACGAGCGCCTGAAGGACCCGCTGCGACACCGCCGCGAGATGGTCTACGACAGGGAGCAGCGGTCGCTCACGATCATCGATTCATTCATCTGCCTGTCTGCACATGCGCTGGAGTGGCACTGGCATTGCGCCGAGCACGCGGTCGTCAGCCTGGACGGGGCGGCGGTCGATGTTCGTGGCGCGCGCGCCCGGATCCGGATCGCGATGCCCGACTGCGGCCTGCTGCCGGAGGTGATTTGCGGCGACGAGAGCGCGCCGCTGGGCTGGGTATCACGCCGCTTCGACGAGCGACGACCGTGCAGCGTGGCCCGGTTTCGGGGCGAGATACGCGGCTCCACGAGATTCCGCACCCGGATCGACGTGCTTAGCGCAGCGGGGCGCCCGAATAACACCGAATCCTCTCTGAATGTCGCCTCTCTGGATCCATCATGCGCATAAGCATCTTTGGCTTGGGATACGTGGGAACCGTTTGCGCCGCCTGCCTGTCGAGCGACGGGCATCAGGTGATCGGGGTTGACGTGAGCCCGACAAAGGTTGATCTGGTCAACCGCGGGCTCTCGCCGATCATCGAAGCGGATGTCTTCCCGCGGGTTGCGCAAGCGGTTGGCGAGCGCCGACTCTGGGCAACCAGCGATGCGCGCGCCGCAGTGCTCGAGTCCGAGCTGACGATGATCTGCGTCGGAACGCCCTCGCAGAGCAACGGCAGCCTCGATCTGAGCCGTGTACGCGCCGCATGCGAGCAGATCGGCGCTGCACTCGGCGAGAAGGACGCCTACCACGTAGTGGTCGTGCGCTCGACGATGCTGCCCGGCTCGATGCGTGACGTGGTGCTTCCGACGCTCGAGGTGGCATCGGGCAAGAAGGCCGGGCGCGATTTCGGCCTGTGCGTCAATCCGGAGTTCATGCGCGAGGGCACGGCGGTGTGGGACTTCCGCCATCCACCGAAGACGGTGATCGGCGAAATCGACGAACGCTCCGGCGACACGTTGCTGCAACTGTACCTCGGGATCGACGCACCGGTAATTCGCACCCGGATCGAAATCGCCGAGATGGTCAAGTACACCGACAACGCCTGGCACGCAGTGAAGGTCGCGTTCGCCAACGAGATCGGCAACATCAGCAAGGCGTCAGGGGTCGATGGCCAGTCGGTCATGGAAATCTTCTGCAAAGACACGAAGCTGAATCTGTCGTCCTACTATCTGCGACCGGGATTCGCGTTCGGCGGCTCATGCCTGCCGAAAGATCTGCGCGCGCTCACCTACAAGGGACGAATGCTCGATCTGGAGCTGCCTCTGCTTTCCTCTGTCCTTCGCTCCAACCAGGTGCAGCTCGAGAAGGGCATCCGGATGGTTCTCGACAAGGGCCATCGACGCGTCGGAGTACTTGGCATCTCCTTCAAGGCCGGCACAGACGATCTGCGCGAATCGCCGCTGGTGGACCTGATCGAGCATCTTCTCGGGAAGGGCTGCGAGCTGAAGGTCTATGACCGTAACGTGCGCTTGGCGGCGCTCATGGGTGCCAATCGCGACTTCATCATGAATCGCATCCCGCACATCGCAGCCCTGCTGGCTCCGGACATGGCACAAGTGGTGCAGTTCGCCGATACGCTGGTGATCGGTAACGGCGACCCCGAGTTCCAGGAAGTTCTCGCCAACGTGCGGCCCGACCAGACGGTGGTCGACCTGGTACGCATCAACGGGGGGTGCAGCCGCGAGAACTACGAAGGCATCTGTTGGTGATCGAGGCTTCCGGGAAGCCGCACCATTGTTCGCCGCGTCCTCGGATGCCGCCGATGCCCCCCGTCCTTCAGGGTGGTACATCACCGACTTCGACAACGACGACAGGTGATACGGCGCCCTACAAACTGCGGGGATTGGCCGAAAAGCACATCCTGAGAATGGCCATGAAGTCCGAGCTGCCGGGATCCATCGCGCGGCGGCCTAAGCAACCCTATCGCGCGCCTGACAGCTCGAGCTTTTTCAGCGACGGCAAGCCCCTCGACTATGTGCGTGAACTGCTGAGCCCGGTGCGTATCCGTGCGGCGGGCATCTTCGATGCGAGGGCAATCGGCAAACTGGTCGCCAAGTGCAGCTCCGGCCGAGCACTCGGATTCGGCGACAACATGGCCTTCGTCGGAGCCCTCTCCACGATGCTGCTGCACGAGCAGTTCGTTGTGCCGGCTCGAGGCCCCCAGCCGCTTTCTTAGGCACCGCCGATGCTCCAGCATCAGGCTTTCGAAGCGACCGCTCAACTCACGACCCGATCCAAGGCGGCCGCCCGCGCCTCCGCGTTCGCCTACCAACCGGTCCTGGACGGATGGCGGGCCGTTTCGATCCTGCTCGTGCTCGTTTCCCACGGGGGCCTCGATAAGGTGGTGCCGGGCGGGCTCGGTGTCACGATCTTCTTCTTCATTAGCGGGTTCCTGATCACGTCGCTGCTGATCTCGGAATTCCAGCGTGAGGGCCGCATTTCGCTGAAGAAGTTTTACCTGCGGCGGTTCTGGCGGCTGGCGCCGCCGCTGATCTGCTTCATCGTCTTGTCGACGCTGCTGATCGTTCTGTGCCTCAAGGCGGTCAAAGCCGTCGAATTGCTGTCCGCGATTCTGTACTTCGCGAACTACTACTCAATCTACTGGCAGTACCAGCCCCTGCCGTTCGGTCCTTCGCCGCTGAAGATCCTCTGGAGCCTGGCGATCGAGGAGCATTTCTACATCGTTTTCGCGCCGCTGATGGCGTTCTTCGCGCACACCCGGCGACGCCTGTTCCTGCTGCTGCTGATTCTGCTCGTCATGCCACTGGCGATCCGGTGCGCGGTCGTCCTCGGCGAGCCCTTGACCGTGATACGGTACGAGTACACCTACATGGCGACCGAGGCACGGATCGACTCGATCGCCTGGGGCGCGCTGCTGGCCTGGCTGTGCAGCCACGTCGGAGCGGCGAGGCTCAAGGCGCTACTGGACAACGACATCGCCGTCGGAGCCTCGCTCGGCTTGCTGCTGTTGTGCCTGCTCGTGCGCGACGAGGGGTTCCGCGAATCGATCCGCTACTCGCTGCAAGGCATGGCCCTGCTTCCGCTTTTCTACGCAACCGTGCTCGGCCGGAGCGTCCAGCCTCTGCGCGCGATGCTCGCCAGCCGCCCCGCCGTCCTGATCGGCAAGCTCAGCTACTCGCTCTATCTGTACCACTGGCTCGCACTGGTCGTCGCAGACTGGGTCGCCGGCGAAGACCGCATGTTATCGGTGCCCTGGTTGCTCACGTACTACCTGCTCTCGATCGGGCTGTCGTACGCCTCGTACCGGATCATCGAACGACCCAGCCTGGCGCTGCGCAAGAGGTACGGCTCGCATGCGCCCGGCTGAGCGAAACCGTGTCGAGGCGCGGCGTGGAGGCACCGGCCGTGCGAACCGCCGCGCGACCTTTGACTCATTTCGTCGCGACCATGCGAATATTCAATAATGTGGTCAAGATCCTGGTTCGCAGCAGACGATGTCTCAGTCCGCGCGGCAGCGCCAACGAAAGCCGCTCCGCGCCGGCCAGGAACGACGGATAGAACGGGAGATGCAAGCCCCGCGCTCCGACATACGATCTGACTTTCGAGAAGCCAACCTCCCGGAACAAGGCCGTCAGCTCCGAAGTCGTGTACTCCTTCAAATGAAAGCCGGTCGCCTCCTCGTCAAAACCCCGCGAGACGTCGTGTGGCCCGGTGATCCGGTTCGGGGTGATGCAGATATAGACGCCGCCGGGCTTGAGGACATCGAGAACGTTGTGGACCTGCTCAAGCGCATCATCCGGATGCAGATGCTCCATCAACTGGTTGCTGTAGGCCACGTCTACAGAGTTGCGCTGCGCGGGGATGCTGCAGCCATCCGAGATGATCAGCGTGAAATTTGCCGGGACATCCGGCACGTTCGTGATCTCGGTCGAGACATCAACCGCAAGCACACGCGCGGCGTGTCGGCAGACCTCGAACGAGAGCGCGCAATCGCCCGGCCCAATCTCCAGGAAGGTCTGCCCTGGACGTAGGAACCGCCCGATGAAGGCGAGCTGCAGACCCACTTCATGTCGAGCGGATTCCGGGGAAATCTTGATGGTGATCTGAGGATGATCGGGGATCCGTCGGAAGAGCTCGTCGTACGCCTGGGTATACAGCGACCTGCGTTCCGCTTTCGATGCCGCTTTCAGGCGGGAAGCCAACTCCCGTTCCACGAGGTAATGCTCGCGAATCCGCGCCGCCGAGCGCTCTGAACCGCCCACTGATCCGGATGAAAGCGCGCTGGCCGGCGGCCGGCCAGCCCCATTGGCGAGGGACTCGAACAGCGCCT
>WNFQ01000073.1_pt1 | contig 49890 bp, 50 predicted proteins | sample 5400171 | NCBI WGS metagenome assembly WNFQ01 (sample SAMN13153356, study PRJNA577476) | soil metagenome | isolation source: 20 cm soil under Madrone tree | place: USA:California | collected 2016-06-14
AAGACGCGAATTTTGTTCTTCGATTTCAGCGGCAAGCTCCCGGCGGGTCATTTCACGCTCCCCGCGCAAATCATCGTCAACGCCAATGCGCTGAATGCCGAGATTCAACGCATGCCGATCAAAATCGCGTCGAAGCCGTGACCGCTACCGGCGGGATGCACGATTCGGCGAGCGTCGCAGCGATTCGTTTGCCCAGGGTGATCGCATGTGGGGAGATGCCGCAGACGATTGCTCAATGCGTTGATTTTCTGCCCCTTTTCGTATCCATGACTACATTTTAATTATGATCCTGACTACTTACTGCGGTTGCCTTATATAACTTCGCAGCCTCGCTCATCGAAGGGCGTGCTCCGGAGGCATCCTGAGGACGGAGCGAGGCGTGGCGTCCTGCGGCGGCGGCTTGGAACCGCTGTCCCGGGAGGCACGGGACCCCGCCAGCCGGGCACTACGACCCGGACGCGAGGAGCTCGCTGTGACCGATCCGGACGCAAGTCTGGTGAGGGAAGCGCGGGACCGGAGCCCAAAATCGCCACGGTGAGAGCGCCGGGAGGCGGGCGTCCCGCGTTATGGGACGCAAGGCGCCTCGTTAGGCGCCTGGCCTGCCGCGTCAAGTGCAGGCCCACGGGTGCCTCGCAAGCACCCGACGACTCTCGGCGCTCCGCCACCCCTCGATCGGGGGGACGCGAAGCGATAAAACGAAACCCGGGCGCAAAAAACGCGCCGCGGGAACGAGAACGGCTGTTTGGAATGGTGAGATTATGAGATGCGTGCAGTCGCAGCTGTTGTACCGGTCGTCCCCGCGCAGGCGGGGACCCATGATCACCGGCCGGTGGTCATGGGTCCCGGCTCTCCGCCCGCTTGGCGGGCGTCGGCCGGGACGACAGTCGCTTGGGTCGCGAGCAGTAAAACGCACCAAGGAGTCTCAAGTGGCGGGGCGAAGCTCAGCTGCGAACCGCGACCTTTGCGCGGGGTTTGTCGCGGACGCGCTCGAGCGCTTTGCCGAGAGCCTGCGCACTCCTTCTGAGCCCTTCCCGTTCGTCCTCCGACATGTCCGGCTCGAGCACCTCGATCACGCCGCTACGGCCGACGACGCTCGGCAGCGACAGCGTCACGCCGAAGTTTTTCTGATAACTGCCGATCGGAATGACCGCGCGCTCGTCGTTGAGCACCATCTCGGCGATACGCGCCGATACAATCCCGATTCCGTATTGGCTCGCGTCGTGGCCCTCGATGATGGTGATGTTGGCGTAGCGCACGTCTTTCTCGAGCGTCTGCCGCAGCTCGTTCATGCGCTCGCCGCGCGCTTCGAGCAATGCCGTCACGGGAACGCCGCCGACGCGTGCGGAGGACCACAGGAACACCTGTGCGGTCCCGTGGTCGCCAATCACTTGTGCTTCGACATGTGCAGGATCCACATCGAAATGCTTGCCCAGATGAACGCGAAATCGCTGGCTGTCGAGATATGTGCCGGTGCTCAGAACCGGCGCGCCGCTCTCTCGCGCGACATCCGCGAGCGGGTCGGGCGGATCGGTCACGACGAGCAGCACTGCCTTGGGCTCCGCGCGCACGATCTTTGGCACGATATCGCGAAAAATTTCGGCGTTCTTGTCGAGCAGCTTGAGGCGGCCCTGCGGGTCGTTGCGGTCGGTGGCGCCGCCGGTTTTTTCGTTTACGCCCGCGGTGATCAGCACAATGCCTGCGCCCTTGAGCGCGTCGTAGTCGCCATCGACGATATCGACCTTGTGACCCAGCGGCGTGCCGTAGCGCATGTCGGTTGCGACCGCCTCCGCGGTCTTGCGGTTGCGGTTGACGAGCACGATCTCACGCGCGCTGCCGCGGTTGACGGCGGCCATGGCGCAGGCGCAGCCGACATTGCCCGTTCCAATAATGCCAATCTTCACGGGCTTCTCCATGCTTGCGCTGTCAAGGCGCCGCTGTTCCGGTCGTTCCCGGCACGTGCATGGAAGGAGCTGGTTCTATGCACAGAAGCGTCGAAAAAACCGCTTACTCCTTTGCAACGCGGGTTGCCTCGAACAGGAACCACACGCGCCGCTCGGCTTCGTCGATCCAATTCTCGATCAAGCTGGCGGTTGCCACGTCGTCGTGGTCGTCGCAAATCGCGTGCGTCTCGCGCAAGCTCGAGACCAGCTGCTTGTTGTCGTCGCGCAGCTCGGCGAGCATGTCCAACGGCGTGACGAAATCGGCGTCGTTGTCCAACACGCGCTGCAAGCGGCCGATCTGGCCGATCGAGCGCAGCGTGGTGCCGCCGATCTTGCGCACGCGCTCCGCGATGTCGTCGGTAGTCGCGAAAATTTGCTCGGCCTGCTCGTCGAGGAGGAGGTGATAGTCGCGGAAATGGGCCCCAGATACATGCCAATGGAAGTTCTTGGTCTTCAGGTAAAGCGCGAACATGTCAGCGAGCAGGATGTTGAGCGCGCCGGAAATTTCCGGCACGGCGTTGGGGCGCAGGTCGGTGGGCGTGTCGAGCCGGGCGAGGCGCAGCGCGGCTGCTTCTTTTGCTTTCGCCATTTCCATCTCCTTTCTGATGCGACGGGGCGGGCGCATAGCGCCGCTACGGTTGGGGGGAAACCGAAATTCGTGCCGAGCGGGGAAGAATGGCCGAAGCCGCGCCACCCCGGCAAGCCCAATATGTGCTCGCGCGCGGCGAACCGCTTGATCGTCCTTGCGGTCTCTTGATCCGCCTTGCCCGGCTCATGCCGAAAATCGCCGCAGCTGACTTGCAAATGCTCGCCTACTCAATCTCACGCTTCGCACCATCTTCCAGCAAGGGACGACTGCATCCAAGGAGTACTGTTGCATGTTGCGTAGGATCACGATCGGCTTGCTGACGGCTGCCGCCGTCGTCGCGGGACCAACGGCTCACGCATTCGCGTTTTCAGGCGGGGTTTCGCACGTGGTTACGCATCCGCTCGCCGTGAGTACGACCATGCCGACAGAGCATCCAGCTGATGTCCGCCTGGATGCTGACGCCAATCACTATCTCGATGGGTATCGCGGACATGCCAGATGAAACGTCAGCCCGCATCGCGTCGTGCTCTGATCGACTGGTCGGGGACGCGGCGGGCGGGCCCAGAAGAGGAGTTGAAGTCATGAAACGCGTTTTTGCAGTCCTGTTGGCGGCGACGTGCGTCGTCGTCGTGTCCACGCCAAGCTTCGCACGCGGTGGCGGGGGACACGGAGGTGGTCGCGGCGTCTTCCGCAATCAATTACTGCTGCAAGGGTCGGCGCCGGCGCCTGCTTTCCAAAGCCGCATTCCGTCCCCGCTTGCGGCGCCGAGCCAGCCGCCCGTGATCAACGGGCCATCGGCTCGCAGCCCCTATGGCGGCTTGATGTAGCCGCCGCAGCTGATCGTCCGGTCAGCCTCGGGAGATGCTCGCAACGCGGCGGTTGGGCGCGATGCTCGGCCGCACGCGTTGCGAACAGGCGCCTCGTTAGGCGTTGCTACTTGATCTTGGTTCGAGCGCGCGCTCGCGCTGTCCAACCGGGCTTGCGCCCGTCATAGCGGCGCGCCATGCGACGGATGATCTCACCCAAGTTGGGCTCGTTCACCCGTTCCGCCGCCTGCGCGGCGGAGAGCCACTTGACGACGCGTTCCTGCTTTTCCGGCCATTGTTTGCTTTGGCGGCTGACTTCGAGGGCAAAGACGCGCACGGCGCAGCGGACGACCGCCCCATTCTTCAGCCGCTTTTCATAAGAGAACGAGCCGACGGGGCGCTTGGCAACCGCGCCGACGACGCCAGCCTCCTCGAACGCTTCACGCGCGGCTGAATACTGCGGCGATTTGCCCTTCTTGGGCCAGCCCTTCGGAATGACCCAGCGGCTGGTCTCGCGGGAGGTGATGAGCATGAACTGCGGGCGCGCGCCGCCTCGCAAGCGGTACGGCAAGGCGCCGTATTGGACGCGTCTTACGACGGCCGTCTTACGCGAGTTACTCATCGGCGTGCACTCAACGCCCGAAACACGCAACACAACAACACGGGGCAAAATTACTGCGGCGGGCCGGGCTAGGAAAGAACTTTGTAGAGCTAATAAAAGGCGGCGGCGAACCATGCCGCGGCCGGCAAAGTGACGATTTCGTCAGCCGGCAGGCGCAGGTGCTCGGAGACCAGACAAAGGAACTCGGGCAGAGCATCATCCAGGGGGCGAAGCGGCAAGGACCACGCTGCGGGAGACGGCGGAATCATCGCGAAGGCAGTCCGCGGCCGCGTGAGGGATTCGGGCGAGCTGACGTGAATTCGAGGTACGGGGCTGGGCGAGCCTGCTCGCACTGATCGGGCGGGCTCTCGCGTCCGCGGCATCGGCCGCGGCGTTTAGCCTTTGCTGAACCATTTGCGGACGCGATCCGCTGTTTCAGAGACGTTGGTGATGGCGGGCAATCGCCAGAAAGACAGATCGGTTAAACGCGGCGCGGTCGCGGGCGAAGGCGCTTCCGGCGGCGGCTCTTTTTGCTCTTCCTCGGTCAATAATGTCTGGATCAGCCGCCGCTCGGCGTCATCTTTCGCTTCAAGCAACAGTTTCCTGTAGCGCTTGATGTTTTCGCGTCTGACGAAGCGTTCCATGGCCGTACTCTGACCCGGCGGCCCCAAATCGATGCCGAGACGGTGCCACGCGAGGCTTTTTCCCGCCGTGACGGCCATCACAAAACCGCCGTGACGGCCGTCACAAAAAGGTCGATTGTGCGTTGGGGTGGGAGCGGGGTATTTCCGCGGTTTGCCGGGGGATTCGGCTCGATTCTCAAGCCGATGGACGCCGATGCCGCGGCCGGGCGCTATTGTCCAGGCCTACCAGTGATCCTATTTGGTGGATAGGTCTGCTTGGCCGCTCGAGCGTGGGACCATCGATGCCCGAAACCGCTTCTGCCACCTCATTCGTGTTTTCGCGCCCCCTCGGGCTCGTCGCCGCGGCCGCCGGCATTGTGCTCGCCGCCACGCTGGCGCTCTGGGCCCACTACGGCACGGCGGTGTTCTACGAGATGATCGTCGCCGGGATCGCCGCCTGCTTGTGAGGATTGCTGGAGGCGGAGGCATTCCGAGATGAGCGCGCGCAACAGCCGCATTCTTCTGATCGCCGCGGCCTTTGTCGCGGGCTTGGCGCTGTGCTTCGGCGCGGTGCTGATCGTGGCCGGGCGCCTCTCGTCCCCCGTTGCGCAGATCGCCGCCATTGGCGGACCTTTCAAGCTGACCGATCAGAATGGGCAGGTGGTCACCGATCAGGATTTAAAAGGTCACCCATTCCTGGTCTTCTTCGGCTTTACCCATTGCCCCGATGTTTGCCCCACGACGTTGTTCGAGGTCTCCGAGGTTTTGCGTGTGCTCGGCCCCGACGCGGACCGCACGCGCGCGCTCTTCATCACTGTCGATCCGGAGCGCGACACGCCCCGCGTCATGAAGGACTATCTCTCAAGCTTCGATCCGCATCTGTCCGGTCTGACCGGCGATCCTGCCGAGATCGCGGCCGTCGCCAAGGCTTACCGCGTCTATTTCAAGAAAGTTCCCCAGGAGGATGGAGGCTACACGCTGGACCACACCGCCATCGTCTATCTGATGGACAAGACAGGGCGTTTCGTGTCGCCGTTCAACCTCAAGCGGCCGACCGATGCCGCGGCCGCTGACTTGCGCCGATATTTATGAGCCGAGCGCCGGCAAAACCTTTCCTCGGGGACTCATCGCCAGCGGATCGGACCCGTTCATCGCCACTGATCCGCCTTAACCAACGGTCTATAAGCAGCCCGGACCCAAGTAGGCATAGTAAGGTGCGAAGGTGCCGGTGCCGGAACATCCGTTGCGAGGCCTGGTCGGCGGATTGGCCGTTTGTCTGCTGCTGATCGCGCCGCTTTTCGGCGCACGACAGGCAGCGGCAGCAGCAGAGGGCGCGGAGCCGGCCGTGCGCGTGCCCGGCTTTTGGGACCCGCGCCGCCGGCCGGAAAAACCCGATCTGTCGCGCATCAGCGTGATCCGGTTCCTTACCGAGACCGATTATCCGCCGTTCGACTACGCCGGGCCGGACGGGAATCCGCAGGGCTTCAATGTCGATTTGGCGCGCATGCTGTGCGAGGAGCTCAAGCTCGCCTGCACGATCCAGATGCGCCGGTTTGAGACGCTCATTCCGGCGCTCAATGGGAACCAGGGCGATGCTGCCATCGCATCGATCGCGACGACGGTGGAGATGCGCACGAAGGTCGATTTTACCGATCCCTATTACCGCACGCCGGCGCGTTTCGTGGCGAAGCGGGATTCGGCCATAGAAGATCCGTTGCCCGAGCGGCTCGAGGGCAAGAAGGTCGCGGTAGCCGCCGGCACCGCGCACGAGGCTTATCTTAAGGCTCTGTTTACCGAGGCCGAGGTTCGCCCCTACCCGAGCGCGGAGGCGGCGCGGCTCGCGTTACGGCGCGGCGAAGTCGATCTCCTGTTCGGCGATGCAATCACGCTCGCCTTTTGGCTCAATGGAACCGATTCCGAAAATTGCTGTGCTTTTCGGGGCGGTCCCTACATCGACAGCCGCTATTTCGGCGAAGGCGTCGCAATCGTGGTGAAAAAGGGCAACGATACGATACGCCTGGCGCTCAATTGGGCTTTGTTCCGCGTGTGGGAGCAGGGCCGCTTCACGGATTTGTGGTTGCGGTATTTCCCGATCAGCCCGTTTTGATGTGCCCCTTTGATGGCGGCGGGAGGCGAGGAATTCCGCGCAATTTTAGCAAACAGGGCAACGATATCGAAGCGCGGCGATGATTGACTCGCGGCCCTGGGCTCATGCCCGGCGGAGCTCTGGATCATGCGGGTGCTTCTTGCGCGTTTCGTGCGCGAGGACAGCGGTGCGACGGCGATCGGCTACGCGCTGATTGCGGCCGGCATGTCGATCGCCATCATCGCCGCGCTTTCGGGCCTCGGCTCGAAGCTGAGCATGGCATTTACGATCGTGCGGGCGGCGCTCGAATGAGCACGGCGTGGCCGGCGATGACTTCACGGCTCATGCAAGTCACGGCCCAAATCGGCGCTTGAATTTCGCAGGTGGAAGGCTGCCGGTGTTTCGATGGCCACCGGGGGGTGTGGTAGTGTCCGCGGCCGGAGAGCCATTGATGTCCATGCTCGAAGTCCCGGCGCTGCGCGAGATCGCCGAAAGCTCGAATGCCTGGCCGTTCCAGGAAGCACGCAAGATCGTCGCGCGGCTGAAAAAGCGTCCCAAGGACGAGGTGGTGTTCGAAACCGGGTACGGCCCCTCGGGCCTGCCGCACATCGGCACCTTCGGCGAGGTCGCGCGCACTACGATGGTGCGCCACGCCTTTCGCGTGCTCACCGATGACAAGATCAAGACTCGTCTGATTGCCTTTTCCGACGACATGGATGGCCTGCGCAAGGTGCCCGACAATGTCCCGAACCGGGACATGATGGCGCGACATCTGGGCAAACCGCTGTCCCGCGTGCCCGACCCGTTCTCGAGCGAATATTCGTCATTCGCCGCCGCCAACAATGCGCGGCTGCGCGCATTCCTCGATCAGTTCGGTTTTGACTACGAATTTCTTTCTTCGACCGACTGCTACACGTCGGGCCGGTTCGATGCCACGCTTCTGCGGGTGCTCGAACGCTTTGAAATGATTATGGAGATCATGCTGCCGTCGCTGCGTGAGGAGCGCGCGCAAACGTATTCGCCGTTCCTGCCGATCTCGCCACGCACCGGGCTCGTGCTGCAGGTGCCGATCCTGGCGCACGACGCCAAGGCCGGCACGATCACCTATGAGGATCCGGATACGAACGAACGCGTGACGACGCTCGTGACCGCAGGGCGAACAAAGCTGCAATGGAAACCCGATTGGGCGATGCGCTGGGTTGCGCTCGGCGTCGATTACGAGATGGCGGGGAAGGATTTGATCGACTCGGTTAGGCTTTCCGGCGAGGTGTGTCGCGCGCTGGGCGGCATCGCCCCGGAGGGCTTCAATTATGAGCTTTTCCTCGACGAGAAGGGCCAGAAGATCTCGAAATCAAAGGGCAACGGACTGACCATCGAGGAATGGCTGCGCTACGCGCCGCCGGAATCGCTCTCGCTGTTCATGTATCGTGAGCCGAAGGCCGCAAAGCGCCTCTATTTCGATGTGATCCCGCGTCACGTGGACGAGTACCAGCAGTTCCTGGAGGTCTACGAGCGGCAGGACCTCAGGCAGCGTCTCGCTAACCCAGTTTGGCACATCCATTCCGGCAACCCGTCCAAGCCGGACATGCCGATCTCGTTCGCCATGCTGCTCACGCTGGTCGCATCCTCGAACGCGGAGAATACCGAGACGCTGTGGGGCTTCATCGGCCGCTATCGGCCAGGGGTGACGCCGCAGACGAATCCCAAATTCGACGCGCTGGTGCGTTATGCCATCCACTATTTCCGCGACTTCGTGCTGCCGCAGAAGAGGTTCCGCGAACCGACCGAGGGCGAGCGCGCCGCGCTCCTCGACCTGCGCGAGGCGCTCTCACAGCTCCCCGCGGACGCTACTGCCGAACAGATTCAACAAGTGGTTTACGAAGTGGGCCGACGCGAGCCATTCCTGGACAAAAGCGGGAAGGTCAAGAGCAAAGATGGCAAGCCGGGCGTCACGCTCGATTGGTTCAACATGCTCTATCAAGTGCTGCTCGGGCAGGAGAAGGGCCCGCGATTCGGCTCCTTCGTGGGGCTGTATGGCCTCAACAACGCGATCGAAATGATCGACGGGGCGCTGGCGAGGTCGGCGTAATCATTCGCAATGGCCCCCTCCGTCCTCGCTCTGATCGGAGCCACCATCGTATTTACCTCGTTTCTGTCGGGCGTCTTCGGGATGGCCGGGGGCATGATCCTGCTCGGCGTTCTGCTCAACTATTTCGATGTTGCGTCGGGCATGATTCTGTTCTCGATCATCCAGCTATTCGCCAACGGCTGGCGGGTCGTGCAGTGGCGCGGCTATGTGCTGTGGCCGATTTTCGGCTGGTATGTGGCGGGCGCGGCCATCTCGTTCGCCGGCATGTGGATGATTGCCTTCGTTCCGGACAAGGCGACCGTCTACCTCGCGCTCGGTTTGATGCCGTTTGCGGTCGAGGCTCTGCCGGCGGCCATGCGCCCCAACATCGAGTGGCGGGGGGTGCCATTTGCCACCGGTATCGCAACAACGATCGTCCAGATCCTGGCCGGGGTCGGCGGGCTCTTTCTCGATATCTTCTTCCAGAAGAGTACGCTCGATCGCAAGACGACCAATGCGACCAAAGCCGTCGCGCAGTCGTTCAGCCATGTGGTGCGCGTGTTCTATTTCGGTTCGCTCGCCGGCGTGGGAGACCTGCCGGTGTGGATGACCGGTCCGGCGATCTTGTTGGCGATCGGAGGCACGTCGCTTGCGCCTTTTGTCCTCGAGCGAATGACCGATCACGGATTTCGACAATGGACGCGCGCGATCATCTTTGTGATCAGCGGGGTCTATCTCGTCCGCGCCGCCTGGCTGTTCTGGTTTGGCTGAGACGACATCCGCGCGTCCTGCGCGCCAGCAGCGCGAAATGGTGGCCGACCTCGCCTGCCTTCGCAAACGTAAAGACCGGCCGATGCGGCTACTTCAGCTGAACATCTCCATTTTGCCGTCGAGGGCCATGAGGCCGGTCTCCACCCCGAGCTGCGGGTGGCGCTCTGCCACTTGCTTGCGGAATTGTGCAAGCGCCACCCTGTGCGTTTCCGTCTCCACCTGCGGATTTGCGACTTTGGCTTCGCCATAGGCGATTTTGGCAGCGCCGCAATCGCGATGATCGATGGCGATTACCTTCTTGATCCGATGCAACTCGATCGTGGTGGCGAGATTATCCCAAAACGCCTTGTGCCAATCCTTGAATGCAGGCGCGACGACGCCGATCGCCGCACCTGCGATGACGAACTGGCTGAATTTTCCGGTCAAGTTCTGCTCGATGGTGTATCTGTGCACGGGCTCCTGGATGCGAGGATCGATGCAGGCCAAAACCATCGCCTCGTAGTTCCCTTCGGCGGAGAGCGCGAGCCGGGGCGCGAAGGCCAGGGTCGCGCCGCCAACTGCCAGCGCGCGGACAAAGTGCCGGCGATCCAATATGCTCCCAAGGCCGCTGCAGCACGCGCAAGACGCCTCATGCAGTGGTGTCATGGTCCCTCTCCTCGCGATGACGCCACGCAAACGGCGCTTGCGGATGGCGTTGTCCACGCGCACACGTGAATCACAGAAGCGAGTAGTATCACAACCGACCACCGCTTTCGCAACCTTCAATCCGCAGCATGCGGCGTCTGACCGAGGCCTTGCTCACGGGCTTGTCCATGCGAAGCGGGCGATCCACAGGTCGGCGTGACGGCATTTGCTCAGTTTACGAGAATTATGCTCTCTGGCCGTTCAGAAACTCATGAGGTTAGTGCGAGCAAAGGCAATCTCAAGTCGGCCCCGCCGGAAAGCGTGATAAGCAGGCGGAAGGGGCGAGCCGTGGCGAGCACCATTTACAAGATCTGCGACGGCATGCTGTGGCGGGAGGCGGAGCGTGCAGGCGTGTTCCGCGGTGCTAGCGTCGATGCCCGCGACGGCTTTATTCATTTCTCCTCCGCTGTTCAAGTCCGCGCGACCGCAGCCAAGCATTTTGCCGGCGTTGAAGACTTGGTGCTGATCGCGGTCGATGCCGATGCGCTGGGCGCCGCGCTGAAGTGGGAGATCTCGCGCAACGGCGAAGTCTTTCCACATCTTTATGGGACCTTGCCGCTGACCGCGGTGCTATGGGTCGAGCCGCTGCCGCTCGGGAACGATCGGCGGCACGTTTTTCCGGAGCTTATCCCGTGATTGGTCTCCTCGAGGCCCTCGCGCGGCCGCTGCTGCGCATGCTCGATCCAGAGGACGCGCATCGGCTTGCCATCCAGGCGTTGAAAGTCCCGCCATTCGTGAAGTTGACCGCAGATGACCCGCGCCTTGCGGTGCGTGCCTTCGGCCTCGACTTTCCCAATCCGGTCGGTATGGCCGCGGGCTTCGACAAGCATGCCGAGGTGGCTGACGCGCTCCTCAAGCTGGGTTTCGGCTTCGTCGAGGTCGGCACCGTCACACCCTTGCCGCAGTCGGGCAACCCGCGCCCCCGTCTCTTTCGGCTCAACCGTGACGAGGCGGTGATCAATCGGCTGGGCTTCAACAGCGAGGGTGCCGCCGCGGTGCTGCATCGGCTTGCCGCGCGGCGCAAGAATGGCGGCATTGTCGGTCTCAATATCGGCGCCAACCGGGACAGCACCGATCGGATTGAGGATTATGTGCGGCTGATCGAAACCTTGGCTCCGGTGGCGAGCTACTTCTCCGTCAACATCTCCTCTCCGAACACGCCGGGCCTGCGCGGACTGCAGCAGGGAGAAATGCTCGACAGCCTTCTGGCGCGCGTGGTGGACGCACGGACCCGCGTCAGCAGAGAGGCCGGAACCGTCCCTTTGCTGATCAAGATCGCGCCCGATCTCACGCTCGCCGAACTCGACGGCATCGTCAGCGCGGCGCGCAAGCACCGTATCGACGGCATGATTGTCGGCAATACCACGCTGGCGCGGCCGCCGACATTGCGCGAGCGGACCACGGCGAGGGAGGCGGGGGGGCTCTCCGGGAGGCCGCTGTTCGCGCTGGCGACGCGGATGCTGGCTGAAGCCTATGTGCGCGTGGAAGGTGCGTTCCCGCTCGTGGGCGTGGGTGGCATCGGTTCGGGCGAGGCGGCTGTAGCGAAAATCAGAGCGGGCGCGTGCTTGGTCGAGCTTTACAGCGCGCTCGTCTTCCACGGCCTGCAACTCGTCGCAACGATCAAGTCCGAGCTTTCGGATGCGTTGCGCCGGGGTGGATGGGCGAGAATCGATCAGCTTGTCGGGGTGGATGCGACGAAGCTGATCGCGCAAAGCTGGCCGGTCTAAGGCCCGGTTCTAGTCGGTCACGAAATCCGGCCGAGGTCCCGGGAGAAGCGCGCACCTTAGCGGCCTTTTGCCACCCGCATGAGCCGAACGATGACCCAGATCGGCACCACCACGACTGCCCCGAGGAGGAGGTAGCGCCAGAGCCAACGCAGCGCATCGAAGCCCATGTCCCAGACGCGCAGCACGAGCCGTCTCAGGCTCTCGAGGATGTTCCAGGGATCGAGCCCGAGCACCTGCAGGATCACGCCAATGAGGATCGACAGCAACACCAGCCGGAAGATGACCGACAAAGGCGGTCCGCCAAAGAACCGGTTGAGGTAGTTGTTCTCCCGCTCGATCGGCGTCGTCATGACAATATCCTATCACGTTCATTCGCGGCGGCGGGCGCGGCGCGCCCGCCCTCGATGTTTTCCAGCATTCGCTCGACCGTTTCCAGCCGATCGGCGTCGGCCGGCCGCTTGTCCCAACGGAGGCGGCTGATACGGGGAAAGCGCATGGCAATGCCCGATTTGTGCCGCGTCGAGCGCTGCAATCCTTCGAAAGCGACTTCAAGCACCAGGCCCTGATCGGGCTCGTGCACGATTTCGCGTACCGGGCCGAATCGCCCCACGGTGTTGCGGCGCACGAAGCGGTCTATTCGAACGAGCTCCTCGTCAGTGAAACCGAAATATGCCTTGCCCACCGGCACCAGCACGTCGCCGTCCTCGCCTTTGGTCCAGACGCCAAAAGTGTAATCCGAATAATAGGACGAGCGCTTGCCGTGGCCGCGCTGGGCGTACATCAAAACCGCATCGATGATGAACGGATCGCGCTTCCACTTCCACCACAGGCCCCTGGGACGGCCCGGCACATAGGGCGCGTCGCGCCGCTTGAGCATGATGCCCTCGACCGCATCGGCATCGGCGCCCGCCCCGGCTGCGGCCGGGTCCTGGCGCGCGACGATGAGATCGTCCCACGTGACGAACGCCACCACTGGCGAGAGATCGACCCGCGGCTCGCGTAAGCGGGCAATGAATTGTTCCAGCCGCGCTCGCCGTTCGATGAACGGACGCTCGCGCACATCCTCTTCGCCATCAACGAGAAGGTCGTAGGCGCGCAGATGCGCGGGAAATTCGGTCAGTAACGCCGGGCTTACGGTTTTGCGGTTCAGCCGCTGCTGCAGCACATTGAAGCTCTGTACACGTCCCTCGCGCACGATCAGGAGTTCGCCATCGATCGCTCCCGGCATCCGCAAAGCAGCAATCAGGTCCGGGAAGCTAGCCGAGATATCCTCTCCGGTGCGCGAGTAGACCCGCGCAACGAGTCTGCCGTCCTCGCTTCGGCCGGCAACGGCCTGGACGCGGATGCCGTCCCATTTCCATTCGCCCACAAAATCTTTGGGATCGAGGCCGACGAGAGCGACGTCCTCGAGCGCATGGGCGAGCATCGGTGGCCGGAAGGGGGCAGGATCACGGCTCGCCGGCTTGCGGCTGCGACCTTCCAGCCAGGCAAACAGCTCGAGATAGGGCGGCCGCATCCCGGGCCAAATCAGCTCGACCTCTTGCGGGTCTTTGTCGCCGAGTGTGGCGACGGCAGTCTTGGCAAGGCGCGCGGAAACGCCTATCCGCAGGCCGCCGGTCACGAGCTTGAGCAGCGCCCAGCGGCCGATCTCATCGAGGTGATCGAGCCAGCGCGCGAGCTGGCCCGGCAGCTGCGTCTTGCCGAGAGAGGAGAGGGTGGTGATAACCGAGGACAGCAACAGCTCACCATGGTTTGGGCAATCTCCGCCGGTCGCAGTTTCCTGTGCGCCAGAGGGCTGCCCGCCAGAGGACGTGACGTTGTGCGGCTGCGGCGATCCGCCGGCGTCCGGTCGCGGCTCCCACATGAGCGCGACGGTCTCGGAGAGATCGCCGACATAATCGTAGGACAATTCGAACAGTACCGGATCGACCCGTTCGGCAATCAGCGAGCGGATCACGCTCGGCTTTGCGTGCTGGAAGCTCAGCACCCCCGTCAGCGCCGCGAGCGCAAAGCCGCGTTCAGGGTCGGGTGTGCTGCGGAAATAGTCCGTCATCAGCCGCAGTTTGTTGTTGCGGCCGGGCTCATATGCGAGGCGATCAAGCAATTCGGCGAACCGGTTCATCACGCCTCGGCGGGATTTTCGGTCGCCCCGTCGGCCTCCTCGTCCCCGTAGCCGACGATATCGAGCGGCCGCGCTTGCAGGCCTTGGCTCCTACTCCAGTGCACCAGCGCCTCTTCCTGCCCGTGGGTGACCCAAATATCCGCGGCGCCGGTCGCGGCAATCGTCGCAGTTAGCCCGTTCCAGTCGGCGTGATCCGAAATCACCAGCGGCAGTTCGACCAGATGCTGGCGCGCCCGCGCCCGCACACGCATCCATCCCGAGGCAAAGCAAGTCACCGGATCGGGGAAGCGCCGCGACCACAACTCCTTTAACGTCGAGGGAGGACAGAGCGTGATAGTGCCGGCAAGCTCGACCTTCTTCGCATCGCGCGCGAGCTCGAGCCGTCCGAGGTCGATGCCGTGACATCCATAGTAGCGAGTGATCTTCTCCATTGCGCCATGCATATAGATCGGTTGATCATATCCGGCCTGCCGGATCATCGCGATCACGCGCTGCGCCTTGCCGAGAGGATAGGCGCCGACTAGATGCGCCCGGTCGGGAAACAGGCGAACAGAACGGAGCAGCTTTGCAATCTCGGCCTCGGGATTGCCGTGGCTAAAGACGGGTAGTCCGAAGGTGGCCTCGGTGATGAATACATCGCACTGAATAAGTTCGAATGCCGTGCAGGTCGGATCCGCGATGTCCTTGTAGTCACCGGAGGCGACGACGCGAACGCCGTTTGCCTCGACCGCGACTTGCGCCGAACCAAGCACGTGCCCGGCGGGATGGAAGGTCACCCGTGCGCCGCCGAGCGTGATGGTCTCGCCGTACCGGATCGCCTGCATGGAGCCTGCGAAATTTTCGCCGTAGCGCAGGCGCATGAGGTCGAGCGTCTCCTGAGTAGCAAGCACGGCGCCGTGCCCGGCACGCGCGTGATCGGAGTGGCCGTGAGTGATCACAGCTTTGTCAACCGCGCGCGTGGGGTCGATATGGAAGCCGCCGATCTTGCAGCAGATGCCGGCGGGCGTTCGCAGGAGAATATCTTCGGCACGCATGGCCTTGAGATATGATGCAAATGGCACAATGACAGGTGGACGCCCTCGGCGTCGGTTCCCACCTATCCACCCACACCTGCGCGCCCCGGAGAGGGCATTCGCAATGAATGAGCCTTCAACGAGTCATGGCGATCTTTATTAACCGGTCATGAACGTGCTCGACAAAACCGCGCTTCTGCCCGAGCCTTTCTTGCGTTGGTTCGCCAGCCGTGGCTGGGCTCCGCGCGCGCATCAGCTGGAGCTTTTGGCCAAGGCGCGTGCCAGCCGTTGCGTGCTGCTGATCGCGCCCACCGGGGCGGGCAAGACGCTGGCCGGGTTTCTGCCCAGCTTGGTCGAGCTGAGCGCGCCAGTGCGCGCGCCCAATTCATCTCGCCCCGGAGCATCTGCGTCGCCGGCGGGGGAGACGCACCCGCTGCCACTGGATACCGAGCATCGCAGCCGCCAATCGGCGTTGCTGGGAGCACGCAGGCTCATATCCACCGGCCGCAGTCTCCGGCGCGAAGGCGGGCTGCACACGCTCTACATCTCGCCTCTGAAGGCGCTTGCCGTCGATATCGCGCGTAACCTGGAACGGCCAGTCGCCGAGATGGGTTTGCCAATCCGCATCGAGACCCGCACGGGCGATACACCGGCCTCGAAGCGACAGCGCCAGCGCCGAGATCCGCCGCACATCCTGCTGACCACGCCCGAGCAGCTCGCGTTAATCCTGGCTTCGCCCGATGCGCCTTATCTCTTCGGGTCGCTCAAGCGGGTCGTCCTCGATGAGCTGCATGCGTTGGTGACGTCCAAACGCGGGGATCTGCTGTCGCTCGCCTTGGCGCGGTTATTCACGCTCGCTCCCGATCTCGGCAGCGTCGGTCTGTCCGCAACTGTGGCCGAGCCCGATGATCTGCGCCGCTTTCTTGTGCCGCAGCAGTCCGGAACGGCACTCGCCGACCTCGTCGTGGCGCAAGGAGGCGCGCCGCCCGATGTCACCATGCTCGATACCGCCGAGCGGCTGCCCTGGGCCGGGCATTCCGCCCACCACGCGCTCGGCGAGATTTACCGGCTGATCCAGCGGCACAAGACCACGCTGGTCTTTGTCAATACGCGCAGCCAGGCCGAAAGCGTGTTCCAGGAGCTGTGGCGCCTCAACGAGGATGCGCTTGCGATCGCGCTCCATCACGGATCGCTGGACGTGGCGCAACGCCGAAAGGTCGAGACGGCGATGGCGCAGGGTAGCCTCCGCGCCGTTGTCGCCACTTCCTCACTCGATCTCGGCGTCGACTGGGGCGATGTCGATCTCGTCCTTAATGTCGGCGCGCCGAAGGGCGCTTCGCGTCTCCTCCAGCGCATCGGCCGGGCCAATCACCGCATGGAGGAGCCCTCGAAAGGCGTGCTCGTTCCCGCCAACCGTTTCGAGGTGCTCGAGTGCACCGCGGCGCTCGGCGCGATCGCCGATGAGGCGCAGGATACCCTGTCATCGCGCACCGGCTCACTGGACGTGCTTGCGCAACACCTGCTCGGCTCGGCCTGCGGCGAGCCATTCCTTGCGGAGGAGCTCTATGCCGAGGTGAAAAGCGCCGCGCCCTACGCCGGGCTCGCGCGCGCCGATTTCGACGCCGTGCTCGATTTCGTCGCAACCGGCGGTTATGCGCTCAAAGCGTACGAGCGTTTTGCCAAGATCAGGCAAGGCAAGGATGGCCGCTGGCGCGTCAGTCACCCCGTCATCGCGCAACGCTATCGCATGAACGTCGGCACCATCGTCGAAGCCGATATGCTCAAGGTCAGACTCGTGCGCTCGCGTGCCTCGAAGATGATTCCACGCGGCGGGCGGATTCTGGGCGAGGTCGAGGAATATTTCATCGAAATGCTGGTGCCCGGCGATACCTTCGTTTTTGCCGGGGAAATTTTGAAGTACGAGACGCTCGTCGAAGACGAGGTTTATGTTTCGCGCGCGACGGCGGAGGACCCGAAGGTGCCAGCCTATGAGGGCGGGAAGTTCCCGCTCTCGACGTACCTCGCCGATCGTGTGAGAAAGATCATTTCCCATCGGGAAGAATGGCGACGGCTACCGGACCAGATTCGCGAGTGGCTGGAGATCCAGGAATCGCGCTCGCTGCTGCCCGGACCGCGGGAGTTATTGGTCGAGACCTTTCCGCGCGCGAACAAGCAGTATCTCGTCTGCTATCCGTTCGAGGGAAGGCTCGCGCATCAAACGCTCGGCATGCTGCTCACGCGTCGGCTCGAGCGGGCGCGGCTTCGCCCGCTTGGCTTCGTCGCTAATGAATATGCGCTCGCGGTTTGGGGACTCGGAGACGTCGCACAGAAGGTCGAGCGCCGCGAGCTTTCGTTGGCGGCATTGTTCGACGAGGATATGCTCGGCGATGATCTGGAAGCGTGGCTCGCCGAATCTGCGCTGATGAAGCGTACCTTCCGCGTCTGCGCGATCATCGCAGGCCTGATCGAGCGCCGGTTTCCCGGCAAGGAGAAGTCGCGGCGGGAGGTGACGATCTCGACCGATCTCGTGTACGACGTCCTGCGTCGCCATCAGCCCGGCCACATTCTGCTGCGCGCTGCTCGCGCGGATGCCGCCGCCGGTCTGCTCGACATTCGTCGGCTGGGCGATATGCTCTCGCGTATTCGGGGCCGAATCATCCATCAGGCGCTCGACCACGTTTCGCCGCTTGCGGTGCCGGTGATGCTCGAAATCGGCCGCGAGTCGGTCTACGGCGAAGCATCTGAGGTGCTGTTGGCGGAGGCCGAGGCGCAGCTCGTCAAAGAGGCGATGGAGTGAGGATGCAAGCACCGTCGGCGGTGCTGCCGCCACTTGATATGCGGGGCGCAGCGCAGATTACTGTCGCCGGCGTCGCGGTCGTTATCGATTGCGCCGGCGCGCTATATTGGCCCGATGAGCGCGTGCTCGCGGTTGCCGACCTGCACCTGGAAAAAGGTTCCAGCTTCGCTGCGCGAGGCGTGCTGCTGCCACCCTATGACACCGCTGCGACGCTGGCGCGGCTCGCGCTCGTCATCGCCCGATACGCGCCTCGGGCCGTCATCGCACTCGGCGACAGCTTTCACGATGGGCATGGCCCAGTTCGCATCGCGGCGGCGGACCGAGCTGCGCTCGTCGCGCTCCAGCGCGGCCGCGATTGGATCTGGATCGCAGGCAACCACGATCCCGATCCTGTCAGCGCGATAGGCGGCAACTTTGTCGCGGCGCTTGCGATTGGAGCGCTGGCCTTTCGCCACGAGCCTAGCGGTGAGGCGGGCGAGATCGCCGGTCATCTGCATCCGATGGCCCGTGTGAGCGGGCGCGGGCGCTGCATAACTAGACGCTGCTTCGCCAGCGACGGCGCGCGGCTAGTGATGCCCGCCTTCGGCGCCTTTGCCGGAGGCCTCAACGTTCGCGAGCGCGCGTTCGCCGACGTGTTCGGGACACTGGGATTCGTCGCCTACATGCTCGGCGAGGGGCGGATCTATGCTCTCGCGGCGGGGCGGTGTCTTGCGGATTGAGCGATTTCCTCGTGCCGCCGCAGGCCGAGGAGACATATCACGCCATTTCACAGTCATGGCCGGGCGTGTTTAGTCCCGCCGGAACACTACCGACGCGAACCAGCCGGTGGCGATTGCCATCATGGCTGTGGCGAGGCCGTAGAGCACGCCGTGCTCGCGTGCGGCGGCCGTGACAACTTGCTCGAAACCCGATTTGTAGACCTCGAACGGAGCAGGTGTGCGTGCGATCTGCGCGCCATCCGCGAACAGCCGCACGTCAACCTCGTAGGTGCCGACCGGCACCTCGGCCGGCAATGGTATTGAGGCGCGGAACAAGGGCGGCGCGAGGAACGTCACGCCGTTGGACGCTTCACGGTAGAGTCCTTGCTCGCTCTTGATCTTGATGAAGGCGACCCGGAACGGATCGTCGCTGGCGGCGTCGGCGATATTGACGCTCGCCCGCTGCAGCAAGGGAACGTTGTCGAGGCCGAGCTGGAGGCGTCGCAGCGTTTCGGTATTGGTGATGGCGTCGAGCGGCCGGTTTGCCAGCACAGCGAGATAGGTGGGTACATTCTCCAGCACACGCGAGTCGGCATTCACCCACAGTCCAAGCATTCTCTCCTTGCGGAAAGTCACCATGGTTTGACGCGGGCCGGTGACCGTGACGATGATATCGTAGCCGGCCCGCCTCGGGCGGGACGCCGCATCCTGCTCGATTCCGCCGAACAGGACGAGTTCCTCGCCGACGAAATTGGAGGTTATCATCACCCGGTGATTGGATAGCGAGGCGACCAGTCGCTCACCTGCGGCCGGTAGCGCCGAGGCGATGAGCGCGCCAAACCCAGCGAGGACGGCAGTCAGAGAAGGGCGCCTCATATGTCACCATCCACGGCGCGGACGGAATAGAAAGTCTCGGGCGCCAGCACCAGGTTGAGTGCAAAGCGAATTCCGACCGCTAGCACTAGCAGCCCGAGCAAGAGGCGAAGCCGCTCACCGCTCATCTTCTGCCCGGCGCGCGCGCCGAACTGTGCTCCGGTCACGCCCCCAACCATCAAAAACAGGGCAAGCAACGCATCGACAAGATGATTGACGGCCGCGTGCATGACCGTGGCGGAGGCCATGGTGACAAGTGTGAGCACCATCGACGTGCCGATCACCGTCGCTGTGGGTACCCGCAGTACGTAGATCAGCAGCGGCACCAGCAGAAATCCGCCGCCGATGCCCATAACTGCTCCGACAAACCCGATGATGAACCCGATTCCCCACACCGGGATCGCGGAGACATAAATGCGCGAGCGTTTAAAACGCAACTTGAGGGGCAACCCATGGATCCACGTGTGGCTGCCGGGCCTGCGCAGCTCGACCGGCTTGCCTTGCCGCGTGCGAATAATGGCGCGCACGCTCTCGGTCACCATCAATGCACCGACCACGCTGAGGAGAAGGACGTAGGAAACGCCTATCGTGACGTCGAGCTGGCCGATCGCACGCAGCGTGGTGAACAGCCAGACGCCGAAAGCCGTGCCGATTATGCCCCCCGCAAGCAGCATGAACGCGAGCGCGAGATCGATCGCCCTGCGCTGCCAGTAGCTGATCGCCCCGGACATGGAAGAAGCGGCGATATGGCCGGTGACGCTTGCCACAGCGACCGCCGGTGAGATGCCAAGAAATATCAGCAGTGGCGTCATGAGAAATCCACCGCCGATGCCGAACATGCCGGAGATGAATCCGACGGCAAGGCCTATGGCCAGAATGACGAACACATTGACCGGCAGGTCTGCGATCGGAAGGTAGATCTGCAAGCGCGCGGTCCTTGCCTCGAGGCTCAAACGCTGACAGGGCGACTTCCAGCGCCCTGCGAAAAGTGACGGAGTCTCGACCCACTTGGCGGCGCGACGCCCGCAAAATGGCTGACTGACGAAATCGCGCTAGCGGCCGCAAGAGCCCACTTGCGCTGATCGTGGCGAAAGGGCATCGCCCGGCACGACGCCCGCGAATGGCTCGGGACTCAGCGGACAGGCGGGCGCATTCTACCCCTGAGGATCGTGCACGCCACGCCTCGGTTCATTTTTATTGTGCACGACGCGAGGCGGCAAGCTCGAGCTCGGGGTTCACCCCCGGTGGCGCGGGCGCGGAGCTCGATCCAGCCGCCGGCGCGCCGCTGGTAAGCCCGGACGATGGCCGGACCTTTCCTGTAGCTTCAGGTTCAGGCGCCGACCCTGGAATGAAGGGATCGGCCGCAGGCGCGACAACAGTTCCGCTGTCGACAGCGGAGAAAATGGTCGCTGGGCGACGAAGAAGCGGCGCGGGTGGCGCGGGAAGACCAGGCTCCCCGGCACTGGCCGGCCCTGGAACGGCACGCGGCATCGCGTCGGGCGTCATGGCCGTGTAGCTCGGCGCGGTCACTGTCCTTTCATCGGAAGGGATGAACAGGATCCTCGCGATCTGAAGAACCCCAAGCACGATTAGGGTGGCGGCTATTGCGCCGAGCCACGCGTGTGGGTTGCCAATGGCGCTGGCGGGCACACTACGGACGATTTTGCCGGCAGCTACTAGCTCGTCCCTGCCGCCAACACTTCCGCTTGCGCCCTGCGCCGCGCGTCGCGCTGCGGCGATGAGATCCGACCTGCGGCCGTGATCGGGCAGGACCGACAGCTTCGCGGTGCCGACCGCTGAGTCGGCCCCCAGGACGTGATCGGCGGGGGAGGCCGGCTTGTGAGCACTAGCCGCGCCGGAACGCGATTCCGCCGCATCTTCGCGGGACAGGTTAGGGCGGATCGGGAGGTGGGAAAGCGTTGGTCCGCCGGTGCAAGCCGGTTCGAGCGCTGCCGGCGTGGTGGGCGCCTCCGACGCAATCGGCGCTTCGGATGTTGTCGCGGCCGCTGGCGCAAACGGATCCGCGCTGGCCGCAACCGTCGGCAAGGCGTCCCTCGCCGAGGCGACCTCGTTGGTGATCTTAATCTCGATCACACCCAGCCGATCGATGACATGCGCCATTGCGCCATGGATGAGTTCGAGCGAGCCCTGCACCTTCTTTTCGCCCTTGTGTAGCTCGGCGATATCGCGCGAGAGCGCATCGAGATCTGGTGCCGGCATCGGAGCGAGCGGAGCCCGTCTTGCTGCGTGCTGGCGTGCGATATGGACGAGTACTTCCGCTAATTCCCGCTCGATCGTTTCGAGACGATCGAGTCGGGCATCGGAGGCCTCGAGTTTTTCAACCAGCTTTGCGATTTTTCGCGAAAGTTGCTGCAGGGCTTGCGCCATGCCGAGGAGTGTTTCAGACGGCACGGCGCCGCGCAGCGTATCGCGTATCCCGGCAAGATCGTCGCGCAATGGGCCGACGATGCCGTCGAAGCAGCAGGATGGCGAGAGGTTTTCGTCGGACGTGTCCTCGTATGTATCATAGCGCGGCTGCGCAAGCCGTTTGAGGTCGATACTTTGTTTTGAAGCCGCATCGAGAATGATGCGGTCGAGCCAATCGTCGACTGAGATGCCGCAATGGCGCGCGGCCTCGCACGCGGCTCGGTGCGTCCGTCGCCTCATTTCTTTGCTTTGCCACGGAACGCCAGATGTCATTGCCGCATCATCTTCCAAGAGCGCGGAGCGGGGGGCGGAACGTGCTTGTGTGAGCCGGCCCTCGTCAGCAGGCGGCGAATAGTTCCCCTGAGCCCTCGCGCGCAGTCTTTGTCGTTCGGGTAAACAGAATGTTAAGATCCGCGAGGCGGGCGCCCCGCGCATCCTTGCGGATCTTCATCGCAGGACCATCAGGCCCGTCGTGATCACGGCGAAAATGACGAGCGTTGTGCCGATCACCGTCGCGACGTGGCGCCATCCGAGTGCCGCGATCCCACTCAACGACGTACCAAGCCCGAGTGCCGATATCGCGAGCAACAATCCCCAAGTCGATGCTTCGATCAATGGAGCCTTGATCCACGCGAGCATCTGGGCAAACGGGGGGATTGCGGGCGCAATGCTGTTTAGGACGCACAGAGCTACGAAAACGATCGCGAAGACCGGAATTGGGATCCTTGCGGCGGCGGTCGTAACCTTTCGCTGCGCGAACAACCAGCCGATTGCCAGAACCAGCGGCAGCATGAGAAAGACGCGAAACAGCTTGACAACGACTGCGGTATTTCCCGCCGTTTCCGATACCGAGTATCCGGCCCCGACCACCTGGGCGACATCGTGGATGGTCGCTCCGAGCATTATTCCCGTGACCTGTGCATCGAAACCGAGCCAGGTGCAGACCGGCGGGTAGACGACCATTGCCAAGGTCGAGAGGGCATTCACGGCGACCACGACAAAGGCGATATCGGTCTCCTTGCCTTTGTAGTCCGGCAGCACGATCGATGTCGCCAGCGTGGCGGAGGCTCCGCATACTGCCGTGCCTGCGCCGGCTAGTGCTCCGTAAGCACGCTCCAACGCGAACAGGCGTGCCAGCAGGAAGCCAGCGGCCAGGGTAATCACCATCGCGACCACCACCAGGATAGCTGTCCTCAATCCCAGAGCCGCAATTTCAGCGAGTGCGATCCGCAGGCCGAGCAACGCGACGGCCCAACGCAAGATGACCTTCAGACAGAGCAGGATGCCGGGTTGAAACAATCGTCGTCGCGCGAGCGGATTGAGCGCGATGCCGATCACGAGCGCGAGCACCATGGCGGGAATCGGCAAAAGCCCGGCCAGGAGCCGAGCAGCGCCGACGGCGCTGATTGCGACCGCGGCGGACAGCAACAATCCAGGAATGGAAGGACGAACGTCCGCCACACCTCGCTCCGCCGATGTGCCGGAAGATGTCAACGGCGGATCTTCGCGGGCCAGCCGATGGCCGCAGGCCCCAAGACGTCGGCATTAGACTCGCTGGGGTCCTGGAGCAGCGCCTTGTTTTCGTCGCCTCGCCACAAGGGCGCTCTCAACCGCTCCAAGCGAAACGACGGTCGGCGGTAATCCATCGACCGGGGTGGGTCTATCGCACAATTTGGAAATTGCATGAGTTCCTTTCCCGACTGGGCTGGTTCTGAAAAACCGGCGGGCGCTTGTCAACGCCCGCACTCTCGCATAGTGCGGTGCTCGCCTGTAAAGTGCTCGACAACGGGCTTCGTCATGAGCGTCCTTAACCTCCCACGTCCCGGCTGGATGGCCGAGGACCTCGTGCTGCTCGAGGAGCAAGCGCGGCGCTTCATCGCGACCGAGTATGTGCCCCACCTCGATACCTGGAACGAGCTGGGCATGTACGACCGCGAAGTCTGGACCAAAGCGGGTGCGGCTGGCCTCCTTTGTCCGGCCATTCCCGAAGAATACGGGGGGGCAGGCGGCAGTTTTGCGCACGAAGCGGTGATCGGCCGGGAACTGAGCCTTGCGGGCTTCGACTCGTTCGGGGCGCCGCTGCACTCCGGCATCGTCGCGCCCTACATTCTCCATTACGGGACTGACGAGCAAAAACGCCGCTGGCTGCCGAAGCTCGTTACCGGCGAACTTGTCGGTGCCATCGCCATGAGCGAGCCCGGCACCGGCTCTGACTTGCAAGGCGTGCGCACCACGGCGAAAAAGTCCGGCAACGGCTATGTGCTCAACGGCTCGAAAACTTTCATCACCAACGGCCAGCACGCCAATTTGATTATCGTCGTCGCCAAGACCGACGCGAATGCAGGGGCGAAGGGCGTGTCGCTGATGGTGGTGGAAACCGAGGATGCGACGGGTTTCCGTCGCGGCCGGAAGCTCAAGAAGCTTGGCCTCGATTCCGCCGATACTTCAGAGTTGTTCTTCGAGGAGGTGAAATTGCCCGCGGAGAGCCTGCTCGGCAGCGACGAAGGCCAGGGTTTCGTGCAGCTGATGAGCGATCTCCCGCGCGAGCGCCTCATCGTTGCGGTGCATGCTCAGGCCATGCTCGAACGGGCGCTTGCTGTCACCATCGAATACGTCAAGCAGCGCGAGGCTTTCGGCAAAAAGCTTATCGAATTCCAGAATACCCAGTTCGGACTCGCCGAGTGCAAGGCGGAGGCGACTATCGCACGGGTGTTTCACGACCATTGCATCGAACGCTATCTTGCAGGCACGCTCGATACGGTTACAGCCTCCATGGCCAAGTATTGGCTGACCGACTTGCAGGGAAAAATCATCGACCGTTGCCTGCAGTTTTTTGGTGGGTATGGCTACATGGAGGAATTTCCGATCTCGCGAATGTACCGTGATGCGCGGGTGACGCGTATCTACGCCGGCACCAATGAGATCATGAAGCTTCTGATCGCGAGGAGCCTGTGACGGCTGCAGGGGTGGCGATTGTCGGTATCGTTGGCATCGCACGATCGTCATGAGTCGCCGCGCGGCTCGGATCTGTGGCAAATTCATCGGGAGGAAGTGAATGCCGGAGCGACATCGCCAAGGGTCCGGCACAGCAGATTGCGTCATATCCCATCTGCGACTGAGGCGCGCAGGAGAGTACGGATGCCGAAGATAGACATTGCGAAAGCTACGATGCGTACCAGAGGCCGCTACCCCGATCCGTGGGGCGCCGTAACCCAGGGCCGCGAGAAAACCGCACTTGGCGACGTGGCCGGGCTCACACAGTTCGGGGTCAATCTCACGCGGCTCACGCCGGGCGCCGCTTCGGCGCTGCGCCACTGGCGCGAAGCAGAGGACGAGTTCGTCTACGTGCTCGAGGGCGAGATCATGCTGATCGAGGACGGTGGCGCGACGGTGCTACACTCCGGCGACGCAGCGGGGTTCAAGGCCGGCGTGTCCAACGGTCATCATCTCGTCAACAAATCGCAGCGCGATGCGCTCTATCTCGAGGTCGGCACGCGCGCCAAGCGAGAGCGTGCGCATTACTCCGACGTCGATCTCGTTTATGACAGGGACGCGAGCGGCTTTCGCTTTTCGCGCCGGTCGGGCGAGCCCTACCCGAAGAGCGGCATATAGGACGAAAGGTTCGCGCCGATGCTTTGCATCGGAGAGCGGTGACCCAATTGCTCTCCCTTACAGCCGCCGTGTAAGGTCGCGGCCTTTTCCGCCGGAAAATCTGCATGGCTCGCGACCAAGTCGACATGACTCCGATCGAAACGCGCGAGGATCTCGTCGCGTGGCTCGAGGCGGGCAGCAAGCCCCGGTCGCAGTTCCGCATCGGCACCGAGCACGAGAAGTTCGTGTTTAGAGTGGATGGGCTTCACCCGGTTTCTTACGAGGGCCACCGCGGCATCCGTACCTTACTCGAAGGCATGCAACATCTGCTCGGTTGGGAGCCCATCGTCGAGGCGGGCAACATCATCGGTCTGTTCGACGTGACCGGCGGCGGCGCGATCTCACTTGAGCCGGGCGGCCAGTTTGAACTCTCCGGCGCGCCGGTGGAGACCGTGCACCAGACCTGCTCCGAGCTCATGGCACATCTTGCGCAGGTGAAGGAAATAGCGCGTCCGCTCGGCATCGGGTTTCTCGGGCTCGGCATGACGCCCAACTGGAGTCGGGATCAGATTCCGATGATGCCGAAGGGGCGCTACCGAATTATGACCTCCTACATGCCGAAGGTGGGGAAACACGGCCTCGATATGATGTACCGCACGTGCACAGTGCAGACGAACATCGATTATTCCTCGGAAGCCGACATGGTGAAGAAGTTGCGTGTCTCGCTCGCGCTGCAGCCGGTCGCGACGGCAATGTTCGCCAATTCGCCTTTCACTGAAGGCAAGCCCAATGGGTTTCTCTCGTTCCGCTCAGAAATCTGGCGCGACACCGATGCCGAGCGCACCGGAATGTTGCCGTGGGCGTTCGAGCCCGGCATGGGCTTCGAGCGATACGTGGACTACGCGCTCGGGGTGCCGATGTATTTCGTCAAGCGGGGCGAGCGGTATATCGACGTTGCCGGTCAATCGTTCCGGGACCTGATGCGAGGACGACTCCAGAGCCTGCCCGGCGAGCGCGCCACGATGTCTGACTGGGCGAATCACCTCTCTACAATCTTTCCGGAGGTGCGGCTGAAGCGCTACCTGGAAATGCGTGGCGCGGACGGTGGCCCCTGGCGCCGCTTGCCGGCACTGCCGGCGTATTGGGTGGGCATTCTCTACGACGACGATTCTCTCGATGCTGCCTGGGACCTGGTCAAGAATTGGAGCGCCGCGGAGCGCCAGAAACTTCGCGACGACGTGCCGAAGCTAGGCTTTCGCGCCACGATCGCGGGTCACAAAGTTCTGCACTTGGCGGAGACGACGATTGCGCTGGCGCAGAAGGGGCTCGCGCGGCGACAGCGGCTCGATGCCCGCGGCCAAGACGAGGGGGCTTATTTACGTCCGCTTCAGGAGTGCGTCGCGCGAGGCATCACGCCGGCCGAAGAGCTCTTGGAGAAATTTCATGGCCCCTGGCGGCACAGCGTCGAACCAGCGTTCAAGGAATACGCATATTGATTCATCGGAGCTTTTCTTGCCCCTTCGCGGCCTCAATATATCCGGACAATCCGACAGTTCTGGCGGCTTTCGGCCCAGCGTGCACGAGGTGAGCGATGCGTCGGCGTGAGTTTCTCGCGGGCAGTGTCGCACTGGCCGCCGACAAAACGGTGCTCCCCTCGTCGGCCTGGGCGCAATCTGCACCTCGGATGAATCGGATCATCGACGCGCACTGCCACGTCTTCAATGCTGCCGATCTGCCGATTGAAGGCTTCACAAAGAAAATTATGGTGCCGAAATCGGCGCAGACGAGCGAACTTGTCGCCCGTTTCGCGGACTATCCCGGTGCCCTCGAGGCGTTGGTGCATGCGATTACCGTTCAGGTGAAGCGTGCCGCGCCTGATATGCAAACGGAGATCGATACGATCGATGCGTTTGAGAGAGATGCCGAGAAGAAGCCGACGAATGATTGGCGCCGAGAGCAGGATCGCGGGCATTTGCGAAGTGTGCTTCGGCTTATCTGGTTCAACTGGGATATCTTCACGGACCGCCCGCTGTCATTGACGGAGGGCATCGCGCTCGAGGTCGCGCTCGAGCAAATCAAACTATTCCTGTTTCAGCAAATTCATGAGGATTTTGGAAAACCGGACCTGACCGCGGAAGATCGAGAGGTATTAGGAGGTCTGACCCCTTACCAAGTCGACGCCATGGCGGATGAGCTTTATTCGCGTGACGATTTGCTCGGCCGCTACATTCGATGGGCACTTTTGTACACTCGAAACCGGTACGAGTTAGCGGAGGAACTCGATCAGCTTCACGGCAAGGTCGCGCAGAAGTCGCGCATCTTGTTGATGACGCCCGCGATCGTCGATTTCTCCAAGTGGCTCGAGGACGACAATCAATTAAGCATCCAAGATCAGGTCGACGTGATGGCGAGGATCGCCTGCCGGAAGGATGGTCCACGCGTACACGGTTTCGTCGGCTTCGATCCGCTGCGACAGGCGCTCTACGACGATAATAGGGGCGGCGCCCCAGATGGGGACCCAATGGCGGTCGTGCGTCGCGCCATCGAGGTGAATCACATCGCTGTCAGCAAGTCGACCAAGCTCACAGGTGGATTTATCGGCGTCAAGCTGTATCCGCCGATGGGATTTCGGGCGACCGACAACAAACATTTGCCTGACGCGAACTTCAACGAGCCAGCGTATTTGCGTTCCACTGACACGGGGCTGGGGTCGCATATCGGCAGCAAACTCGATGCCGCCCTTGCAAAGCTCTACTCGTGGTGTAGCGCCAATAACGTGCCTATCATGGCGCATACCAGCCATAGCTTCGGGCCAAACACCGATTATGAGGACCGAGCAGATCCGATTTTCTGGGCGGGTGTGCTCAAGCAAGACGCGTTTCCGCGGCTGCGCATCAACCTGGCTCATTTCGGCCATTTCAACAACGCCGTGCAGCATGTCCGTCCACAAGACCACGTCGACAAATGCTGGGAGTGGACGATCGGAAAGATTCTCACCAGTTCGGCCGAGGCCTACGCGGACATCAGCTCGCTAGGCGAGATCCTCAAGACAGGTCCCAGCAGGAAGATCGTCGAATGCATGAAAGCCTTCAAAGAGCGCTTTCCCGACAGCGACGAGCGGCTGTCGATGATCGCTCAGGAAGAACGTTTCCCGAAACTGTTCTCCTCCAGGCCATTCCCCGACGTGATGATCTTTTTCTTGAAGGCCGTGGGGTACAGCGACCTCCAGATCCAGGGAATCATGTTCAGAAATGCAGTGCGCTTCCTCGGCCTCGGCAAAGCCGAACGCGAGAGATTTGGGGAGAAGAGCACGCGCGCGCGGCTGGAAAAATTCTATGCGGCCCACAAGCTCTCCAGCGATTGGATGAAGGCTTTCGACTAGGTGCGGAATCTGCTGGCCGTCGTAGCTTGGCCGCGGCGCCTCGATCGGAGCCGCAGCGGGGCAAGATCATTCCGCGGCCGGCGGGCGGGCGATGATCTCCTCCGCTTCCGGATTGAGGGGCTTGACCTCGTGTCGCGGCGTACTCAGCGGCTCGTGCACCATGCGCGTGCGCAATAGATCGACGCCAGCGGATATTCCCTCCGCCTGCTGCAGGGCCAGCCAATCGAGATCGCGGCGACGGACGAATTCCTCGACCGCGCCTGCACGCTCGGGATCAAGCCCCAGCGCTTCCAGCGTCTTGCGTCCGAACACCAGCGCCGATTCATAGGTCTCGCGCAGTTCGAAATCGACCCCTTTGGCGAGGAGCTGCAGACTGTGCCGCCGATCGAAAGAGCGCACGTAAAGCTTTGCGGCGGGAAATTGCGCCTGACCGAGGTCGACGACCCGGCTCGCCGCCTCAGGGTCATCGATGCATATCGCGATCAGCCTCGCCTCGCCGGCGCCAGCCGCGCGCAAGACGTCGAGCCGGGTGCCGTCGCCGTAATAAACTTTGAAGCCGAACAGAGCGGCGTTCTCCAGCATGTCCGGATCATTGTCGATGGCGGTGACATCGACGCCCTCCGCAAGCAGGCATTGCGACACGATCTGACCGAAGCGTCCAAAGCCGATAACCAGCACCGAACCCCCGGCATCGGAGAAATCATCGGGCTGACGGGAGTCCGACCCACTAAACCGGCGCACCAGTCCATCAGTAAGCGTGGCGACAAGGGGACCGAGCAGCATGGTCGTGGCGGCAATAGCGGTAAGGATGCTGGCTTGCCGTGGATCGAGCACACCGAGCGAACTGCCAAGTGGAATGAGCACGAATGCGAACTCGCCAGCGCCGGTGAGCACCGATCCCGCGCGCAGGGCATCGCCGCGGTGTACGCAGGTCGCCCGGAACAAGAGCCAGACGATCGCGGCCTTGAGGACGGTAATGGCTATGGCTGCAACCACGATCAGCCAAAGATTGGCGCGCACGATAACCAGGTCGATGCTCATGCCAATGCCCATGAAGAACAGGGCCAGCAGAAGACCACGAAATGGCTCTATGTCGGCTTCGAGCTCGTGCCGGTAGTTCGACTCGGCAAGCAGCACGCCAGCAAGAAAAGCGCCGAGTGCCATCGACATGCCCGCCTTCTGCATGGTGAGAGCGGCGCCGAGCACGACGAGCAAGGCGGCCGCGGTCATCACCTCGCGCGAACCGCTCTGTGCCAGCAGCCGGAAGAACGGATTGAGCAAGTACCGGCCGGCAAGCACGATCAGTGCAATCGCGCCGGCGATCAGGGCAACCGCACGCAGCCCATCCCCGAGCTGGGCATGGACGCCTTCGGGAGCGAGCAACGGCAGTACCGCCAATAGGGGCACCACCGCCATGTCCTGGAACAACAAAATGGCGAAGGCACGCTGGCCGTAATCCTGCTGGAGCTGACCGCGTTCTTCGAGGATCTGCAGCGCGATGGCAGTTGCCGACATTGCCAAAGCCAGCCCAGCGACAACAGCGCCGCGCCATTCGACCAGACCGGCGGCATAGCTGAGCCCGCCGATAGCAACCCCGGTGAGCACCAATTGCGCCGCGCCGAGACCAAATATGGCCCGGCGCATCGCCAGGAGCCGCCCGAGTTCGAGCTCAAGCCCGATCAAGAACAGCAACATCACGACGCCGAGCTCGGAAACCGGGATGATGCTCTCGGGCGTACCGAAGACGGCAATCCCATACGGGCCGATGATGATGCCGGCGATTAGGTAAGCGACGATGGCGGAGAGGCCCAATCGGCGCGCGATCGGGACGCTCAGTACGGCGGCGGCCAGCAGCACGAGGCCAAAACTCAGAAAGCCAAATTCGCCGTATTGCATGACTGTATCCTGTGTGAAGCCGGACGGAACGCCCGCTTTCGAGACGGCACTCGCCCGCGCCCGCGCGCTTCTCTAACATGGATCGAGCGGGCAGGGCGGCGCGGGCGAGAGGCGCAATGAGGCGGTCTTGGTTCCGGCTTGGTTTCGGCTTGCCGATCGCGCTCGTATTGGCTGCAACCGCGCGCGCCCAAGTCGGCTTCGACCGGGCGGGCGGCGACTATACCAGCTTTCCCTTGCGGGCCGGCGATCCGGCCCAATGCGCTGTGCGGTGCGAGCGGGATCCACGCTGCCGGGCATGGGCCTTTTCTTATCCAGCGACCGAAAGCCCCACCGCCGTTTGTTGGCTCAAATCCAGGGTCACACCGCGGTTCGAGGCGCCGTGCTGTGCCTCGGGCGTGCGCGGGACCGGCGTGATCGAGCCGAAAAGCGGAACGACCGAGTTTGGCGTCGATAGAAACGGCGGTGATTACCGGCATTTCGAAGTGTCAGCAGAAGCAAACGGCAAAAGCTGTGAAGCGGCGTGCGAAGCCGAGGAAGGCTGCCGGGCCTGGACCTATGTACGCCCGGGCTATGTCGGCTCTTCGGCGGTTTGCTACCTCAAGGACCGTGTTACCCGGCCCATGCGCAGGCCATGCTGCATTTCCGGGGTGGTGCGGTAGTCTTGAATGTCGATGGGAGTCGGGGCAATTGCCGCTCCGGACGGGGCGACGCTTTAGGCCGGGGGACGCGCGACGTTGGAGGCATCGATGATGAGAGTTTTCCTTTTGTTTGCCGTCTTCGCGGTGCTGACGAGCACCGCCTTCGCACATCACGGTTGGGGGAGTTACGACGCGAGCAAACCACTGACTGTCACCGGCCCGATCGTGACCTCAAAATTCGAAAATCCGCACGCCACGATCACGGTGCAAGGCGGCGATAAGCTCTGGACCGTGACGCTCGCGCCTACGTCGCGCATGAACACTCGCGGAGCGACGGAAAAGGTGGTTGCCGTGGGGCAGAACGTCGCGGCCTACGGCTATCCGTCGACTGCGGTAAAGGATGAGATGCGAGCTGAGCGGATCACGGTCGAGGGCAAGACCTACGAGATGCGCTGATGACCGATGCGGCGCCGGCAGTTTTTGTCGCCCTCGAACAGTCTGGCTTTGCCGCGGCCATCCGCCAATCGCCATGGCTCTATCCCGCGGCCAATGTCGGTCATATCGTCTCGCTTACGCTGTTTGCCGGCGCAGTAGCGGTCATGGACGTCCGTCTGCTTGGAGGCTTGGCCGCGACCGCGCCCGCACGCCTGCTCGGGCGAGCGCGCGCCTTCGCTGTTGTCGCACTGCTGGGTATGGCCGTCACCGGTTGCGTGCTGTTCTCGGCCGAGGCCAGCCACCTCGTGCTCAATCCGGCGTTCCAGCTCAAGGTTGTGGTGGCCGCCGCAGGCTTGATCAATGTGGCGATTTACGAATTGTGGGGGAGACGCGTCGTCGAGCGCCTTGCACCCGGCGCAGCGATGCCGGCACGCGCCAAAATCGCAGGCATGCTTTCGCTTGGAATCTGGGTTGTGGTCGCCGCCTGCGGGCGCAGCATCGCTTATTTCTAAAACAGGGAAAACATCGGGCCTGCCAGGCACCAGGCGGCGAATTGTGGTGCAACTACTTAAGCCGCCTGCATCGGATCCCGTCGCCAGCGCCAGCGCACCAGATATGAGCGAGCGAGCCTAAGGCCGCGCCCTCATGCCGTCCCGCCGACGGTGATGCGATCCATGCGCAGGGTCGGTTGGCCGACGCCGACGGGCACGGCTTGGCCGTTCTTGCCGCAGACGCCAATGCCGGGATCGAGGGCAAAGTCATTGCCGATCATGCCGATGCGGTTGAGGTCAGTCGGGCCATTGCCGATCAGCATCGCACCTTTGAGAGGCTGTGCAAGCTTGCCGTTCTCGATCTTATAAGCCTCGGTGACCTGGAACACGTATTTGCCGGAGGTGATGTCGACCTGCCCGCCGCCGAAGTTGGCGGCATAGATCCCGTTCTTGACCGAGCCGATGATCTCGGCGGGCACGTGCTCGCCGGCCAGCATGTAGGTGTTCGTCATACGCGGCATCGGCAGATGGGCATAGCCTTGGCGGCGGCCGTTACCGGTGGGCGTCATGCCCATCAGTCGTGCGTTGTGGCGGTCCTGCATGTAGCCGACAAGAATGCCGTCCTCGATCAGTACTGTGCGACTCGCTGGTGTGCCTTCGTCGTCAATCGACAGCGAGCCGCGCCGCTGCGCGAGAGTGCCATCGTCGACCACGGTAACACCCTTCGAGGCGACGCGCTGGCCCATAAGGCCGGCGAAGGCGGAGGTCTTCTTGCGATTGAAGTCACCTTCGAGCCCGTGACCAACGGCTTCGTGCAGCATGATGCCCGGCCAGCCGGGAGCAAGGACCACATCCATCTCGCCGGCCGGCGCCGGCGTGGCTTCGAGGTTGATCAGCGCCTGCCGCACGGCCTCGTCGGCGGCGGCTTGCCAACCGGCCGTCGCAAGGAAACCGGCGAAGCCCCTGCGCCCACCATAGCCGTGACTGCCCGCTTCCTGCCGATCGCGCTCGCCGACGATCACGGAGACGTTCACCCGCACCAGCGGGCGCACGTCGCGGTAGCTTTCGCCATCCCCGCGCAGGATCTCGACCACCTGCCAGCTTGCGCCGAATGAGACCGAAACCTGTCGCACGCGCGGGTCCTTCGCCCGCGCATAGGTGTCAATGGCCTCGAGCAGCCGCACCTTGGTTTCGAACGGCGGCGCTCCGAGCGGATTGTCGTCGCTATAGAGGCGGACATTGGTGTGTCCGGGTGGCTCGGCGTAGTGACCGCTGTAGCCCGCCCTGACGGCACGCACCGCATCCGCGGCGCGCGCCAGCGCCGCCTCCGAGACCTCCGAGGAATGGGCGTAGCCCACAGCCTCATCCTTGACGGCGCGGAGCCCGAAGCCCTGATCCGTATTGTAGGTTGCTTGCTTGAGCCGCCCGTTATCGAAAACGAGCAACTCGGATTGCGCATATTCCAGATAGAGCTCGCCGTCGTCTGCGCCTTCGAGGCCACGGGCGAGGTACCTCTGCGCGGATTGCCGGCCGAGGCCGGCGCGGTCGAGAAGCGAACCGGTAGCTAAGCTCATGATGGGATCCGCATTTCCGCAGTCCCCCTAAAGATAGTTGCGCTCGCGCAAAGTTGCGAGGTCGCCGCCGGTAAATCCCACCTGGTGCCAGTGGAACGCGCGGCGTTATGGCAGCTTGTCGTAGCCTTCGCCGAAGCCCTTCAGGCTCATCGGAAAGCCGATCCCTTCTTCAGGCGTCTGGAAGATGATGAATGTCGCAACCTGGCCGGTCCGTAGCTGCTTCACCAAGTTGTCGTCCATGACCACCTCGGCAACGCAGCCATTCGGTAAGCAACGCACGAAGCCAGCGCGTCCGACATCGGCTTGGTCGATCTTCAGCCCGAGCCCTGAGGGCAGCAGCACACCAACAGGCGCAACCACGCGCATGAGCCGGCTCTTTTGATCGGCGGTTTTGAGCACGATCACTGTGAGGCCGACATTGGCGCGATCTTCCGCAGTCACGCTCTGCATGAGCGCGCACTGCTCGGCCTGGGCACCAGGCGGCGTGTCGCAGCGCACCTGCCAGTCGTTGTGCACCGACTTGACCGCACCCTGCGCCGCTGCCCGCTCGCTGGGGCCGGCCAGGGCTGCCATCGCCATGACGAGCGTCAGCAGTGATCTCATTATGAGAAAGAGCGTTCCCGGAGTGAGCGAACCCATAATGTCGGTGCCTCGATCATGTGCGCCACGCCGTTCAGACTGGTCGAATCAAGCCCTCCGACTAGGGTCCGACGCGGCTATCAAACACCAGTAAAACAGCGCATTGTGGCCGAGAAAGGGTCGAACAACGCCGGCTCGGCAGGGGGTGGGTCGTCGGGCCTTTTATCGCACGGCAGACATCAAGCCGATGCATTGCGATGGGGCCGGAATTGTGGTTTGAGAGGCCAGGATTCCCCTGAGGTCCCGCCGCGGAGCTGACCGAGGAGTGCCCGTTCGATGCGGTTGCGGGCCCCACGCGGCCGCATCACGCGTCCGCGGCCCTCGTTCTACGGAGCGATGATGCTGTTGCTCAAGCGATTGACCATGTTGGCCATGACTGTTGGCGCCATCCTGGGGGCAGCGGAACCGGCTCTGGCCGGTTTGGGGCAGCCCTCGCCTTGGCAGTTGGGGCTGCAGCAATCGGCAACTCCGGTGATGGACGACATCATCTGGTTCCACGATTTCCTGCTCTACATCATCACCGGCATCGTCGGTTTCGTGTTGGCGCTGTTGATCGTCGTCATGCTGCGCTTCAATGCCCGCGCTAATCCAATTCCAACGCGGACCACGCACAACACGCTGATCGAGATTGCGTGGACGCTCATTCCCATCATGATCCTGATGTTCATTGCAGTCCCTTCATTCAAGCTCCTGTTCCTTCAACTCAATGTGCCGCCTGCGGATCTCACCGTGAAGGCCACGGGCAAACAGTGGTATTGGAGCTACAGCTACCCGGACAACGGTGACTTTGAATTCGATTCGCTGATGCTCAAAGAGGGCGAGCGCAAGCAGGGCCAACCGCGGCTTCTCGGGGTGGACAATGAAATGGTGGTGCCGGTGAACAAGACGGTTCGCGTGATCACCACCGGCGCCGACGTCATTCATTCCTTCGCCGTGCCGTCCTTCGGGATCAAGATCGACGCCATTCCCGGACGAATCAACGAGACTTGGTTCACCGCCACGCGGGAAGGCGTCTATTATGGTCAGTGCTCGGAACTTTGCGGCAAGGATCACGCTTTCATGCCGATCGCAGTTCGCGTCGTGAGCGAGCAGGCGTTTTCCGCCTGGGTCGAGGACGCCAAGAAGAAGTTTGCTCGCGATGAAGCTCCACCATCGAGGGCCGTCGCGGCGGCGCAACCACTGCCGCAGTGAGGCCGGCTACGGTGCAGATGCTGCTAGCCGGGCGACAATTCGAAGGACCTTAACTCATGGCTACGATGGTGAAAGCTCACGGCGAGGACCAGCAGGACCACCCTCACGGTTGGCGGCGGTACCTCTATTCGACCAACCACAAGGACATCGGCACGATGTACCTCGTATTCGCGTTGGTCGGCGGATTGGTGGGCGGGGTCCTCTCGATCGGCATACGGCTCGAGCTGATGCATCCCGCGCTGCAGTTCTTCCACGACGCCCACATGTTCAACGTCTTCACCACCGCGCACGGCCTGATCATGATCTTCTTCATGGTCATGCCGGCGATGATCGGCGGGTTCGGGAACTGGATGATACCGCTGATGATTGGGGCGCCGGACATGGCGTTTCCACGCATGAACAACATCTCGTTCTGGCTGCTGCCGGCGTCCTTCACGCTGCTGATCATCTCCCTGTTCGTTGAGGGCGAGCCGGGCGCGCCCGGTGTGGCCGCGGGATGGACGATCTATGCACCGCTGTCGACCTCGGGCCATCCCGGACCGGCGGTCGATTTTGCCATCCTCTCACTCCATCTTGCCGGCGCGTCGTCGATTCTCGGGGCGATCAACTTCATTACGACCATTTTCAACATGCGCGCTCCCGGAATGACGATGCACAAGATGCCGCTGTTCGTCTGGTCGCAGCTGGTCACGGTGTTCCTCATTCTGCTGGCGATGCCGGTGCTCGCCGGTGCTATCACGATGCTGCTGACCGACCGCAATTTCGGAACTACTTTTTTCACTCCGGCCGGCGGTGGCGACCCGGTTCTGTTCCAGCACCTGTTCTGGTTCTTCGGACATCCGGAGGTCTACATCCTGATCGTGCCTGGTTTTGGAATGGTCAGTCAGATCGTGGCGACCTTCTCGAAGAAACCGGTTTTCGGCTACCTCGGCATGGCCTATGCGATGGTGGCGATCGGCGGCATCGGCTTTGTGGTGTGGGCGCACCACATGTACACCGTCGGCATGTCGACTGCTGCCCAAGCTTATTTCGTGGTCGCTACGATGGTGATCGCCGTGCCGACCGGCGTGAAGATCTTCTCTTGGGTCGCCACCATGTGGGGCGGCTCGCTCGAATTCAAGACACCGATGCTGTGGGCGACCGGCTTCATTTTTCTCTTCACTATCGGCGGCGTGACCGGCGTGGTACTCGCCAATGCCGGCGTCGACCGATCGCTGCAAGATACTTATTACGTGGTTGCGCATTTCCATTACGTGCTCTCGCTGGGCGCGGTCTTCACTATCTTTGCCGGGTGGTATTATTGGTTCCCGAAAATGTCCGGCTACATGTATTCGGAGACGATCGGCAAGTTGCACTTCTGGCTGACCTTCATTGGCGTCAACGTTGTCTTCTTTCCCCAGCATTTCCTTGGGCTCGCCGGCATGCCGCGTCGCATCGCTGACTACCCCGATGCTTTCGCCGGCTGGAACCTCGTCTCGTCGCTCGGCTCTTATCTCTCGGGATTCGGCGCACTGGTATTCTTCTTCGGCGTAGCATACGCGTTCGTGCGCAAGCAGAAGGCGGCAGACAATCCATGGGGTGCGGGCGCGACCACGCTCGAATGGACGCTGCCCTCGCCACCGCCCTTCCATCAGTACAACGAGTTGCCGCTCATCAAGTGAGGGCGAGGGTAACGCATATGCCCGATCTACCGCTGCTGAGGGCAGAATCGATGTCACCGATGGGTGAAGGCGCTCAGTTCGCGGCAAGCAGCGCAGCTTCGGCCGTGTGCGGGCCGAGCGTTGCGAGCGTCGGCGATTATATGGCGCTGATGAAACCGCGCGTTATGTCGCTCGTCGTTTTCACTGCGCTGGTCAGCGTCATGATCGCGCCTGGGCACGTCCATCCAGTGATCGGCTTTACCGCGCTTCTATGCATTGCAGTGGGCGCCGGCGCGGCGGGGGCGCTCAACATGTGGTACGACGCCGACATCGATGCGCTGATGAGCCGTACCTCGAGCCGTCCGATTCCGCGGGGACGCATCGCCGCCGGCGAGGCGCTCGCGTTCGGCATCGTGCTCGCGGCCTTCGCGGTGGGCGTCCTCGGCGTGTTGGTGAACTGGCTCGCGGCCGCGCTACTTGCCTTTACCATCTTCTTTTATGTCGCCGTGTATACGGCATGGCTCAAGCGTTCAACCCCGCACAATATCGTCATTGGCGGGGCGGCTGGTTCGCTGCCTCCCGTCATCGGCTGGGCGGCGGTGACCGGCGGCATCTCCGTCGAACCATGTCTGCTCTTCCTCATCATTTTCTTCTGGACCCCGCCACATTTTTGGGCGCTGTCGCTCGTTCGCACCGAGGATTACGCCCGCGCTCGCATTCCCATGCTCCCGGTCGTTGCCGGAGCAGAGGAAACGCGGCGGCAGATTATGCGTTATTCCATGGTCCTCGTGCCGATCGGCGCGGCGCCCTGGCTTCTCGGCTATGCCCAGGCACTCTATGGGCTCACCGCGGTCGTAGCCGGCACGCTGATGGTCATGTTCGCGTGGCGGGTCCGTAGGAACCGCCACGGCGCGTGCGCGGCGCGCGCGGCACATCACCTTTTCGGTTTCTCGATTCTCTATCTGTTCGTCCTGTTCGCGGTGCTGCTGATCGACGCGCGGGTTGGAGGCTAGAAGTGCGAGGGTTGTGGTGAAGACATGGACGAAAAGCCGGGCAGAATCGTCCTCAGCGAAGAACAGAAGCGCAGCCGACGGGCGCGGTCGATCGCGATTGCGATTGCGCTTGGGGCGCTGGTTATCCTCTTCTACGTGGTCACGCTCGTAAAGGGCCCGGCTGTACTGAACCGGCCGTTGTAATAGCAATGAGCGTTCCAAATATCTCATCGCAACGACGCCGCGATGTCGTGATCGCCGCCGCATGCGGCGTATTCGTTGCGGCAATGGTGGGTGCGGCCTATGCGGCTGTCCCACTCTATAACTGGTTCTGCCGCTCGACCGGATTCGGCGGCACACCCCAACTCGCCACCGCCGCTCCCGCCGAAATCCTCGGGCGCAAGCTCAAAGTGCGTTTCGACGCGAACGTCGCCGGCGGCCTGCCTTGGCGCTTCGAGCCCGAGCAGCGTTCTGTTGAGGTGAAGATCGGGGAGGTCGTCACCGTCAGGTATCAGGTGATCAACGAGTCGGCGCGCGAGACCGTAGGAGTTGCCAGCTACAACGTTTCACCGCCCACCGCCGGCGCGTACTTCTCGAAGATAAATTGCTTCTGCTTCACCGATCAACGGCTCAAGCCCGGCGAAAAACGCGACATGGCGGTCGTGTTCTTCATCGCCCCGGAACTTGTAAAGGATTCGGAGCAGGACGGCCTTGATGCGATCACCCTCTCCTACACCATGTATCCGGGGCGCCAAACCGAGCCGCCGCCAGCACAGAACGGCGCGGACTCTGCGGCCGGACGAAGCTGAGACAACATAACGACGCTGCAGCGGCCGCTGGGCGCCGCGAGACGGAGGAAGTCAAAAATGGCCGATGCTCACGCCAAGCCGCACCACGACTATCATCTGGTCGCGCCCAGCCCTTGGCCCGCAGTCGGCGCCGTTTCCGCGTTCCTGGCGGCGTTCGGCGGCATTACCTGGATGCACCATATGTTCGCGGCGGCGCCCTACATCTTCGGCGTCGGCGTGATCGGCATCGCCTATACCATGATCGGCTGGTGGACCGACGTTGCCCGTGAGGCGACATACGAGGGATATCACACGCGCGTCGTCCAGATCTCCCATCGCTACGGCATGATTCTCTTCATCGCCTCCGAGGTGATGTTTTTCGTCGCTTGGTTCTGGGCCTACTTCAACAGCGCGTTGTTCCCAGCCGATATGCACCAGATCACGCGCGAACAGTTGTTCGGCGGCATGTGGCCGCCGAAGGGTGTCGAGACGTTCGATCCTTGGCACCTGCCGCTGCTCAATACGCTGATCCTGCTTACCTCCGGCACGACCGTGACCTGGGCGCACCACGCGCTTCTGGAGAACGATCGACAGGGCCTGAAATGGGGCCTGATACTGACGATCGCGCTCGGCCTGGCCTTTACCTGCGTCCAAGCCTATGAATACAGCCACGCAGCGTTCAACTTCAGCGGCAACATCTACGGTGCCACGTTCTTTATGGCCACCGGATTCCACGGCGCCCACGTTATAATAGGCTCGACGTTCCTAATCGTGTGCCTGATTCGTGCCTATCTCGGGCACTTCACTCCCACCCAGCATCTTGGTTTCGAGTTTGCCGCTTGGTACTGGCATTTCGTCGACGTCGTCTGGATCTTCTTGTTTTCATGCATTTATGTGTGGGGCTCGGCCGGTGAGAGCGTCGTGCATGCCGCCGGACATTAGCAGCGCGTCAGCGCAACCCGGGCACGGTTTTCCCCATGTGATTGGCTTTCACCGACAGGTGTATTCGCGATCGACGACTGCTCGCAGGCGTCACTCGGTCCTGGGTTGCGACATCGGCGGCGTGTGGCATCCCTCGATTTAGCCGCTCCGCCACTATCTTTGGGCCCACATGATGACGCTCTAGAATGGGAGGTCGGCTATGGCGGATTATGATGCAATCATTATCGGCACTGGACAGGCTGGGCCGGCTTTGGCGCGACGACTGGCGGCCGCGGGCCGGAAGATTGCCATTATGGAGCGCAAGTACTTCGGCGGTACCTGTGTCAACACCGGTTGCACCCCGACCAAGACTCTGGTCGCGAGCGCCTATGCCGCGTATCTCGCGCATCGCGCTCGCGACTATGGCGTGACCATCGGCGGCCCGATTGGCGTGGATATGAAGGCGGTCAAAGCGCGTAAGGACGCCGTTTCGCTCCCGTCGCGCGAAGGCGTCGAGCGATCATTGAAGCGCCTAAAAGGATGTACCGTTTTCGAGGGCCACGGTCGCTTCGTCGGGCCCAAGAGAGTGGAGGTCAACGGGGAGGTCCTCACAGCCGATAAGATTTTTATCAATGTAGGCGGCAGGGCGCTCGTGCCGCCGATCCGCGGGCTGGACCAAGTCCCTTACCTGACGAACAGCTCGATGATGCAGGTGGACTTTCTGCCGCCCCACCTCATCGTTCTCGGTGGTAGCTATGTCGGACTCGAATTTGCACAAGTCTATCGCCGGTTCGGAAGTGACGTCACGGTGATCGAACTTGCGCCGCATCTCATCGCTCGCGAGGACGAGGATGTGTCGCGCGCTGTTGCCGACATTCTCAAGGACGAGGACATCGATGTCCGACTGAACAGCAAGGTCGTTGGCGTAGCGAAACAGGGCAACAACATCGAGGTGACCGTAGAGAGTTCGGGAACAAAGTCGCAGGTCACCGGCTCCCATCTCCTGCTCGCCATTGGCCGGCGGCCGAACACGGATGATCTCGGTCTCGACAAAGCAGGGGTCGCCACGGACTCCCGTGGCTACATCGAAGTCGACGACCAGTTGCGCACCAATGTCACCGGTATCTGGGCATTGGGGGACTGCAACGGCCGGGGCGCCTTCACTCACACATCCTGGAATGACTTCGAGATCGTCGTGGCGAACCTCCTCGATAACGATCCTCGGCGCGTGAGCGATCGCATTACCGCCTACGCGCTTTACACCGATCCCCCACTCGGACGCGCTGGCATGACCGAGGCCGAGGTTCGCAAATCCGGCCGGCCAGCGCTGATCGCGACCATGGCCATGGAAGACGTGAGCCGAGCGTTCGAGAAAGGCGAGACCAAGGGTTTCATGAAGATTTTGGTCGACAAGGAGACGAAACAGATCCTCGGGGCGTCGCTGCTCGGACTTTCGGGCGACGAGGCCATTCACTGTATCCTCGATGTCATGTATGCCAAGGCCCCATGCACCGTTATGCAGCGGGCGATGCACATTCATCCGACAGTCTCGGAGTTTATTCCGACGATGTTGCAGGATCTCAGGCCATTGGCGTAGCAATGCTCGCAGCAATGATTTGATGTTGGGGACTTGAGAACCGAGGGCCGGCACGCCATCTCGCGAACAGTGCTTTTGGCGCCGGATTTCCTAGTTGAGCCATCAAGCTGATACACCGCCTTTGCCCATCGCGGCTGGACTCATGGGGCGCTGTCCATGCTGCGGCGAGGGCCGTCTGTTCCGAGGATTTCTCGCCTTACATTCGCGTTGCGAGCGGTGCGGCCTCGATTTCTCGTTTGCCGATTCCGCCGATGGACCGGCTTTTTTTGTGATGTTTTTTGCCGGCTTCATTGTCGCCGGATCGGCATTGGCGGTGGAAATCCTTTATGCCCCGCCGTACTGGGTTCACGCGCTGCTGTGGGGCCCGTTGATTCTCCTGACGACGCTCGCACCTTTGCGCCCGCTCAAGGGACTTTTGATCGCGCTGCAATATCACCACAAGGCGGCGGAGAGCCGCTTTACCGGTGGCGATGGACCGTGAAGGGCGCGCCATCACGGCGGTTGCGATCGGGCCTTGTATTGCCGGCGTTGTTGGCGCTGCTGGCGATCGTAACGTTCATCGGACTCGGTACCTGGCAAGTCCAACGCAAGGCCTGGAAGGAAGCGCTGATCGAGAGCCTCGAGCAGCGTCTCTCTGCCGCGCCGGTCGATCTGTCGCCCCGCAACCGCTGGGCAAAGCTCGATCCGGCAAAGGACGAGTTCCGCCACGTGAAATTCTCTGCTGCGTTCGTACCGGGCGCTGATGCCCTCGTCTATACGACCGGTTCGGCATTGCGCAGCGACGTTTCTGGGCCGGGCTATTGGGTATTTGCGCCGGCGCAACTCGCGGCCGGCGGGATTGTCCTCGTCAATCGCGGTTTTGTGCCGGAGGGACGGCAGGACCCCGCCGCGCGTGCTGTTGCCACCGCGGCCGGCCGCGCCGACTTGGTCGGCGTGATGCGCTGGCCAGAATCTCGCGGTGTGTTCTCGCCAAAGGATGATCCCGTCCGCAATCTCTGGTTCACGCGCGACCCGGCCGGGATTGCAGCTGCCAAGGGCTGGGGCGAAGTCGCGCCCTTCTATGTTGAACTGGAAAGCCCGCAGGCGTCCGGCGGATTGCCGCGCGCCGGCCCGCTCACGGCGAACTTGCGCAACGAGCATCTGCAATATGCGATCACCTGGTACGGCCTCGCGTTGGTCGTGGCGGTGATGTTTGGGTATTGGCTCCGCGGCCGAGCGGCGCGCGCCGCCTGAGATGTGCGGCAAAGGGCGTTCCTTGTCGAGACGGCGCCTTCCTACTATCTTTTTAGTCCACCGTTTTGCCGGCGTCTCCACGTTCCGCCGGTAAGCGAAGTGAATTCAAGAGGTTACGGCTCCTGCCCGCTTGGCATGCCAAGCCGAGCGCGACGGCAGCTTAGCCTCAAGAAGGAGCCGGCGTGCATTACGTCTCCACGAGGGGCGAAGCCCCGACGCTCGGTTTTGCCGATGCGATGTTGGCAGGGCTGGGCCGCGATGGTGGCCTCTACGTCCCCGCGGCCTGGCCGCGGCTCGATACCGACGCGATCGCCGCTTTTGCTGGCCGGCCTTACGCCGAAGTGGCGGTGGAGATCATCCGCCCGTTCGTCGGCGATGCCATCCCCGAAGGCGATCTCGCCCGCATGACGCGCGAGGCTTACGGCAGGTTTCGCCATCCCGCGGTCGCGCCGCTGGTCCAGTTCGGGATGAGCGATTTCATACTTGAACTGTTTCACGGGCCCACGCTCGCGTTCAAGGATTTGGCCATGCAGCTTCTCGGCCAACTCATGGACGAGGTGCTCACGACACGTGGGGAACGCTCGACCGTCGTAGTTGCGACGTCCGGGGACACGGGCGGCGCCGCAATCGAAGCATTTCGCGGTCGCGAGCGCACCGACCTGTTCGTGCTCTTTCCGTGCGGGCGCATTTCCGATGTGCAGCGGCGAATGATGACGACCGTCGAAGATGACAATGTGCATGCACTAGCGATCGAGGGGACGTTCGACGATTGTCAGGCGATCGTGAAGGCCATGTTTGGCCACCAGGCGTTTCGAGACCAGGTGCGGCTCTCCGGAGTGAACTCCATCAACTGGGCGCGCATCGTCGCGCAGGTGGTGTACTACTTCACTGCGGCGGTCGTTCTCGGCTCTCCGCACCGGAAGGTCGCGTTCACCGTTCCTACTGGGAATTTCGGTGACATCTACGCGGGCTATGTCGCGCTCTGCATGGGCTTGCCCGTGGACCGCCTGACGGTCGCGACCAACGTCAACGACATCCTTCCGCGCACGATCGCCACCGGCACATACGAGCTGCGCGACGTGGTGCCCACATCCTCGCCCTCCATGGATATTCAGGTGGCGTCGAACTTCGAGCGCGTGCTGTTCGATGTGTATGGCCGCGACGGCCGTTCAGTTCGCGCGCTGATGGCCTCGCTCGCCCAATCGCGCCGGTTTGTGCTCTCGGCAAGCGCGCTCTCGCAGCTGCGCGCCGTGTTTTCCGCCGACCGGGCGGACGAGGAGGAAATCGCGGCAACTATTCGCACCATGCTGCGGGAGACCGGCCATCTGATCGATCCGCATACCGCAGTAGGCGTTGCGGTCGCGGAGAAGGAAATTCGCGATCCGTCGATTCCTATGGTCGTGCTCGGTACTGCTCACCCGGCCAAATTTCCCGATGCCGTGGAGGCGGCGAGCGGTGTTCGGCCGGCGCTGCCCGATTGGCTCGCCGACCTCGATCAGCGACCGGAGCGCGTGATCACGCTGCCCATCGACCAGATCGCGGTCGAGCGCCACATTCTTTCCGTCAGTCGTGCCGCACATGAAGGAGCCGCTGCATGAGCGTCGAAGTCACGCATCTTCCCGCTGGTCTTGTGGTGGTGACCGATGTGATGCCTCATTTACAGACCGCTGCGCTTGGCGTCTGGGTCGGCTCCGGTAGCCGGAACGAGCAGCCGGACGAGCACGGCATCTCACATCTGCTTGAACACATGGCCTTCAAGGGGACCTCCCGGCGTACGGCCCGCCAAATCGCAGAGGAGATAGAGGCGGTAGGCGGCGATCTCAATGCGGCAACATCGATCGAGACGACCGCCTATTACGCGCGTGTGCTGAGGGCCGATGTGCCGCTCGCGCTGGACGTGTTGGCTGACATCCTCACCGATCCAATATTCGATTCCGAGGAGCTGCGGCGCGAGCAGAACGTCATCGTGCAGGAGATTGGCGCGACCGAAGACACTCCGGACGATCTCATCTGGGACAAGCTGCAGGAAACGGCCTTTGCCGGGCAATCGATTGGCCGGCCCATTCTTGGCACACCGGCGACCGTGCGATCGTTCGACCGCCCGCGCCTCGCTGCTTATCTCGCTCGCAACTACCGCAGTCCGAGCATGGTAGTGGTGGCGACAGGCGCGGTTGAACATCGAGCCGTGGTGACCGAGGTCGAACGGCGATTCGCGACCTTTACCGGCCCTCAACCACCGAGGCCCGAGCCGGCACGCTTCATAGGAGGTTCTCGCATCGACAGACGCGATCTCGAGCAAGTTCACGTCGCGCTCGCCATGCATGGGTTGCCGCACCGCGATCCGAACTTGCCTAGTCTACAGGTGTTCACGAACGTACTTGGCGGCGGCATGTCCTCGCGTCTGTTTCAGGAGGTGCGTGAGCAGCGCGGCCTGTGTTACGCCATTTACGCATTCCATGCGCCGTATTCGGACATCGGGATGTTTGGCCTCTATGCCGGGACCGATGCGGCCGATGTTGCCGAGTTGATGCGCGTCGTCGTGGGCGAGATCAATGCCGCAGCAGAGACCATCAACGAGGCAGAAGTCGCGCGCGCCAAGGCGCAGATGAAGGCCGGATTGCTGATGGCTCTTGAAAGCTCAACCGCGCGCGCCGAGCAGCTCGCGAGGCAGATGTTCAATTGGGGCCGACCTGTTCCGCTCAAGGAGCTTGTCGAGAAAATCGAAGCGGTAACTGTCGAGAGCGCCCGCGCCGCTGGGTGTGCCCTGGTTGTGCGCGGCCGACCCGCGATCGCGGCGCTTGGTCCCGGCTCCGGGCTTGAAAGTGCCGCCACGATCGCCGACAGTCTCGCCCGTCGCGCTGCTTGAAATCTGATGAGCGGCGACGCACTCCAGCGGCGGATTTCCGCTCCACGCGGTCTGCTTGCCGTTCAGTGGCTGCATTATGGCCTTCTTCCGCACCGTCAGCTTGTCCGAGCAAATACCCGCGGTCACCGGCGATGGCGTCGTACTGCGAGCGCCGCAAATGGCGGACTGCGCCGAATGGGCGGCATTGCGGGAAGCAAGCCGTGACTTCCTCACGCCTTGGGAGCCGACCTGGCCCGCCGACGATCTCACCCGCCCATCATTTCGCCGGCGCATCAGGCGATATTGCGAGGACCAGCGCAACGACGTCGCCTACGCCTTCTTTATTCTTCGCAAGCACGACGATGTTCTCTTGGGCGGACTGACGCTTGCCAATATCCGTCGGGGTTGTGCCCAGGCCGCCAGCCTCGGCTACTGGATAGGATCACGCTACGCGCGCCAAGGTCATATGACGGCTGCAGTGAACGCAATCGTTCCCTTCGCGTTCGCGACGCTGAAGCTTCATCGAATCGAGGCCGCCTGCATTCCGGCCAATGTGGCGTCGATTCGGCTCTTGGAGAAAACCGGTTTCAAGCGCGAGGGCTTCGCGCGCCAATACCTTTGCATCAATGGCGTGTGGCAAGATCACCTGCTCTTCGCCCGTCTCAAGGACGATCAGTAGGGTATTCGCTGGCCTTGGGACCGCCACGAATTGGTTGATATAACATTCGAAAAAGGCGCGGGTTCGTAAAAAACCGAGTGATTTCAATGGGTCATGGAAACGTCCGTGAGCGAACGGGCAGTCTGCGCCGCGTGGCCGGCTTGGTCGTCAGCGCCGCGGCGCTATGCGGCTGCTCACTGGCCTCGAGCGTTGGATCGTCGGAGGATTCGCCCTCGTTCGCGAGCCGGTTCACCAGTTTTTTCTCCGGAGCCACGCCGGGCGTCACCCAGCCGCACTCGCCGATGCCGAGTGCGCCGGAGGTCGAATGCCCAGGTGTCGATATTCGGACCGGCGCCTCGACCATGAACGTCGCCGCCAAGGCCGCCGACGCGACCGCCGGCGATCTGCGCTACCAGCTTTCATTCGGCCAAACCGCCCGCGAATGCGCGGTGCAGGGCGGCGCGATGAGTATCAAAGTTGGCGTTCAGGGCCGCGTGATACTCGGACCCATGGGCGGGCCGGGGCAAGTCGGCATTCCGCTGCGTTACGCGGTCGTGCGCGAGGGGCCGCAGCCCAAGACGGTGGTGACCAAGTTCAAGCGGGTAACGGTAACCGTTCCGCCTGGCCAGACCCATGTCCAATTCGTTGACATCGAGGAGGGCCTCAGCTTTCCGGTGCCGCCCAAACCGGAGCTCGACGCTTATGTTGTTTATGTCGGCTTTGACGAGATCGGCGACAAGAACGAGAAGATGCCGAAGTCGGCGAAGAAGCCGACAACACGGCAGCAATAGCCCCCCTGGTTACCATCCGCGCAGGGCAACTACTGCGCTCTTTAAATGTCGCAGATCGGCGACGATCGTCCGCGCCCCCGCCGATTTGAGTTGCGCGCCGAGTTCAGCACCGGCATGGCTGCCGCCAACGAACCCGACCGCTGTCATGCCGGCCGCGGTGGCGGCGCTCACGCCAGCGGCTGAGTCCTCGATCACGATACACGCGGGCGCCTGAACTCCCATGCGTGAGGCTGCATGCAGGAATAGATCGGGCGCCGGCTTGCCATTCGGCACCTCGGTTGCCGAAAATAAAAACTTGAAGAACTTGGCGAGGCCCGTGGTTTCCAGGCTCGCCCGAATACGTTCGGGGGGCGAGGACGATGCCACGCATTTCGGCCCGCGCAGCCAGGTGAGCGCATGGGCTGAATGGGGCATGGCGCGCACCTCCGCGCGCAGGCGCAGCACCGTCGCTGCCGCCACGGTGCTTGGAAAGTTCGCCGGCAGCTTACTGCGGGTGGCCGCTTCGATCATCGCAAACATGTCGGCGGGACGGCGCCCTGAGAAATAGCGCATCACGAGTTGGGGCGTGATGGCAATGCCTGCGCGCGTGAGTTCCTCCGCAACAACCGCGGCAGCAATCTCCTCACTGTCGACCAGCACACCGTTGCAGTCGAAGATGATCACGGGGCCCTCGTGCCAGCGCGTTGCTGGGAGACTGCGCCGGTCTTAATGCCCGTTCGACGAATCGGGACCAGAAAAATAAGAATCGCAGCCGTGGCAAAAGTCGGGCGCCGGACGACTCCGGGATTTTTTTGCACAGCTTCTTGGCCCGCCGGAAAACGGTGGGGCGTGACCACACGTGGGCGAACACGGCGAGAAAAAGACTAATTTAGCTTGGCCTTGAGATCGGCGATGCCTTTAGCAAGAAGGTCGTCGGCAACTTTGCCCTTCACGCTATGGGTCAGGATCGCTTCCGCCGCCGCGACTGCGACTTCGGTGGCGGCTGAGCGCACATCGGCCAGAGCCTGGGCTTCGGCCTGAGCGATCTTGCTTTCCGCCATCTTCGTGCGTCGGACGACGAATTCTTCTATTTTGGCCTCTGCCTCGCCAGCGAGCCGCTCGGCTTCGGCCTTGGCGCTCGCGATGATCGTTTGCGCCTCGCGCTCGGCTTCTTGCTGCTTGCGTCGATAGGTGGCCAGCAGAGCCTCCGCTTCGGCCTTGAGCCTGCGTGCCTCGTCGAGTTCTGCTTTGATACGGTCCCGCCGATCGTCGATGCTGTTGACCAAGCGCCTGTGGGCCCCGAAATAGCCCAGCACGCCCACAAAGATGATGAAAGCGACGGCGACCCAGAACTCGGCTTCAAACATCGATTTCCTCAGCGTTTGAGCACGTTGCTCACGGCTTGGCCAAGCTCTTCGCTCGCCGGCAGGACGCCTGTCAGCCGCTCGACAATGGCGCCTGCAGGCTCGACGGCGATGCTGCGCAGATTCGCCATTGCCGAGGAGCGAGTGGCTGCGATCGCCTTCTCCGCTTCGGCAATTCGGTCATTGAGCTTCGCGTCTACTTCCTTGCGGCGGGCGTCCGCGGCTGCCGCCGCCTTCGCGCGCGTCTCGTTGGCGAGCGCTTGCGCGCGTCCGCGCGCCTCTGCCAACGCTTTCTCGTGTGCGGCAATGGCGGCATCCGAGGCATCCTTGAAGCGCTGTGCTTCGGCAAGGTCGTCGTCGATGTGCCGTCGGCGCGCTTCGAGGATCGAGCCGACGCGCGGCAATGCAACCCGCGACATCAACAAATAGAGCGCAAGGAAGATTAGGGCCAACCACAGTAACTGAGAGGCGAAGGTGTGCGCATTGAACGGCGGAAACCCGCCACCGTGCTCGCTTGCGGGAACCTCGACCGATCCTACCGGCTCTGAACTACCTTGAGCCATGGCCATCTCCATGGGCTGCACCGCGGTCGGCTACCGCCCACGCGTGCGATGCTTGGGTCAGCCGAGGGCAAACAGCAGAAGCAGCGCAATCAGCAGCGAGAAGATGCCAAGTGCCTCGGTAATGGCAAAACCGAAAATCAAGTTGGCGAACTGTCCGGCCGCGGCCGACGGGTTCCGGATCGCCGCGGCCAAATAGTTGCCGAAGATGATGCCGACGCCGACGCCGGCACCGCCCATGCCGATGCAGGCAATCCCAGCACCAATGTATTTCGCGGCCGTCGGATCCATGAGAAAGCTCCTGTTCGAGGGTTGCTTGAAAGATCGGCATTCAATGGCCGGGATGAAGCGCATCGCTGAGATAGATGCAAGTCAGGATGGCGAAGACGTAGGCCTGCAACAGTGCCACTAGCAGCTCGAGTGCCGTGAGCGCCGTCGTCAGAGCTAGCGGCAAGGCGGCGCCAAGCCAGCCCAGAAATCCAAAACCACCGAGCATCACGACGAAGCCGCCGAACACCTTCAACGTGATGTGACCGGCGAGCATGTTGGCGAATAGCCGCACGCTATGCGATACCGGCCGCGAAAAGAATGACAATACCTCGATCGCGGTCACCAGCGGCAGGATGTAGATCGGTATCCCGCTCGGCACGAACAGCTTAAGGAAACGCAATCCGTGCCGCCAGAAGCCGTAGATCACGACCGTGAGGAAGACCAGCAGCGCGAACGCAACGGTAATGATGATGTGGCTCGTGACTGTGAAGGCATATGGAATAATACCGATCAGGTTGAGCACCAGAATGAACATGAAGATCGAGAACACCAACGGGAAGAATTTCATGCCTTCGGGGCCGGCCGTACTT
>WNFQ01000145.1_pt1 | contig 49804 bp, 48 predicted proteins | sample 5400171 | NCBI WGS metagenome assembly WNFQ01 (sample SAMN13153356, study PRJNA577476) | soil metagenome | isolation source: 20 cm soil under Madrone tree | place: USA:California | collected 2016-06-14
GAAGATGCCGACACGCTCAACGCGCAACTGCAGCCCGTGTTGACCCGCCAGCTCGACGCCCTGATCCTCGAATTGCGCTGCCGGGCGCGCAAGGACACCGAGCTGTGGATCCTGCTGCACTGCGCGATCTTCGCCGACGCCGACGAGTCGGAGGCCTGCCTGATCTTTCAGGTGCAGGACATCACCGACCGTCGTCTCGCCGAGAGCAGGCTCCAGTACATCGCCTACCACGACGGCCTGACGCACCTCGCGAATCGCAACCGCTTCTACGAATGCCTGACGCAGGCGATCGAAACGCATCGCCGCGACCCGTCGCACCAGTTCGCGGTCCTGTACCTGGATTTCGACCGGTTCAAGCGCATCAACGACAGCATGGGTCACAGCGCCGGCGACAAGTTCCTGGTGCGCGCGGCGCGCCGAATCAAGGAGGTTGTGCGGCCAACGGACGTAGTGGCCCGCCTGGGCGGCGACGAATTCGCGATCCTGAGCGAACTGCGCGGCGGCACGCATCACGCCGTGGTTCTGGCCGAGCGACTGCAGGATGCGCTGCGCGAGCCCTTCCGGATCGCGGGCACCGAAATCAGCACCAGCGCCAGCATCGGCATCACGTTCAGCGATCTGTCGTACGAGACGCCGGAGGAGGCGATGCGGGACGCCGACCTGGCCATGTACAAGGCGAAGAACAAGGGCAGGGCATGTTATGCGCTGTTCGACGCCAGCCTGTACGAGCTGGCGGCCGAGAGGCTGCGGCTCGAGAGCGAGCTGCAGCAAGCGCTGGAGTCCAACCAGCTGTCGCTGGCATTCCAGCCGCTGTACCAGATCGAACCACGCCGGCTGATCGGGTTCGAGGCGCTGATGCGCTGGGAGCATCCGGAGCGCGGCCTGATCGGCCCTGGAACATTCATTCCGGTCGCGGAAGAATCGGGCCTGATCAATCAGCTGACGCACTGGGCGATCCGGCGCGTGTGCCAGCAGCTGCGCGCGTGGCATCAACAGTACCCTTCGTCGCGCGAACTGGGCGTGCATGTCAACATCTCCGGCAAGGACCTGACCGTACCGCGGTTCGCCGCCTTTGTGCGCGAGTCGCTGCGCGAGGCCGGAGTGCCCCCCTCGTGCCTGACGCTGGAGATCACCGAAAGCACGCTGATGCAGCAGCTCGAGAGCGTCATCGGCACGCTGAAGGAACTGCGTGAACTGGGTGTCGGTCTGAGCGTGGACGATTTCGGAACCGGCTATTCCTCGCTCAGCTATCTTTCGGCGCTGCCGATCACCAGCCTCAAGATCGACCGCTCGTTCGTGCGCCAGATCGGCGAGACAAAAGAAAGCGGCGAGATCGTCCGTGCCATCGTCCGTCTGGGCGAGGCGCTGGGCAAGCGCGTGATCGCCGAGGGGGTCGAGACCAAGGCGCAGCTCGACCGCCTGCAGCAGCTCGATTGCGCCTGCGCCCAGGGCTTCCTGCTGTCCCGGCCGCTGGGCGTGACACAGGCCAGCGGGGTGCTCGCCACCTTCGCGGCGCAGTGCGAAGAGCGGCCCGAAGCGGCAGCCTGAGCGGCGCGGCGCCGCGCACGATCGGGTCGGCGCCGTCGGGACAGGCTCTCAAAAAAGCAGAGGAAGCAGTCCGAGCGCCGCCAGTGCGGCCAGCAGGACCATGCTTTGCCTGCCCGTCTGTCCGCCGGCGAAATACCAGGCGTAGGCTCCCTTGACGGCGTTGTTGCTGGCCGCCGCGATCAGGATCGCCGATGCGGCCAGGTTGATCGGGGCCGATATTCCCGCCGCTTGCGTCATGCCCATGATGAACGGATCGACGTCTGCGAGGCCCATGATTGCAGCCAGCGAGTAGACGCCCGCGTCTCCGAGGTACAGGATCGCGAGCTGGGTGGCCACCAGCATCGCCAGGAAGAGCAGCGCGAACAGCAACGCGGCTCCGAGCTCGAGCGGGTTGGCCGGTGCCGGCTCCTTGACCGCCGTTGCGGACAGCGGGCCGCTCCGCCGCAACCAGAACCAGCCCGCGCCGATCGCCACGGCGGCGAGCGCAATGAAGGCCGGCGCCAGCCGGAGCATCAGATCCCTGCTGAAGATCGCCAGCAGCGCAGCCAGCCGCAGGTACATCATCCCGGACGCCATCAGGATGGCGCCCGCATAAAGGGATGGTTGGTGCTCGGCCGACGCCTTCTTCGCCAGCACGACCGTCGTCACGGTCGAGGAGTAGGCGCCGCCCAGCAGCGACGCCAGAATGATGCCGCCTCCTCCCTGGGTCCAGCGTTGCAGCACGTAACTGGCGTAGGAAACCGAGCTGACCGCCACCACCACGAGCCAGGTCTTGAAGGGGTTGATGTGGAAGGGCGTGAATTGCTCGTTCGGCAGCACCGGCAGGACCACGGCGCTCAGCAGCAGAAACTTCGTGAACGTGAAGATGTCGTCCGGCGCAATGCGCCGGGTCAAGCCCTCCAACGCGTCCTTCATCTGCAGCAGCAGCATGGTCGCCACGCTGATGGTCGTGGCGATCCACAAATACCGGTGAAAAACGAGCGCGCCGACCACATAGGTGATCAGGCCCGCCATTTCGGACGTGATGCCCGCCAATCCGCCGCCGGAAACCTTGTTGGCGTACGACAGCAGCAGGAACGCCGCGACCACGGCGAAACCGACCAGCTCGGCAAGCGCAGTGCCGCCGGACAGGAACGCGATCGCATAGGCCATCAGGCCGATCAGCGGAAACGTGCGCACGCCGCCGAAGGCGTACCGCTCCGCCGCTGCCTTGCGCTCTTCCCGCTCAAGCCCGATCAGGAACGACAGGAACAGCACCAGCAGAATGTTGACCGCATCGGGCGGCAACCACTCGTTCAGTGCCAACGACATCGGTCTGCTATTGCGGCAGCTTCATCTTCGCGAGCAAGGCGCCGAATCGAGGATCCCCGCGCAGGCCACGAAGAAAGTAATCGGCCTTGATCATCGTCAGGCCGAGGTCGCGCTGCCGGTAGGCCCGCTCGAGCCATTCGAAGGCCGAATCGGTCTTTCCCTGGTACGCAAGCGCTTGCGCGATGTTGTAGGAGCTCAAGTCGGCGTATTTGTCGATCAGCAGCTTGACCGCCGCGTCTGCGTCGGCGTAACGGGCCAGCCCCCAGTAAGCGAACGGAAGACAGCCGGCCCGCGCAACCTGGTCGCTCTCCCGCTGCATTTCCTCAAGGGCCAGCTCCGGTTGCCCGCGCGCGAGCAACACCTGTCCCAGATTGCAGTGGCCGCCCGTGTAGGACGGGTCCAGTGCCAGTGCCCGGCGAATCACCCGTTCGGCATCCGCGGGTCGACCCGCGTCCAGATACAGGCTTCCGAGGTCGTCGAGCATCAGCGGGTTCAGCGGATCGGCCTCCGCGTTGCGCCGCTTCAGTTCAATGGCCTCTTCGATCCGTCCAAAGGCCAGTGCGACCACGGTCAGCGCCGACAGCGCGTCGGCGTCGGACGGATCGAGCTCACGCGCCTTCTTGAATTCGGCTTGACCCGCCTCCCGGTTCAGGTCGTAATCCCAGTAGACGTAGCCCAGCATCCGGTGGGCAAGCGGCTGGTTCGGGTCGATTGCCAGGGCGTGCCGGATCGCGTCCCGGGCGCTGCCGTATGCGTTCTGGACCGTGTCCCATTGCCAGTTGCCCTGGCGCACGTAGGCGCGCGCCAGCTCGGCCCAGGCGCGCGCGTATTGCGGATCCAGCCTCAAGGCCTCGCGATAGGCGGCCACGGATTTTTGCAGATCCTCCTGGGTCGCACGCTGATAGAAGTACCACCCCTGCAGGAACGCACTGTACGCCTCGATGTTGCGTTCCGAAGCCGGATTCGCCGGCGGATCGCCGTTCAGCGCCGCATGCAGGGCGTTGGCCACCGTGTTGCAAATTTCGTCCTGGACCTGGAAGACGTCGGTCAGATCGCGATCGTAGGTCTGCGACCACACGTGAGATCCGTCAGTGGCCTTGATCAATTGAGCAGTCACCCGGATCGTATGTCCGACCCTGCGGACGCTGCCTTCCAGAACCGTTGCCACGCCGAGCTTGCGCGCGATCTGGCGCACATCTTCGTTGCGGCCCTTGAACTGGAACGACGATGTCCTGGCGATCACGCGCAGGTTTCCGGTGCGGGCCAGGCGGTCGATCAACTCGTCGGACAGGCCGTCCGAGAAATACTCCTGGTTGCGCGCCTCGCTCAGATCGACGAACGGCAGCACCGCGATCGATTTATCCGGCGCCTGCAGCGCGATCGGCGCGCCGGCGCCTCCGAGGCGCGCCTGCAAGGCTGCGAGCCAGGGGGTCCTGCTCAGCGCCATCAGCGCGATCGCCACCGCGAGCGACGCCGTGATTGCGGCGGTCGCGCTCCGGTTCCGCACGACGAGCTTACCGATCCGGTAGGCCAGCCGAGCCGGGCGTGCTTCCACCGGCTCGCCGCTCAGGTAGCGCTGCAGGTCGTCCGCGAACGCGGTGGCGCTGGGGTAGCGATCCTCGGGATCCTTCTCGAGCGCCTTCAGCACGATCGCGTCCAGGTCGCCGCGCAGGCGCCTGATCAGCTGCTCCTGGGAGGCCGCGCGCGTCGCCGCCGCCGGCGCCTGCACCTGCGTGCTGGGTTTGTGAACCTGTGCGTCCCTGATGGCAAGCTCGAGCGGCAGCTGTGCGGCATCGGTTTTGATCCGGTACGGACGGCTTCCGACCAGCAGCTCGTACAGCACGACCCCCAGCGCATAGATATCGCTGGCCGCGCTGATCGCCTCGTTTCTGAGCTGCTCGGGGCTGGCGTAGTCCGGGGTCAGCACGCGCCCGTAGACCCGCGTGAGGTCGGTCCGATCCACATCCTCGCCAACGGCCAGCAGCTTGGCCACGCCGAAGTCGAGCAGGCGCACCTGCCCGGATTCGGTCACCAGGAGGTTCGAGGGCTTCAGATCGCGGTGAACGACCTGGCAGGCGTGCGCGTATTGCACGGCATCGAGCACCTGCAGGAAGAGCTTCAAGCGCTCCCGCACGCTGTAGCAGTGCGCATCGCACCACGCCGTCAGGGGCCGCCCCTCCACGAATTCCAGCGCCAGGTAAGGCAGACCGTCGGCCGCGACGCCGGCGTCGTACAGCCGCGCGATATTCGGGTGCTCGAGCTGGGCCAGGATGTCGCGCTCCCGCTCAAAGCGCTCGGCCAGGTCCCGCCGCAGCCGCGAAAGCAATGGAAGCTTCAGCGCGACCTCGCGCCGGAAAGCGCCGTCGGCGCGCTGCGCCAGCCACACGACCGCCATGCCGCCGGCGCCGAGCTCGCGCACCAGCTGATACGGGCCGATCCGCTGGCCAGGCTGCAGGCCCGACGTCAGCACCGTGGGCGCGCCGGGCGCGCCGCCACTGCCTGGATCCGTCTTGAACAAAGCGGAGGTGGACGTCGCGTCGTCATCGAACAGCAATGCCTGGCGCAGCGCCGGCAAGAGCGTTTGATGCTCCGGCGGCAGACTCTCAAGCCACTGCCGGCGGGCCTCCGTGTCAAGCGGAAGCGCCTGGTCCAGCAGCCGGCTGAGCAGCCCGATCTGGTCCGCTGTGAGTGCCATCCTGACGAGTCCGCGACTCAAGTCCCTAGGCCTCAGGCGCAAGGCGATGCCAGAAACCGACATCCGACCCTGTCAGTTTGACGTCATGTGGCCGGCGTTGGCAACGGCTGTCCGCACCGCTCCGGGATCATCGGACATCGAGGCCTCGAGGGGATCGGCCTGCCTGGCTGCGCCTCAGTGCGGTCGCTTTGTCGGCTCGTCCGATCGCCAGCGCGAGAACAACGTCGCCGTGCGTGCGGCGACCTGGTCGACATACGCATGGACCGCGGGGGCCCAATCGTTCTGGTTCTGAGCGCTCAGCTCGATCGCGGCTGCGATCAAGGTCACGGTTGTGGCCGTCGAAAATGGATGGCGCTCCAGGAACCGGCCGAACCTGACGGTCGGCCGATCCGAGTCCGCCTCGACCCGATCGCCGTTCAGGTAACGCTTCACGTCGCTGGAGAATGCGACTGCGCTGGAATAGCGGTCCTTGGGGTGCTTGGCAAGGGCTTTGAGCACGATGGCGTCCAGATCGCCACGCAGTCGGCGCACCAGCTTTTCCCGCGTTGTGGCGCGCGTCGCGGCGGCCGTGGCCTGCACTTGCGTGCTGGGCTTGCGAATCTGTGCAACCTTGATCGCCTGCTCCAGCGGCACCGGCGAAGACTCGGACTTTATCCGGTACGGACGCTCACCGACCAGCAATTCGTACAGCACGACGCCAAGCGCGTAAATGTCGCTGGCTGCGCTGATCACAGTGCCCTGCAACTGCTCCGGACTCGCGTAGTCGGGCGTCAGCATGCGTCCGTACACCTGCGTCAGATCCGTGCGAACCACGTCCTGTCCGTCGGCCAGCATCTTGCCCACGCCGAAGTCGAGCAGTCGAACCTGCCCCCACGACGTGACCAGCAGATTGGACGGCTTCAGATCCCGATGGACGACCTGGCGGCCGTGCGCGTAGTGAACCGCGTCGAGCACCTGCAGGAATAACTCGAGGCGCTCACGCAAGCCCAGCTGGTGCGCGTCGCACCATGACGTCAATGGCTTGCCTTCCACGTATTCCAATGCGAGGTACGGCAGGCCGTCGGCCGACACCCCGGCCTCGTACATTCGCGCGATATTCGGGTGTTCGAGCTTGGCCAGAATGTCGCACTCCCGTGCGAAGCGTCCGGCCAGGTCCCGCCGCAGGCGCGACATCAGCGGCAGTTTCAAGGCGACTTCGCGCCCGGATGTTTCACCGGCTCGCTGTGCCAACCACACCACGGCCATTCCGCCTGCGCCCAGTTCGCGCACCAGCTGGTAGGGCCCTATCCGCTGGCCGGCTCGCAGTCCCAGAGCCATCATGCTCAGGTCGCCGGCGCCTTCGCTGGTCGGCAGCGTGACGCTTGCGCCGGCGCCGGCCGACAGCAGCGCCTGCCGCAACGCCGGTTCCAGCGCCTGATATTCAGGGGACAGAGCCCTCAGCCAGCGTTCGCGGCCGTCCTTATCGAGAGGCAATGCCTGGTCCAGCAGCTGGCTCAGCAGCGCGACCTGGTCTCCCGTAAGTACCATTTGACGATTCCCGCGACTGAACCCTTGCGCCTCACGCGCAAGGCCTACCGAGAGCGCGATTGCGACGGTAACAATTTGACCCCATGTACCCGGCGCTGGCAACAAAAGCCGGTACGGGGGAGTGCCTAATCAGGTTCTGGAGAGCGCCTGAAGCTTTTCCGCGACGTGTCGCGTAAACACGTATTCGGCCGGACGCTGGCTGCTGAGCGCAATGTCCGGTGCCATCGGTCCCTCGGTGCGCACGCCCCGCAGCGCAAGCTTGACCAGCTTCCACGGCCGGCTGATCGCATCGGTAACTGCGGTCGCTTCGAATCCCGAGTGCACCATGCAGTCGGCGCATTTTTCGTAATTGCCGACTCCGAAGCGATCCCACGCGGTCGTGTCCATCAGCTCCTTGAACGTCGCGGCGTAACCCTCGCCCAGCAGGTAGCAGGGCCGTTGCCAGCCGAAGATCGTGCGGGTGGGGTTGCCCCAGGGCGTGCAGCGATACGTCTGGTTGCCGGCCAGGAAATCGAGGAACAGGCTCGATTGGAAAAACGGCCAGGATTTCGCGCCGCGCCCGTCGCGCGCGCGCCGGAAGATGCTGCGAAACAGCTCCTTGGTCGCCGTGCGGTTCAGGAAATGCTTCTGGTCGGGCGCACGCTCGTAGGCATAGCCCGGCGAGACCGTTATGCCGTCCACGCCCAGCACTTTGACATCGTCGAAAAACCGGGCGACCCGCTCCGGGTCGGCATCGTTGAACAGCGTGCAGTTGATGTTGACCCTGAAGCCGCGCTGCTTGGCCGCCCGAATCGCGGACACAGCGCGATCGTAGACGCCCTTCTGGCAGACCGACTTGTCATGCATCTGGCGATCGCCGTCCAGGTGGATCGACCAGTTGAAATAGCGGCTCGGCCGGTACTGGTCGATCGTTTTTTCCAGCAGCAGCGCGTTGGTGCAGACGGTGACGAACTTGCGGCGCGCGATCGCGCCCCGCACGATCTCGGGCAGGTCCTTGTGCAGCAAGGGCTCGCCGCCGGCCAGCACCACCACCGGTGCTCCGCACTCGTCGATCGCGCCCAGCGCGTCGGCGACCGGCATGCGCTGGTTCAGGATCGGTTCCGGGTAATCGATCTTGCCGCAGCCGGCGCAGGCGAGGTTGCAGCGGAACAGCGGCTCCAGCATCAACACCAGCGGATAGCGCTTGCGGCCCGCCAGGTGCTGGCGCATCACGTAGGCCCCGACCGTCAGCGCCTCGTAAATCGAAATGGACAAGTTCGAACTCCCTCCGAAAAGCCGGCCCGCAGGCGCGGACTACTCGACCGCCGCCTCGAGCAGCTGAACCGGCAGGCGGAACTGGATACGCTCCTCGATGCCGGGCAAGGTGGAGATCTGGATCGGTCCGAAGCGCTTCAAGGCCGCGACCACGTCGTCCACCAGCACGTCCGGCGCCGAAGCGCCCGCGGTCAGTCCGACCGCGCGCTTGCCCTCCAGCCACTCCGGACACACCTCGCTGCCGTCGGCCACCAGGTAGCTTGGAACGCCGGACTCCTGGCCGATTTCGCGCAGCCGGTTCGAGTTGGAGCTGTTGCGGGCTCCCACCACGATGATCACCTCCACCAACTTGGCGAGCTCGCGAACAGCCGTCTGACGGTTCTGAGTAGCGTAACAGATGTCTCGCGTCTCGGGCCCGACCAGGTTGGAGAAGCGCTGATGGAGCACGCCGATCACCGCCTTGGTGTCGTCCACGCTCAGCGTGGTCTGTGTGATGTAGGCGACCGGAGCATCGGCTGGTATGTCGAGCTCCTGCACGTCCTGGATGCTCTGGATCAGACGTACCGGCGCGGTCAGCTGCCCCATCGTACCTTCCACTTCGGGGTGTCCCGCATGACCGATCAGAATGACGGTGCGTCCCTGATCGACGTAGCGCTGTCCCTGCATATGAACCTTCGACACCAGCGGGCAGGTCGCATCGAGCACCGACAGGCCGCGACGCTCGGCGTCCTGCTCGACCTGGCGTGCAACCCCATGTGCGCTGAAGATCGTGACCGCACCGGTCGGAACCTCCGACAGGTCCTCCACGAAGCGCGCGCCTTTTTCTCTCAGACTGTCGACGACGTGCCGGTTGTGAACGATCTCGTGCCGCACGTAGACCGGCGCCCCGTATTTTTCGAGCGCCCGTTCGACGATCTCGATCGCACGCACGACACCGGCGCAGTAACCGCGTGGCTGAGCCAGGATCACTTTCATTTGATGAACCTCAGCTTCGAAAAGCCGCTTCTCCTGCTGACCTCGTCGGCTTCGGAACCGAAAAGCGGGAGGATCGGCCTCGAGGGTGGTCTGCGACCGTTTCGCAGTATTGTAGGGGAGGCTCCCCGGGAGCCACCCCGTCAATTCCCTACTTGGCCCGGTGCAATTGGGAATAACGCAACACTCCGGTACATTTGAAACGATGGCCCGCTGCACCCGACTGGGGAGCGCCGCCGACCTGATGGCCCAGCTGCAGCAGCAAACCGCATCGTCCGAACTGCCACTAGCGGTCCGGATCCCGCCCAACGGCACCGCGTCCTGGATCGGGCTGGGTGTCGGCCTGACCTCGCTTGCCATCCTGGCGCTGCTCGGATCGTTTGCTCCGGGGTCGTATTCGATTCCGATGTCCCGCCCGTGGTACTGGTCGGTGCTGGCAGTTTGCGCGCTCACTGCGATCGGGTGCGGACTGCGGCTGCTGACGCGATTGCCGATCATCGAAGCAACCGAGCTGGGGATCGCGACCTGGTTTCAAGGGCCGTATCGCAGCCCTTTTTTCGTGCCGTGGAGTCGTGTGCGCGCGGTCGTGCTCACGCGCGTCAACGGCGCCGATTCGCGGGGTCTTGCAGGCGCGCGCGATGCGGTAGGCATCGAATTGATCCAGGACGAGCAGTTCCGCCTGCCCGAGCGCACGGCAAAAGCCGAGGTGCCGGTCGATGGCGCCGCGCGGGCCGACCTGGTGTGGTCGAGCCGCTCCATCGGCGGAGACTTGCGCCGGTGGGCCGACCTGCTGCGGCAGATGAGGTCGGCCTACACCGAGCCAACCGAATAACAGCACCCGAGGACCGCGGACCACCCGAAAGAAAGCGGGGCGGCCTGGCCGCCCCGCACATCGTCAGCGCAAAGGTGACGTTACTTAGGCGAGAACGGATGCTTGACCGATCCCTTCTTCGCGGTAACTTCGGCCGCAGTCGGCGTACCCGCCACCGCGCGCTCGATGGCCTCCTTGGTGGCGCGATAGTTGTAGTCGAAGATCTTGTTGTCGTCGGCGGCATCCCAGTGGATGAACACGCCTACCAGCACGAACAGATTGTCGGCCTCGTCGGCGGGAATCACGCCCGCCTGCACGCTGTCGGCCACAGCGCGTGCAACCGCGGCCTGGGCCGGTCCGAACATCTGGACGGCCTGCTTGGCGCCCTTGATCGTGACCTTGTTGAACAGCACCGTGTTGGGCTTGCACTGAAGGTTCGGTGCGATCAGCGCCAACAGCGCGGTGAAACCGTCTTTGTTGTTGGTCAGCGTGTTGGCGAACGCCGTTTCCGCCGCGCTGCCGCGCGGTCCCATCAGCAAATCAATGTGCGCGACTTCATTGCCGTCGCCGACCAGCGACTCGCCGACGCGCACGTTGGTGATTTTTGCCATTCGACTGTGCTCCTTTTCGTCCGTGATTGCAGTGTCCCGGAAATACCGAGTGTTCTTGGCGCCTTCTCCGCGCGCTTCGGCGACGGGCCCCGCCCCGTGCCCGGAGGACTTTACACCGCCCGCGTCAGTTTGGCAGCAAACACGGTTGCTACAGTGAGGTCGGCGCTGGTGCCGGGATTCAATCCCGCGCTGCGCAGTTCGTGATCCCACGACAGCAGGCGCGCCTTGAAGTCGTCCAAGTCGGAATATGAAGCCAGTTGCGAGTGAAGCTCGCGTGCCCGCTCGGATACCGTCTGCGCGGTAGCGGTTCCGAACTTTCTCTCGATCAGTGAATCACGCCAGGTCGACAGATATACAAGATACAACCACGTGGCCGCCCACGACTCGTTTTCGAATCGTGCCAAGGCGTCGTGCCACTGCGAAAGCCCCAGGTCGAACACGTCGCCGTAGCCCCGCGCATACTGGCGCGCGATGCTGTCGCGATCCTGCGCCTCGCGCATCGCCTCCAGCAGCGTCACCTGCGGCTCCACGCTCAGGTCGTGCCGCACACTGGTGCCCATCCCGCCCGGACGAGCCAGCCGGATCGCCTCGTAGACCAGCGCTGCATCCCGCCGGTCCAGCCCGGCCAGTTGCCGTGCCAGCGAGGTGCGCAGGTCTCCTCCCGTCTCGGCGGCGCAGAACAGCGGGGCCGCCAGCAACACGATGCCCAGGTTGGTATTGCATTGCACAACCCGCTGGGTGCAGCGGATTGCGGCGAGCACGCGCTGCCCGACCGATGCGCCGCGCTGGCTCAGCGCACCCGCACAAGCGTGTGCGCTGCGAACGAAATCGTCCGCGTGCATTCCGTGCGCGGGGGTCCCGACCCGCACGTTGCCGGGCTTTAACGCGGCCACGTCCAGCTCGCAGGCAGCCAGGAAATGCCGCTGCCGGAGCGCGCCGTCCCGCCATCCCGAATTCATCGAGCGAGCGTTACGAGGCGAACGACTGCATCAGCAGTTCGTCGTTCAGAGCGCCAGCCCGGAACGTGCGTCCCGACGCGAGATTCGTCACGATCGCAACCGCGGGCGCGAACAGCATCGGATCGATCTTGTAGAAGTCGAAGCCGTAATCCTTGAAGATCGCCCCAAACGGCTTGCCGTAATCGCGCGACCCCTGGCTGTGGAGCTGACCCGCGAGACCCTCGGCGGCCGCGTCCTCGCATCGAACGAACAGTTGAACGATGCCGCCGAACAGGATCGCATCGTTACTTCGCCCCATCGCAGTCAATGTATCCGAGCCAGGCGGGGCCAGCGGGGCGGTGGCCGCGCCGTCCACCACCGCACCCAGGGGGAATCCCAGCGTGTGCGCTTTGTGCATTCCCACTTCCAGTACGCGCGCAATGATCTGCACCATACCCGCCAGGCTATTGGTGGGCGTCAAGACGATCGTCAACTGCTCCGGCCCGACTTGACAGTCGCGCACCACCTTCTCGACCACTTCCGCCGGCGGCTCGCGGTCGACCTCAAGAACCAGGTAGGTCGACGATGCCTGATCGCGATATCCCAACTCCTCGAACAGCGCTTCCTTGACGGCCAGCGCGCGCGCCGGTCCCGACCCGAGCGCATGAAACCGGGTCTTGCCGGTGCCGCTGGACAGTGACCACCCCGCGTACTGTGAGGCCAGGCAGGCGAGTACCGGATCGTTGGCGGTGACCGACAGCGTGATGGGCCATTGTCCCCTGCTGGCGGTCAACTGAACCTGCCCCAGACCGCCCATGCAGATTTCAGCGATGCGCCGTCCGGCCTCCAAGCCGCCGGGCGCCCTGATTCCGGCGTCGACCAGCGTTGCGCCAGTGTCGTGTCTGCGCACGTCCAGCCGCAGTTCACTGCGGCGTTCCAGCAGCGACGCGACCAAGGGAGCCGCGGTGCGATTGACGCTCGGGCGCGCGATGGTTGCATTCATTCTCGGTCTCCTCCGAATCCGGTTGTCCTGTGAGCCTGAGCTCGGTCTGGCGCCGGCGCCGGCTCAACTGCCGCAGTGCCGCCCGCGCATCAGTGCCGCCGGCGTGCACGGTACAGACCGGCACATCGATCGCAAGGTCGCTGCCGGGGCGCGGAATATCGCTGCACCAGGCTGGGAATCCAATGTTGGACGCAATGCGCAGCCGGGCGCGGGCGTAGACGATCCCATGGGCCCGCACCGGCCTTGCGGGGCTCGCGCGCGAGCCCCGGGGCAAGCGCCCGCGACAGGCGTTCAAGTGTGCATCGAACAGCCCGTCGGGCCAATCCGCGTCGTACAAGTCCATCGTCGCCGACGGGCGCGGGTTGATCTCGAGAACGGCCGGACGATCGTCGTCCAACAGAAAGTCGACGCTGTTGCAGCCGACCAGTCCGGTGTGCTCGATGAGCGCCTGCAGCGCATCGCGAAGGGTGCGGGACACCGCAGCCGGAACGCCGATTGGACCCACGGCTCCTGCGTAGGTGTATCGCCGATCGCCGACGCCTCGCGTCAGCTGGCGCGAAATGCCGATCACCTCGGCGCGCCGGCCATTGGCCAGAAACAGCAGCGACAGGTTCCGACCCGCTGCGCGGCGCTGGAAATATCCGTCCCGCGCGGCCGAATCGCAGTCCACCAACGAGGCGTCGACCACGTGAGAGCCCCCGGTCGCGCCGCGCCGCTTGAACAGCCAGCCGCGACGCCGCTCGGGCCGCGCCAACACGGTCGGCGGATGCGCAATGCCCAGCCGGTCCAGCAGGCCGAAGAATTCGGCCGGATCCTTCAGACGCGCGACCAGCTCGGGCGGATTGCCGAGCAGCTCGCGGCCTCGGGCCAGCAGCGCCAGCGTCTCGGTGTCGTCCTCGAAGCCGGCCCCGTAGACCAGTCCGAGGCATCGTGATGGTGGACACAGCCGGGCAGCCCGTAGCAGCAGGTCCTGCCGATCGAATCCCGCCCCCTCGCCGGCGCGCGGCTGCACCGCCTCGCTGTGCAGCGCAAAGCGGCCGGTGTCGGCGTCGTCGAACAGATCCAACGCGCACACCGGATGGCGCGCGCGCGCGGCAGACTGCACGAGCAAACGCGCCGAGTGCGCCACCACCAGAAAGCGGTCCGCTTCAGACATCGGATCGGTTCGCGCAGCGCCCGGTCAGACCGCTTCCAGTCGATCGGCCGCAGGCGCTAGTGTCCCGAGTCGGGGCTCAGTTCGCGAGCCAGTTCGAAGGCGTCGCGAAAATCCAGGAACACGGGGCGATCTGATGAACGCATTTTCTCGAACAGAGCCCGCTGCACCTTGAATTTGACGTTGCCAATGGCCAGGGCCCCGATGCCGAGCGCGCGGCCCGATCCGGCCACCAGCGGCTTGCCGCGGTCCATCGCGCCGACGCCTTCAATCCCCTCCGGCGGCACCGCGTTCACGTCGGCCGCCACCAGCAGCTCGCGCGCCGCGGCCAGCTCGTCGCGACTGAACAGCCGCACCCCCGCTTTGCCGCACGACAGCAACACGTGGCAGTCGCCGAGCATCGAGCGTTTCTGCTCCGAGTCGCTCGCAGAGCGGCCCCGGATCATCGCGCCAAAGCGGGCCTGGCACATCGCGGCCACGCTGCGCGCCCGCACCTCGCTGTTGTGCGAAACGATCGTCACCTGGGCGCCGGCGCCGGCGGCCAGCACCGCCGAGCAGACCCCGACCGGGCCGATGCCGTAGACGACGACATTCAGTCCCTGCAAGCCCGCGCGGTTGGAGGCCCTGAGCAGGCGCTCGACCTCGGCCACCATCGCGGCGGCCGTCGTGTAGGCACCGCTCGGATCGGCGAACACCGACGCCTCGAACGGCGGCACCATGGCCGCCTGAGCCGTCTCGAGCATCTCATGCGCCAGCTCGACCTCGCGGCCCCCGATGAAGATGCCGGTCCGTCTGACTCCGTTCGGGCCGCGCGAGAAGATCGCGTCCTGCGTCAGCGGGGCCACGTCATCAATGGTCACCTGCGTATACGGCATCACGGAATCGAACCCCGCGTCCAGCGCCATGTTCACGTCGAACGGACTGGCGTGGCGCGCGGGCGTCAGGAAATGCAGGATGTACCGATGTTCCATCAAAATCGACCTTGATTGCGCAAATGGGAATGGGCCCGAGCGGCCCGCTCAGGCCGCGACCGCCCGGCCCGCGATCGCATACACCGGATGCAATTGAGCGCCGCGGTTGCACCCGCGCGCGATCTCGATCGATTCGGCTTCGATGCCATCGCGCGCACCGGACAGGCGCTGCACCGCGGCTTCGGCCGCCGCCTGCCCGCCGAAGATCGCAAATCCAGTCGGACCCCAGGAGCTCTGGCCGTAGGCTGCGGCGCCCCAGTCGGCCAGCCGTTGTAGGCCACGCTCGACGCGCCGGCTCGCATAGCGCCCGCCCTGCGCCGGGGCAAAGTGATCACCGATCCTTTGCTGCAACTGGGTCAGCGCGGCACCGAATTCCTCGAGACGCGCTTCGGCCAGGGCCGGCAGCAGCTTCATCAACACCAGGCGCGCCAGCCGCTCGGCCTCGCGCTCTGGGAAGTGCGGCAGATCCCGGAACGCCGCAACTTCGCCTTCACCGTGCAGGCCGGTCAGCTGCCGATCGAACAGCAGCACCACGCGCCAGTCTTCCGGAAACGGCAGCCGACTGATAACCGGTGGGGCCGCATCGGCATCCCCGCGACCGCCGTCGACGACGAAGCCGCCCAGCTCGAACACGCCAGCACCGATCCCCGAGCGCGCGCCGCGCTGCAAACCTCGCGCCAGCTCCGGGACCGACACGATCTGTCCGGACAGCGCGCACAGCGCAACCGCGGCGGCCAGCGTGATCTGCGTTCCCGAACCCAGACCGGCATGCGACGGGATCGCCTCCTCGATCTCGACCCGTGCTGCAAGGTCGACGCCGTATCGCTGGTTCAGCGCACTCAATACATGCGAAACCCGCTCGGCTCCCGGACCGACGACCTCGGTTTCGGCCGCGTGCGACGCACGCAGCCGCACGGCCGGGCGGTCGATCGCCAGTCCGAGGCTGCCAAAGCGACGACCGAGTCCGCCATGCAGGTCGACGAAACCGAAGTGCAGCCGTGCCGGCGCCGTGACCCGGATATGAGCAGGGGTCGGCACTGCGTGACGGGATGCACCAGCCGGGCTTTGCATGGTTCTATCCGGGTCGGCCGCGTGGCAGCAAGCGCGGTCCCATGAAGGCCGCGGGGGAAGCTTCAGGGGCTCGCAGCCTACTCGAAGCCGATCCTCCCCGCGCGAAGGATACTACCCTGGATGTGCCTGCCAGGCTCAACGTCCTCGTGGCTACAATCGCCGCATGCTCGCGAGCCAAACCGGAAGTCAACAGCGCTCTGCCGCGGCCATAGTCTGCACTTGCCCGTTCTGCGGTCTGCTATGCGATGACGTGGGCGTCAGCGCGTCCGACGGTGGGACCGTCAGCGTCTCGGCGCGCGGCTGCGAATTGAGCCGGGCAGGCTTCGCGCGCCAGTCGGCTGCGGGGCAGGATTCCGCGCGCGTGGGCGGATCTGCCGCGACGTTCGAGCAGGCTGTCGAGGCTGCGGCCAAGATCCTGCGCGAGGCCGTGCAACCGCTGATCGGAGGACTCGCTACCGACGTAGCCGGCATGCGCGCCGCTGTCGAGCTGGCCGACCGTTGCGGCGCCGTGGTCGATCACGCAGGATCCACGGCCAAGTTCCGCAATCTGCTGGCGTTCCAGGATCGCGGCGCGATCACGACCACGCTGGCGGAAGTGCGCAATCGGGCCGACCTGCTGGTGGTCGTCGGAACCGACGTGATCAGCCGCTTTCCCCGCTTTTTCGAGCGGATCGCCGCGCCGGGAGGAACCCTGTTCGGCCTGAAGGACAAGGATCGCCGCTCGATCTTCCTCGGTGCGCGGCCGCCGCCGGACGCCCCGGGGCGCACCGATTGGATCGCATGCGGGCAGCCGGAGCTGCCCGATGTGCTCGGCGCGCTGGGCGCCTTGGTGGCCGGCGTCCGGCTGGATGCACAGCACGCCGGTTCGGTGCCGCTCGAGCGGTTGCGCGAGCTGTCGAACGCGATGCAGGCGGCCCGCTACGGCGTGCTCGTCTGGGCCGCAGCCGACCTGAATTTCCCGCACGCCGAACTGAGCGTGCAAGCGATCCAGCGCACGCTGGCGGCGCTGAGCCGCACAACGCGCTTTTCGGGAGTTCCGCTGGGCGGCAGCGAAGCCGACCTGACGGCCGACGCCGTGCTGCTGTGGCAGGTCGGCTGTCCGTTTCGGACCAGCTTCGCGACCGGCCGGCCCGAATACGATCCTTACCTGTTCGACGCGCGCCGGCTGCTGGCCCGCCGCGAGGCGGACGCGCTGACGTGGATCTCGACGCTGTCGGATCTGCCGCCGCCAGAGGATCTTGAAGCGCCGCTGATCCTTCTCGCGGGCCCGAATGCGGCCGCCGCCGACCGCGCCGACGTGTATTTTCCGGTCGCGACCCCCGGCCTCGACCATGCCGGCCACCTGGTAAGAACCGACAAGGTGCTGACGATGCGCCTGGTGGCGACGCGCCCGAGCGAGCGGGCCTCCTGCGCACGCGTCTTGCGCGCGATCTGTCAGGAATTGCCCTGATGCTGATGCGGCTGGCCGGCGGCCGGATGATGGATCCGGCGCATGGAATCGACGGGCAAGTGCGCGACGTCTACGTGCGCGACGGACGCATCATCGACCCGCCGGCCGATGCGGCGGCCGCACAGACGCTCGACGTGTCTGGCCGCATCGTGATGGCGGGTGCGATCGACCTGCATACGCACATCGGCGGCGGCAAGGTGAACCTCGCGCGGCTGCTGCTGCCCGAGGACCACCGGCAGGCTTGCGATCCGCGAACCGCGCTGACCCGATCCAGCTGCGGCCACGCGACGCCCGGCACGCTGGCAACCGGCTATCGCTACGCCGAAATGGGATACACCGCCTGCTTCGAGCCGGCCATGCTGCCGATCAACGCGCGCCAGACGCACCTGGAGCTGGGCGACACTCCCATCGTCGACAAAGGGTGCTATGCGCTGCTGGGCAACGACGACTTCTTCCTGCGGATGCTGGCCGCGGGACAGCCGCAGTCACGGATCAACGACTACGTGGCCTGGGTGCTGGACTGCACGCATTCGATCGCGATCAAGGTGGTCAATCCGGGCGGAATCAGCGCGTTCAAGTTCAACCAGCGCAGCCTTGACGTCGATGAGGAGCACGCCTATTACCGCGTCACTCCGCGCCGGGTGCTGCACGCGCTCACACGGGCCGTGCACGAACTGGGCGTGCCGCACGGCCTGCACGTGCACGGCTGCAATCTGGGCGTGCCGGGCAACGTCGATACGACGCTGGCCACGATCGGGGCGGCCGAAGGCTTGCCGATCCACCTGACGCATGTCCAGTTTCACAGCTATGGCACCGAGGGCGATCGCAAGTTCTCCTCGGCGGCGGGCCGCATCGCCGAGGCGATCAACGCGAATCCGAACGTGAGCGCCGACGTCGGGCAGATCATGTTCGGCCAGACCGTGACCGCCTCCGGCGACAGCATGGCGCAGTTTCGCAACGCGGACGTCGGCTCACCGCGCAAATCGGTGATCATGGATATCGAGTGCGACGCCGGCTGCGGCGTCGTACCGTTCCGCTACCGCGACCAGAGCTTCGTCAATGCGCTGCAGTGGGCTATCGGGCTGGAAATCTTCCTGTCGGTGCGCGATCCCTGGCGGATCTTCCTGACGACCGACCATCCGAACGGCGCCCCATTCACCACCTACCCGCACCTGATCCGGCTCCTTGCGGACCGCGCGTTTCGCAACGAGATGTTCGAGAAGATCAATCCGGACGCGCGCGCCGCCTCGATCCTCGGCAGCCTGACGCGCGAGTACTCGCTGTACGAGATCGCGATCATGACGCGCGCGGGGCCTGCGCGCACTCTCGGCCTGGCCGACCGCGGACATCTGGGCGCCGGCGCCGCGGCCGACATCGTCGTGTACCGCGACGATCCCGACCGCGAGCGGATGTTCAGGACGCCCGAATACGTATTCAAGGACGGCCAGATGATCCTGCGCGACGGGCGCCTGGTAGCAGTCACCCGCGGCAGCGTGCACGCGGTCAAGCCGGAATACGACCGCTCGATCGAGGCCGAGGTGGCCGAATACTTCGAGCGCTACCAGACCACCTCGGCGGATGGTTTCCGGATCGATCGCGACGAACTGTGCGAGTGCGGTTCCGAGCTGATCGTGCACGCATGTCGCGAGGCCCGCAGGTGATCGTGAACGGCGTCTCGGTGGACGACACCTTCGCGGAGGCCTTCGCGATGCGCGGCACGCGCCTGATCATCACGGCTCAAACGCTGGGGTGGGCCCGGACGGCCGCCGTCTCGATGACGGGGTTCGCGACCTCGGTGATCGGATGCGGCCTCGAGGCCGGCATCGAGTGCGAGCTCGACGGCGCGCGGACGCCCGACGGACGGCCGGGCATTGCGGTGCTGCTGTTCGCAACCTCCAGCAGCGAGCTTGCCAAGCAGCTGGAGCGGCGCGTCGGTCAATGCGTCCTGACCTCGCCGACCAGCGCGGTGTTCTCCGGGATCGCCAGCGGCCGGCCGCTGCCGCTGGGCAAGACCTTGCGCTACTTCGGCGACGGTCACCAGATCTCGAAAGTGATCGGGGGGCGCCACTACTGGCGCGTTCCGGTGATGGACGGCGAGTTCATCGCCGAGGACACGGCGGCGATGAGCGACGCGATCGGGGGCGGCAACTTCCTGATCCTCGCGTCCGGCGCCTCGCAGGCACTGGCGGCCGCGGAAGCCGCGATCGAGGCGATGCGACGGGTGAGCGGCGCGATCATGCCGTTTCCGGGCGGCATCGCCCGTTCCGGCTCCAAGGTCGGCTCCAAGTACAAAGCGCTGATCGCATCGACCAATCACGCGTTCTGCCCAACGCTGCGCGCCAGCGTCGACTCCGAGCTGGGGCCGGATGTCGAATGCGTGCTGGAAATCGTGATCGACGGCCTGACCGAGGAGGCGGTGCGCCATTCGATGCAGGCCGGACTGCGGGCGGTGTGCGCTGTGGGCGCTGCCGGCGGAATCCTGCGGCTGAGCGCAGGCAATTACGGCGGCAAGCTCGGCAAGTTCCACTTCCCGCTGCGGGCGCTGCTGCCGTGACAGAATTGGTGTTGCGGCTGCGCGCGGCGCCAGCGTTCCGGCTGGATCTTTCGCTGCTGACGCCGGAGCGGCTGGCGGGGCAGACCGCCGACGCGGTCGCGCGGCTGCCGCTCGCCTACGGGCGCCGCAGCGTGCCGGTGGGCGAGTGGTTCGACGTGCGCGGCACGGCCGGTCCCCGGATCCTGATCGAGGGCGACGGCGTGCGCCTGGACCGGATCGGCGCCGGCATGCAGGACGGTCAGATACGCGTCGAGGGTGGCGCCGGCGCCTACCTCGGCATCGGGATGCGCGGCGGCCGCATCGACGTGAGCGGAAGCGTCGATGCGTACGCCGCGAGCGGGCTGGTGGGGGGCTTAATGCGGATCGGCGGAGATGCCGGCGATTACCTGGGCGCGGCGCTGCCCGGCGAGCACCGCGGAATGCGCGGCGGAGTCGTGATCGTCGGCGGCCGGGTGGGCGACCGTGCCGGCGATCACATGCGGCGCGGTTTGATCCTGGCCGAGGGCGCGTGCGGCGATTACTGCGGATCGCGGATGCAGGGCGGCACGATCGCCACGCTGGGCGCGTGCGGCGCGCGGCCGGGCTTCGCGATGCGGCGTGGCTCGCTAGTGTTTGCCGGGCCCCCGCCGACGCCGGGGCCGACCTTCAACGACGCCGGGGAGCTACCGCTCGGGTTCCTGGTGCTGCTGGCGCGCTCGTGGAAGGAACTGCCATCGCGGTTCGCGTCGTTGAGCCGGCCGTCGATCCGTGTCCGACGTTGGGTCGGGGACCTGGCGTTCGCGGGACAGGGTGAATTGATCCACTGGCCGGGTTAGCCGGCTACGAACTGACCCAGCAGCTCAAAGGTTCTGCCGACATCAAGTGATTTCCCGGCCGGCCAGCCGGACCCGCTTCGAATTCAAACCGACCCGTTGACCTGCAGATCGAGGAATACATTCGATTCCGGCTCGAACACGATTCCCCAGAAGGCCGCGCCGCCATCGCAGATGATCACCGGCGTCGATTTCTCGTCGAAGTAACCAGAAACGCTCACCGGATAGAAGTTTCCATATATCAGCCGTTTCCCGTTGACAACAATGCCGACATATTGGCGGTGATATTCCACGTCGTCCGGGATGCCGGGCTTCCGACCGGCGCCATAGCGAACGTATTTGGGCAGCAGCAATTCGAGTTTTTGGATTTGTTCGGGTGACGGATTCCAAAACTGGGAAACATTCGCCGGCGCAGCGCGGGAGCATTGCCTCAGCAGCGATTGGCCGGCATCGACCGGCAATATGAAAAGGCCGCTGCCGGGCAGCTTGATCTGCGGGGACTGCGCGATCGAGGACCCTGCCGCTGCGACTGCGCAGGCGAGCAGGAGGCCGGATGACCGCAACATACCGTAAAGCTCCGTGAGCGGATCGGCGAGCCGATCCTACTTGGGCACCCCGGCGGAGGCGAACGTCAGCGTCTCGTCGATCACGGTCTCGTCCGCGGACGATCCGCTGGGCGCCTCGACGACGCCTCGCATCTCGTACACGACACCGGGGATCGTTTCGCAGATCGTGAAGACGTACTGCTTGGTGGCCAAGCGGTCGAAGCGTTCGCGGTTCGGATCGGAATCGTACGGCGAGATGGTGATCTGCTGCGCCCGCATCGTGCGGCCGCCGAAACGGATGTCGATGTCCTTGATCTGCGCCGACTGGGCCAGCGCCGTGCGGATCCTTTGCCGGAAGTGATTCGGTTGCCCGCCGGTCAAGCGCGACATTTCGCGGATTTCCCGCTCCAGATAGAACAGCAGCACCGGATTGCCCTCGGCACGCTCGACCTCCGGGTACTTGATCTGGCGCTTGCCGGAGAAAAATCTGACCACGCCCTTCCTGCTGCCGTCCGACCCGGTGGTGATGTCGATGTCGACCGTATCCGAAAAGCCCTTTTCCAGCGTTCCGCTCTTGTGGAATGCATAGTGCAGCCGGCTCGGCGGCTGCAGCTCCTTCAGGTGCGGCGACATGAACAGCAGCGTCTCGGCCCGCGAGATCTCGCTCGATTCCGCGCGCGCAGTGCCAGGCCCGAAAAGCAGCGCGAAGCTCAGCGCGGCGGCCGCAACCGGCGCGACGCGGCGCGCCGCGCGTTGACGGTCCTCGCGCCGGGCCGCGCGGGCGCTTGGATGGCGATAAAACGGCATCCCGAACCGCTTCTTCAGTTGCCCGCCTGGATCAGGTTGCCCCGATCGTCCAGCAGCGGGACTCCATAGGACAGAAGGATCGAGTCGATTTCCTTCTTGTTGCGGGCGATAAGGCCCGCGATCCGATCACGCCACTCCTTTTCGCCGAAGCGTACGCCCATCGAGATCTCGTAGTCGAACTTGATGTCCGGGCTGGGCGGAAACGGCAGGACCTGCATTCCCGGCGGCTTGGCGTGCCTGACGAAGTAGCCGGCAATCGGTCCCCAGGCGAACGCGACATCGACATGGCCGGCCGCCAGTTCCTTGTCGATCAGCTCGCCGGGGTACGCCTCCGGGTCTCCGGACTGCGTGGCGAACGGCACCGCCTGCTCGATCAGGTTGTTCTTCAGAAGCCAGTCGGTCGGCGGCGAGCGCCCCACCAGCCCGAAACGCAGCTTTTTCAACTTCGCCGGGTCTATCTTCAACAGGTCATCGGGCGCATGGATATCGTCCAGCCCTTTGCCCTTCGGAATCACCATCGCCCAGGTCGAGCGGTAATAGGCGGGCGTGGTCAGCGTCAGTTCGTATCCGACCGGAACTCCGATCACCAGATCGCACTTGAAGCGGTCCTGGTCTGCGTCGCGCGCTCTCAGCGTGTTCCGGATGAACCCCATGCGCTGAGGAAACCAGGTGTACTCCAGCTTCCAGCCGAGTTCCCGCGCCAGCAATTCGGCGATCCGGTTCTCGTAGCCCTCGCCGTTGCGGTTCGACAGCGGCATGTTGTTCGGATCGGCGCAAACGCGCAGCACGCCGTCACCGGCCGGCGGGGGAGTGTCGGCGGCGCGCGCGCCGGCCGCAAACGCGAGCGCCGCCGCAGCGGCCGCGATCCAGTTGCGCGGACGGATCGGCCCGGTCACTCGATTTCCTTCAAATGACCGGTCGGGATGGCTCCGTCCGAGCGCCCCTTCAGGAACGCGTACAGGTCGTCGAGGTTGTCGGCCAACGACTTGATCCCACCGAAGTTCGGCATGCCTTTGTCGATGCGGCCCTCGAGAACGCACTTGTTGAAGTCCTCCCGGGACAGCGTTTTCAGGTCGTCCACCAGCGAGGGGCCGACCAGACCCTCCTGGTTCGCGCCGTGGCAGCGCTCGCACGCCAGCGCGCGCCAGGTACGCCACCCCTTCATCGTGTTGGCATCGACGTGGTTGCCGTCAACCACGCGGTACAGCGGCTTGTCCCCGCCCCCGCCCGCTGCAGGGCTCGCGGCCGGTTGCGGCGCGGCGGCCGGTTGCGGCACGGCAGCCGGTTCCTGCTTGGCGGCGCCTGCGGCCGGCTGAGGCCCGGTCACGGGCGGAGCGTCGTCCGCCGCGGCGAGTCCGGCCGCCCCGGTCAGCGCGGCGCCGACGAGGGTCCACACCCAGCCGCGAAACAAAACACTCATTCGATCCCTTTCAACTTTCCTGGCTTGATGGCGCCATCCGAGCGCCCTTTCAGGTATGCATACAGGTTGTCGATGTTGTCGACCACGGTCTGCACAGCGCTGAAACCGGGCATCCCCTTTTCAACTCGCCCGTCCAACACGGCCGCCTTGAACTCGTCCTTCGTCATAACCTTCAATGACTGCACAAGCGATGGACCCACCAGCCCTTCCTGGTCCGGCCCATGGCAACGGTCGCACGCCATCGCTCGCCAAGTTTGCCAGCCCTTCAACGTATTGGCGTCAACGTGATCGCCGTCGACGACGCGGTACGGAGCGGCATCGGCGCTGCCGGCGGGCGCCGGGACCGCAGCCTGATCCGAGCCGGTCGCCGCCGGCACGTCAGCTCCTGGAACGTTTGTCGGCGGATCATCCGCGTAAACGGGTTGAACTACTGCAATCGTCGAAAAAAGCGCAAGCGCACCGAACGAAGCCGCTCCCATTGTCTGCCTCCCGCCGCCCCATCGTTTGGGGTTCTGCTCTCGATGGGTCGCTCCGTCCTAGCGGAACACGCTAGGCAACAACAACGCGCCAGATCCTACCTTGGTGTACCAGAGTTCGCCTGGACATGCTGCGCCGCGCCATCACCTCCGTCGATCCCACCGGACATCAACATCCGGTAGTCCGGCCCGACCGGAACCCCGTTGCGACGCGGCGCGACGCGGGAACTGCGGGACTTTGCGGCTCGCCTCTCGATGGAAATGCCGACCTTGACGCCATCGCCCAACACGCCGAGTTTGACGACCGTCACACGCACCCACGGCGATCCGAATTCGTCGAGCAGGATGCCGGCGATGGCCTGAGACATCTGTTCCAGCAAGCCGAACCGGACACGGGCCAGCTCGGCCCGGATCCGCTCCGAAACCGCCGCGTAGTCGACCGTGTCGGCGACGTCGCCCGATCGGAACACCCGGTCGCCCGGCACTGCGATCTCCAGGTCGATTTCGACCGGACGCGAAGAGGTCCGCTCGTCCGGGTAGATGCCGACCATCGCCTCGACGCGCAGGCCGCTTAGAAAGATCTTGTCCATGTCGGTTCCGATTCGCTCGTGACGCAGCTGGCGGAAACTGCGCCTGCTGCCACTGCATAAAAAAGCGCGCGAGCCAGGCTCGCGCGCCCCTATCGACAACGACTCGAAGTTATTGCGACAGCGTGAAGACCGTCAGCTGACCGCCCAACTCCGTGTACTTGGACAGCTCCTTGTAGCCACCGACCGCACCCAGGCCGTCGGTGTCCTTCTCCAGACCCGCGGCCATGCCGATGCCGGCCCAGCCACCGATCCCGGACAGCACACCGATGTACTGCTTGCCCTTGTAGGTCCAGGTGTTCACGTTACCGATGATGCCGGACGGCGTCTTGAACTTGTACAGTTCCTTGTTGACGTCGTTCGCATCGACGCACTTCAGGTAGCCCTCCAGCGTTCCGTAGCAGGCGATGCCGCCGTCGGTCGTCAGCACGCCGCTCCATACCGAGAACTTCTCGGGATGCGACTTCACGATCTTGCCGGTGCCCGCATCCCACTCGATCAGCGAGCCCATGCTGCCCTGCATCCCGTTGACCGGGGTCGTCGGGCCCGGGAACATCGTCAGCGTGGCCCCGACATAGGGCTGGCCGGCGGTGTACTCGACCTTGAACGGCTCATAGGTCATGCAGACATGATTGGTCGGAACGTAGAAGTGGCCGGTCTGCGGATCGAACGACGCCGGTTGCTGGTCCTTGGTACCCAGAGCGGCCGGGCACACGTCCTTGGTCGTCACGTCCTGACCGTTGTGCTCGGTCGAGTACTTCGGAACGCCTACCGGTCGGCCAGTCTTCATATCGACGCCCGTGGCCCAGTTCACCGACGGGTCATACTTCTCGGCGACGAGCAGCATGCCGTTGGTGCGATCCAGCGTGTAGCCGAAGCCGTTGCGGTCGAAGTGCACCACGGTCTTGGTCGGCTTGCCGTGCACCGGGATGTCGGCCAGGATCATCTCGTTGATGCCGTCGAAGTCCCACTCGTCGTGCGGCGTCATCTGATAGACCCACTTGACCGAGCCGGTATCGACATCGCGCGACCAGATCGACATGGACCACTTGTTGTCGCCGGGACGCTGCGTCGGGTTCCAGGTCGACGGGTTGCCAGAGCCGTAGAACATCTGGTTCAGCTGCGGGTCATAGCCGTACCAACCCCACGTCGTGCCGCCGCCGATCTTCCACTGGTCGCCTTGCCAGGTCTTCAGCGACGAATCCGCGCCAACCGGAACCGTCTTGCCGTCGGCGTACGTCGTTGTCGTGCTCGGGTTGATCAGCATGTCCGTGTCCGGACCCATGCTGTAGCCCTTCCAGACCTGTTTTCCGGTGTTGATGTCGTACGCCGCGACGTAGCCGCGAACGCCGAACTCGCCGCCCGAAATGCCGGTCAATACCTTGTCCTTCATGATGAACGGGGCGTTGGTATTGGTGGCACCGACTTTCGGATCGCCGTTCTTCACCGACCAGATCACCTTGCCGGTCTTGGCATCGAGCGCGACCAGCGTGGTGTCAGCCTGCTGCAGGAAGATCTTGCCTTCCGCATAAGCCAGACCGCGGTTGACGGTGTCGCAACACATCACCGGAATCACCGACGGATCCTGCTTCGGCTCGTACTTCCATTTGATCGTCTGGTCTTCCAGGTTCAATGCCCAGACCTTGTTCGGAAATGCCGAATGGACATACAGCGTGTCGCCGATGACCAGAGGACCGCCCTCGTGTCCGCGCAGAACGCCGGTCGAGAAGGTCCAGGCCACTTGCAGCTTGTGAACGTTGCTCTTGTTGATTTGATTCAGCTTGCTATGGCGCGTGAGGGCGAAATCGCCCGACTGCGCAGCCCAGTTGTTCGAATCGGCTTCTAACTTGGCCAGATCAGAATTCGCCATCGCGGTACCCGCCATCGCTGCGGCTGCCGCTCCGACTAATAGAAAGCGTATTCCCCCATGCATGAGCGTCTCCTTACGTTTGCCCTCAAAGCTGTCGCGCGCCTCTCGCGAGCCGCACGGCCGCCGCTGAACGCTGATTGCAGTATCCACCTCACGCCCTTGAATCACCGCCGGCAAGACCTCTGGTGCTGTCTCACCGGGATGAATTGTCCGTGCGTTTCGGTTTGCGTTATTTGACAATCCGCGATCTGCCATTGAAGTTACAGCAAAATTCGGCGCTCTGGCAATCCCGCTGCCATCCGTTTTTCATTCACGCATGCTGTGGTGCAGCAAACAAGACCCCGCCTGCATCATCATGGTTCGTCGTTAATCTCAAAGCCCGCGCTCTCGACCGCGCCGCGCGCGAAGCCAAACCTGATATGCCAGCGACGGTATACCCTAGGCGTCGAATGCGCCTTGAGAATGCACCTTGAAGGAGCACTTGCGATGAGCACGTCGACGAAGCGGTCTGAAGTCGCCTACTCCGAGGAGCAGGTCGCCGAGCGGCTCGCAGCCGAGCTACCGCACTGGACCTACGAGAACGGCTGGATTCGCCGCAAGTACCGCACCGAGGGCTGGAAAGGCACGCTGATGGTCATCAATGCCGTCGGCCATCTGGCCGAGGCGGCCTGGCACCATCCGGACCTGGCGGTGTCGTACGCATTCGTGATCGTGAAGTTGTGCACGCATACGGCCAAAGGAGTCACCGACAAGGACTTCGCCCTCGCGAAAAAGATCGAGGAGGTGATCCAGTGGCAGCCGGGCCTGGAGGGCGGGCCGCTGGAAGGCACGCCGCGCGACGATCAGCGCTTCCGCTACATCAAGTACGACTAGCCCGCAGCCGGCGCGCGATCCCGATCGGCAAACGACGGATCGGCCCGATCGCAAAAACGAGAAGCGCGAGCGCAATCGCCGCAAGCGGTGCGCGCGCATCGACCGGCACCGCGAGGCTTCGCGTGCATCGTTGGTCCTGCAGCAGGTCGGCGACGTCGGTCGTCGGCTGCAGGCGCACGTAGCCAAGACCGGTGAGCGCGGCGAGCTCGCGCAGATGCGACTGCTTCAGCGAACTGAGGTGTTCGCTGCCCGCGGGTGCCCCGGCTGCCGACCCGGCCGAGCCCTGCTGAACCGGGTCGAACGATTCGCGCGGGGGCGCCTGCATCACGTCCTCCGGACCCCAGAGTCCGATCGGGTGCCCCGTGGGGTCGAACTTGGGAATCGGGCGCAGCACGTCGCCGCCCACGCCCACGATGATCCCGTGCGGGTCGGTCGCGTCGTCCGGCACGATCGGGACGAAGTCGCTGCGCAGCGGCGGCGCCTCGTGACCGTCCGTGAAAAACACGATGGCCGGATGCTCCGGTATCCGCGCGCTGATTCGCAGAGCCGACATCAGGCCCTTGCTGATCTGGCTGCCGCCGGCCCACGCCATCGTGCCGTCGATCCGATCCAAAGTCGCCGCCAGCTCCGCGTAATTCGCACACACCTCCACCGGCAGCAGCAATACGTAAGTGCGGTACTCGGTAAACACGGCCCAACCCAGCCGTGCGCCGCACGGCAACCGTGCCAGCGCGCGGCGCAGCCGGGCTTTCGCAAACGCGAGGCGGCTCGCCGGTTGTCCGTCGAGCAGCGCATCTAGCGTGTTCATGCTTTGCGTGATGTCCAGCACCGCAATGCCGTCCAACACGCGCTGCGGCAGCACCGGATGCGGCGCCGCGAGCGCCAGCGCGGTCAACGCACTGGCGGCCAGCAACGCCGCCCGAACCGGCAACGCGCCGCTTGCGCGAGCGAGCAGGCGGCTAAGCGCCGCGAGGCTCATGGCAGCCCGAGCGTGAACGCCCGCATCGTCGTGACCGCGCGCTCGCCGGTCAGGATCTGAGGAGCGCCGGTGTCGTCCGGATCCGGATCCGGCGCCAGGCGCAACGCCAGTTCCAGGTTGAATTTGGCGTCCCACAGGTCGGGACGCTCCAGCAGCGCGCTGCGATAACTCTCCTTGGCCAGTTCGAGCAGCGGCAGTGCCGACGCGTCGGCGCCGCTTTCGCGCACCCTGAGCGCCTCCTTCAGGTACAGATTGCCCAGGTCGTACAGCGCAACCTGGCGCAACTCGCCGCGCGAGGCATCGGCGGCGCGTCGCAGCAGCGCGGCCGCCTGCGCGACACCACCGGCGCTCAACGACGGTCGAGCCGCCGCGACCCACAGCCGGGGATCGCTTGCGGTCGATGCGAGCTGCGCCGGCTGTTCCGGGCGACGGGCCAGCCGCTGCGCCAGTTGCCGATTCACTTCCTGCGCGCGCGCAAGCTGCCAGCATTCGAGCGCCAAAGCGCCGGCCATCGCGGCGCTGGCAAGGAGCAGCGCGATCCGGAGCGCGCCCCGAGCAGAGCGCTTCACGGGACCACCTGCCATGGCCTCACCATCCGCAGGTTGGCGAAAACCATCACAGCAGCCGCGACCAGCGCGAGCGCGAGCGGCCAGCGCCGCAGGTCAGCGCCCGCCCGCAGCGTGCGCAGCTGCAGCGGCGCGCGCTCCAACCGCCCCAGATCGACGATCGCCCGCTGCAGAGCGTCGGCATCCTCGGCCTCGTACACGCGATACGGGCTCTTCAGGCTGCGGAAGTACCGATTCAGCGCGCGCTCCGGGATCACGTCGTCGGCCGGCGAGTCGCTGCGGCCCGCAACCGACAGCCCGGGGCCGAAGCGGGAGCGGATGTACAGCCAGTACAGTGCGATCCGGCCCCGCAGATAGGCATCGGCGATGCGTTCGCGGGTGACCGGATCGAGCTGCGCCCCGCCGTCCGACACCAGCACCACCACACGCGAGCCGGAGTAGACGCGACGGTCAAAGTAGCTGGCCGCCGCCAGCAACCCGAGACCGACATCGGTGTCTGCGAGCGCGCGGCTGGTGCCGGTGGCGCCGATCGCGCCCTGGATCACGTCCTGGTCCTGCGTGAACGGCAGCACCGGCAGCGGAAAGGTGCTGAACAGCACGAGCCCGAACAGGTCGTCGGCGCGCTGGCGCGCGAACTCGCCGATCAAGCGCTGCGCGACCTGCGCCTTGGTCTGTCCGCTCAGGTCCAGCACCGCGTTGGACGGCTTGCCGAACGGCTGGTCCATGCTCAGGCTGCGGTCCAGCAGCACCACGATCTCCGCGCCACGACCGACCGTCTCCACCGTCGTTTCGGGCGAGCGCGGCGCGGCCAGCGCGATCACCAGCGACGCGATCGCAACGCTCGCGCACCCGCGCAACAGCCGGCCGGCCCAGCGCGACAGCGCGTCGGGCGCGATCATCAACAGCGCGGGGTAATGGGCCTGCGCGGCACGCGCGCTCGGCAGCCACGGCAGCAGCGCCAGCGGCAGCAAGCACAGCAGCGTGCGATGCTCGAACACGATCACCTTCGGCGTTCCAGGTCGGCCAGCTGGCCCGCCACCGCCAACAGGCGCTCGCGAGGCGGCGGAGGCGCCTCGCCGAAAAACGCGGCGCGCGAGTCGGCCAGCAGGGACTGCACCGATGCCCGGGCCGGCGCCAGCCACGGGTGAGTCCCGAACAGCAGCTCCACGTTATCCAGCGCCAGGGTCCGGCCGGCCGCTTCGTCGAGTGCCTGGTGCAGGCAGCGAAGCGCGCGACGCCGCGCGGCGACATCATCGCCGCGCAGAAACGATCGGTGCAACGCGCGCCGGGCGCGGCCGAAAGGTCCGGCTGGGCGCCACCCGAAGCGAGGTGCCAGCGCCGGCGCCAGCTGCACCGCCGCCAGCGCGATCAGTGCGGCCGCGTACGCGAGCACCCGTTCGCGCCGGCTCGCGGTGTCGATCGGCCGCGGGTCGAGGTCAGGCCGAACGTTGTCGGCCTGGATCACGTCATCGGGGCCGAAGTGCGCGACCGGCGTCATTGCCACGGTAAACGGGCCGACGTCAGCTTCCTGCGTGTGTCCGTCCGGAGCGATCAGGCGCACGCGCAGCGACGGCAGGTTCTCCTGTTGCGGTTGGAGCGGCACGTTGACGATCTGGTAGGCCAGCCGCACGCCATCCGGCACGAAGGCGGCCTCGCGCAACTGAAACCAGCGGCCGTAGCGGCCCGGCCGCGGCAGGCTGGCAGGATCCACGGTGCCGTCGCGGGCCCGATCGACCAGCAGCCGGCGCTCCAGCACATCGCCCACCGTGTAGCCGAACGGGCGCGGCTCCGCGGTTTCCACCGACAGCGCCCACGCCGCGCCGGCCAGCGGCGCCAGCGCCGCGGCCAGCAGCGCCCTAGGCGCGATCCTCGCCATGAAAGTACGCATTGAGCGCTGCCGCGTGAAACGCGCCATCGCAGAAAAACGGACGCCAGCCGTAGTCGGCAAATCGCGCCCGCAGCTCGGTGCGGCGCTGCGCCCCGGCGCGCGCCATCGCGGCCGCCAGGGACGGGCGGAACCAGACGGCGCGGCGCTCGCCGCTTTCCAGGTCCTGCACTTCCGCCAGACCACGCCGCGGCCAGCGGTCGAACTCGTCAGGGGCCCACAGCACCACGGGCACGACATCGCGCGAGGCCAGTGCGGCGCACGCGGCCTGCAGCACGGGCTCGGGCCAATGAAAGTCCGAAGCCAGGAAAACGAGCGCGTCACGCCGCCGGCCCAGTCGCAGCGCGGCCAAACTGATCGCGCCCGCGCCGGCGCCGCTTAAATGGGCGCCGCGCAGCCGCCGTGCCAGCTCCACCGTCGCGCCGCGACTGCGGGTCGGCGCCAGCGTCCATTGCTCCCGCACGGCCTCGTCGGCACCGACGAAGCCGATCGCGTCGCCCACACGCCAGGCCGAATGCCCCAGCGCGTCGACAAAGTCGGCGAGCGCGTCCTGCTTGCGCGGCGCCCGGCCGAACGTCATCGAGGCCGACAGGTCGGCCAGCACGATCAGGGTCGCGCTGGATCGCTGGCGGGGCAGCCGCACGATCCAATGGCCGAACGGATCGCGCGCCGACACGTGCAGATCGAGGCGCCGTACGTCCGGAAAGGTCGCCAGCGGCGCGAACCCGTGCACATCCAGCCCCGGGCCGGGCGCCCGCGAGTGGTGCCGACCGGGCCGGCCGTGCAAGGGGCGGCGCGCCAGCCGGTACAGGATCTCCTGACCGGTGTCGCCGGCGCGGTGGTCGACCATCACGGAGCCGGAACGCGATCCAGAACCCGCGCCAGCAGGCGCGGCACCAGTTCGGCGCGCCGCAGTTCGAACACCGGATCCAGCACGAGCCGGTGCGTCATCACTTCGTGCCACGGATCGCGCAGGTCCTCGGGAGCCAGGTAGTCGCGACCGTCGAGCCAGGCCCGCACGCGCGCCATCCGCAGCAGCATCGAAACGCCGCGCGGGCTGGCCCCCGCGAGCAGCAGTCGTCCGACATCGGCGCCGTCCAGCACCAGGCCGTGCGCCGCCGGCCGATTCAGCACGTCCCACAGCGCCAGCGCGTAGCGCCGCAGCGCGTCGCTGGCGCGCACCGAGCGCTGGATCGCCTGGGCGCACTGGCGCAGCGAGTGGAAGTCGAGCACCCCGCGCGGCACCCGCTCGAGCAACTGGTCCGCGTCATGGAACTGCGGCTCGCTGATCAGCAGCCAGCGCAGGTCCTCCTCGAGCGGCGCATCGACCGACACTTCGATCATGAAGCGGTCGCGCGCGGCCGCGGCGAGCTCGAAGGTCTCCTCGCGTTCGACCCGGTTGCGATCGGCGAACACGGTGACGAACGGCAGCGAGCTGTCGCGGTTGAAAGCGCGCACGCTGCGCTCGGCCATCACGCGCAGCAGCAGCGACTGCACCTGGGGCCGCGCGCGGTTGATCTCGTTGAAGAAGAACACCGCCAGATCAGGGCCATGGTGCAGCAACGGTCCCGGCTCGACCCGTGGGCGGCCCTCCGCGTCGATGTAGGCGTGGTAGATCAGATCGCTGGGCATCAGGTCCACGGTGCCCTCGATGCGCTCGAATCCGCCCCCGATCGAGCGCGCGAACGCGCGCAGCAGCGTGGTCTTGCCGACGCCGACGTTGCCCTCGAGCAGCACGTGGCCGCCAGCCAGCAGGGCCATCGTGGTCAGGCGGATCGCGCGCGTCTGCCCCACGACCGCCTGCGCGACACCGGCTTCCAGTGCGAGCGCGTGTTGGCGCCAGCGGTCGAATTGCGTCAGATCGGTCATGCGGCGGCTCGGGCCCGGATCGAATGCAGACCAGCTCGGCCTCGGACCTGGTCGTGGTTGCTAGGATAACAACCGGCTTCCGATACCCGATGGACGATTTTCCGATGCCGGCGGCGCGCCGCCTGGCGTGGCTCGCGACGAACGCGTGGCTGATCGCGCTGGCGCTCGCCGGCCGCTGCGCCGTCGCCGAGTCGATCACCCCGCTTGCGGTCACGCCGGTCGGCGCGGGCGCGTACGTCTTCTACGGAACGCAGGAGGAAACATCGGCCGCCAACCTGGGCGCGATCGCCAACGTCGGTTTCGTGGTCGGTGACCGCTGTGTTGCGGTGATCGACACCGGCGGCTCGCCGATCGAGGGCGCGCAGTTGCGCGCGGCGGTGCGGGCGGCGACCGACCGGCCGGTGTGCGCGGTGATCAACACCCACATGCACCCCGACCATGTGTATGGCAACAGCGCGTTTGCGGCCGATGATCCGCAGTTCATCGGCCATGTGCATCTGGGGCCGGCGCTGGCGGCGCGCAGCACCGCCTACGCCAGTGCGCTGCGGCGGGCGCTCGGCGAGCAGGCGGGCGATTCACATCTGGTGATGCCGACCCGCCTGGTGGCGCCGGGCCAGCCCTTTTCGCTGGACCTGGGCGGGCGGACCCTGATCCTGAAGGCATGGCGCACCGCACACACGGACAACGACCTGACCGTCTACGACGAACGCACCGGAACCTTGTGGGCCGGCGATCTGCTGTTCGCGGGCAGGATTCCGTCTCTGGACGGCAGCGTGACCGGGTGGCTGGCCGCGATGGACGAGATCGAGCAGATGGGCCCGCAGCGCATCATCCCGGGCCACGGACCTTCCGGCAACTGGCGCGACGCTGTCGCGGCGCAGCGGCGCTACCTGCGGGCGCTGGCCGAGGGCACCCGGGCGGCGATCCGCGCGCACCATCCGATCGGCCAGGCGCTGCAGGAAGTTGCGCGCGAGGAGCGCGACCGCTGGCTGCTGTTTGACGGGTATCATCGACGCAACATCACGGCCGCGTACGCCGAGCTCGAATGGGAAGAATGAACCGGAACGATCCGATCTGGCTGGTGGGGGTGCTGCTGCTGGCCGGCGTGCTCAGTGCGCCGGCGCGCGCGCAGGAAACGCAGACCGAGACCTGGCGCAAGGTGCGCGAGGCGCAGTTCGCCGGCCGCACCTTCGAGGCCGATGCCGATCAGGTCGTGTCGCTCGAGGCTCCGAATCGCGCCGAGGACGCGGCCGTGGTGCCGATCCTCATTCACGCGGCGCAGCCGCAGCAGCCGCAGCGCTGGATTCGCAGAATCTACCTGGTGATCGACAAGAACCCGTCGCCGCTGGGGGCGGTGTTCACCCTGACACCGGACAGCGGCCGGGCCGACATCGAGACCCGGATACGCATCGAGGATTACACCTGGGTGCGCGCGATCGCCGAGATGCAGGACGGCAAGCTGTACATGACGATGAAGTACGTGAAGGCAGCGGGCGGATGTTCAGCGCCCGCCGGCAAGGACCTGGAAGCCGCGATGGCGCGCCTGGGCCGGATGAAAATCCGCACCGAGGGCGGTGTCCAGCTGGATCAACCGAACCTGGTCGAGCTGATGATCAGCCACCCGAACGTGTCCGGACTGGCGATGGATCAGGTCACGCGCCTGTACGCCCCGCCCCGCTTCGTCCGGACGGTGCAGGTCAGCTATGCGGGCAAGCCCGTGATGAGCGCCGACATCGACTTCACGATCAGCGAAAACCCGAACTTCCGCTTCTACTTCGTCCCGCACGCCGATGGCGACCTGAAGGCCGAAGTGGTGGATTCGAGCGACGCGACCTTCGAAACCTCGTTTGCGATCCGCAGTGCGGTGGCCGCCGGGTCCTGACCGGATGCGGCGGGACGCGCCGCCGGGATCACTTCGGCACGCTACACAGTTTCTTCGCGTCGGCTTCGACCTCACGAAACCGCTTGGCGGCCGCGCGCTCGTCCGGGGAATCGCGGAACATTCCCATGCCTTCCCCCGGCATCGTCTGGTAGCGCGCGATCGTCGAGGAATCGATGAACTCGTCGTACTTGTATTTCTGCGCGATCGAGTCGATCACGCAAGAGCACTTGTAGACGTACACGCTTGAACCGCCGTTGCGGTACATGCATTCGAGCACGTACTGCACGCGGTCGGCAGTGGGATAGTCGTAGGCGAACGCCGCGGGGGCGGCGAATGCCGTGAAGGCAAGCGCGATAGCGGCGATCGAAACGCGCATCGACATGAAAGGATTCTCCCTGACGCTCCGTGCGCTCGCGCGCCGGGGCGGACCGTGGTGTGTTGTGGGTGCGATTATTGCGCACTTGCGATGCCGCCCGCTTCGCGCCCTGGCGGCCGCGTGGCTGGCCGCAGCCGCGCCGGCGTGGGCCGCGGCCGATTACGGACCGCTGCAGCGGATGGCGCCCGGCGTGTACGTACAGCGCGGGGCCGACGAGGCCGCCTCCATGGCAAACCGGGGCGCAGTGGCCAACCTGGGCGTGCTGGTCGGCTCGAGCGGCGTGATCGTCGTGAACACCGGCAGCAGCGCCGAGCACGGCGCCGCGCTGCTGGCCGCGGTGGCGCGGCTGACGGATCGGCCCGTCGTGCTGGCGATCGACACGCAAGCCAGCCCGGACCAGGTGCTGGGTAACTCGGCCTTCACCGCGCGCGGCATCCCGGTGCTGGCGCATCGCGAAACCGACGCTTTCATGCACAAGCACTGCGATGCCTGCGTCGCCGATGTGAAAGCGACGGCCGATACCGACGCACTGGCCGCAACCCGCGTGGTCTGGCCGACCCGGCTGATCGAAGGCAGCCAGACGATCAGCGCGGGCGGCCGCACGATTCAAATTCTGCATTTCGGCTGGACCGAGCAACCCGGATCCGTGGCCGTGCTGGACAGCGAGTCCCGCGTGCTTTTCACCGGCGACATCGCAAGTTTCGGGGTCGTTCCGCAGACGCAGCTCGGTCGGCCGTCCCAATGGATCGACGCGCTCGGCCAGCTGCAAGCGCTGGCGCCCGCGATCGTGGTGCCGGGTCACGGTGCGCCGGGCCCCGCCCGCCGGCTTGAGCAAATGCGCGAGTACCTGCGGTCGCTGCAGGACGAAACGCGCGCCGCCTACCTGCGCGGCGACGGCTTGCTGGAGACGGTCGAGCATCTGGAGCTTGCGCGTTTCCGCAGCTGGGCCCTGTACGAAGCGCATCACCGGCGCAACGTGCACTTCGCCTACCTGCAGATCGAGGAGCAAGACCTATTCACGAACACCCGCTTCGAAAAGCGGCCGCGTTTGCCGTAGTTCTCGGCTCACGAACCCCAGCTTCGGAAAGCGCCCCGAGGTGCTTCGGTCCACCCTTTAATGCACGACCCCGATCATGAGCTTGCCCGGACGGCACGTCGTGTGCACGTCGCGGCCGCACGGCTCCGGACGCAGATCGCGCGACAGGCAGATCCGGGCCTCCTCGAGCTTCGGACCCCGGCAGCGCAACGCGATCGAGCGGCCGGTCAGCGACGGATTGGCCTTCACGAACGCGGAAACGATCTGAGCGGCAGTCAGGCTGCGAGGCTTCTCGCCGTCAAACTCGGACGGAATCGACAGTCGGCCGATCGCCTGGATCAGCGTCACGAAATAGTCGTGGGGAGACAAGCCGCTGCAGGTGCCGTGCACGACCCACTCGTGGCGGATCAGGCGCTCGTCGGGCATCGCCGATTTGACGCGTTCGATCGTTGCCGGATCCAGCGAATCGGCGCCACCGCAGTGCTCCGGACCGCCGCCGCCCGCGTACTGCGGCCACAGACCATGCACCGTAAAGCCCCGCCGCAGTCCGCACTCGGGACGATCGGCCGGATGCGACGCGCAGAACGTCGGCGCCCACGACAGCGCCAGCACGTAGTAGTCGAACGGGGCATCGGCCGACTCGTAGTTCGCACGAGCCGGCAAAGCCGCAGCCAGCATCAGGCCGGCTGCGCAGCAGCTGATGAGCGTGCGCACCGCGCTCACGGGGCGGTCCCCGCCTGGGCCGGCGTATCGACTCCGAGAATCTTGTGCACCCGGGTCGACGTAGTCGTGTATTGCAGGTGGATCGGCTTGTTCGGGAATACGTAGCGGGCGGCGCCGAATGCGGCCAGCGCGGCCTCGTGGAAGCCCGACAGGATCAGCTTCTTCTTGCCCGGATAGATACTGATGTCGCCGACCGCGAAAACACCCGGCACGTTCGTCTCGAATCGCTCGGTGTCGACTGCGATCGCGCGCTTCTCCAGTTCCAGACCCCAGTCGGCGATCGGGCCCAGCCGCGGCGTCAGCCCGAAGAAAACCAGCAGCGCATCCAGCGGCACGCGCGTGACCACCTGATCGTCGGCGCCGGTCAACTGCGCCGCGACCAGGCGACCGCCGGCCTGCTCGAAACCGGTGACTTGACCGGTGATCAGACGGATCCGGCCCTCGGCGACCAGTTCGTGCATCCTGGCCACGTTGGCCGGCGCGGCGCGAAACTCGTGGCGTCGATGAACCAGCACCAGGCTGTCGGCCGAATGGGTGCCGTCGCGCGCGAAATTCAGCGCCCAGTCGAGCGCGGAATCGCCACCTCCCGCGATCACCAGCCGCTTCCCGGCGAACGCGCCCGGATCGCGCACCCGGTAGAACAGCTGCGTGTTCTCGAAATCGGACAGGCCCTCGACCCTCATCCGGCGCGGCTCGAAGGCGCCGACGCCGGCCGCGATGATCACGGTGCGCGTCAGAAAGCGGGTGCCGCGCGAGGTCTCGAGCAGGAAACGGCCGTCGTCCTGGCGCTGCAGCGCGCTGACCGTCTGGCCAAGGTGGAAGGTCGAGTGAAACGGCTCGATCTGCTTCAGCAGCGACTCGGTCAATTCGCGTCCGGAGACCACGGGAACCGCCGGAATGTCGTAGATCGGCTTGTCCGGATACAGCTCCATGCACTGGCCGCCGATGTGCGGCAGTGAATCGACCACGTGCGCCTTGATCTCGAGCAGGCCGAGCTCGAACACCTGGAACAGGCCCACGGGTCCCGCACCGATGATCACCGCGTCGGTCTGGATCGGCTCGGCGCCGACCTGGTCTGCGTCCGGAGTTTCGGTGCGGTTCAGTGGCGGGCGTGAGTGCGTGGACATCGGCGCGATTTGGATTGGATGGGCAATTCGATGTTCGGCTTCAATGCGCCGCGGTGGACGTTCGAGTGTAAAGGCTGTGCGTGGGCCGCTTTTCCGTCACGCCGGAATGGCCGGAGCGAACTTGCTCCGGTGCACCGAGAAAAAGCTCCTGACGTTACGCACGTTGGCCTGCGCGCTCAGCGCGCGGTGGGCGAACGCGTGATACGCCGCCATGTCCGCCACGTAGACGACCAGCACGAAGTCGGGTCCTGCCGACACCCGGTAGCACTGTTGGACGGCGGATTCCGGGTTCAACTGCTGTTCGAACTGCGCGAGCAATTCGGCCGATTGCCGCTCCAGCGTAACTTCGACGATCGCGGTCAGGCCGGCGGCCAGCGCCGCGGCCGACACGATCGCGATCTGTCGCTCGATCACCCCCTCCTCCACCAGGCGGCGCACCCGGCGCAGGCAGGTCGGGGCCGACACATGGACCCGTTCGGCCAACTCCTGGTTCGTCAGCGCGCAGTCCTGCTGCAACACGTTCAGGATGCGGCGGTCCGTTTCGTCGAGCTGTGTCATTCAGGATATTGCATCAATATGCAACATTCTTTCATTATATTTCACAGGATCATCCACTAGAAAGAATATGTTGTGGACACTGACAAAATGCAACTTAATTTCTCAGCCGCCCATTTACGATCCGTATGCTTATCCAGCAGGAAACGCTTGCCATGTGTGGGATCGTCGGCGCCGTTGCGCAGAGAAATATCGTTCCGACCTTGGTAGAGGGTCTGCGGCGACTCGAATACCGTGGCTACGACTCGTGCGGAGTCGCCGTCCACGCCGATGGCGAACTGAAGCGGCTGCGCAGTGTCGCGCGTGTGGCCGAGCTGAACCACCAGGTCGAGTCGCTGTCGTCCTTTCTCGGAATCGCCCACACGCGCTGGGCGACGCACGGCGCGCCGACGACCGCCAACGCGCACCCGCACGTATCGGCCGGGCCCGGTATTCCGAAGGGGGGCGTGACGCGACGCGCCCGCGTCGCCGTAGTCCATAACGGCATCATCGAGAACTACGAGGGCCTGCGGGACGAGCTGAAGTCGAGCGGGTACACGTTCGAGAGCCAGACCGACACCGAGGTGATCGCGCATCTGATCGACCATCACTACCAGGGCGATCTGTTCGAGGCGGTGCAGGCGGCCGTGCGCGAGCTGGAGGGCGCGTACGCGATCGCGGTGTTCTGCCGCGAGGAGCCGCACCGGGTGATCGGCGCGCGTTCGGGCAGCCCGCTGGTGATCGGTGTCGGCATGAACGAGAACTTCCTCGCTTCGGATGCGCTGGCGCTGGCGGGGGTCACCGATCGCTACATCTACCTGGAAGAAGGCGATGTCGCGGACCTGCAGCTGGGACGCGTGTGGCTGGTGGACCGCCACGGCCAGCCGGTGCAGCGGACGGCGCGGACCCTGAGCGCGTTCTCCAACGCGGTCGATCTGGGCCCGTACCGGCACTTCATGCAGAAGGAGATTTTCGAACAGCCCAAGGCGATCGCCGACACGCTGGACCAGGCGATCGCGCTGGATCCGCTGCTGTTCGGCGAAAAAGCCGACGACGTCCTGCACGACATCGACCGCGTCCTGATCCTGGCCTGCGGAACGAGCTATTACGCCGGTTGCGTAGCGCGCAGCTGGATCGAGTCGATCGCCCAGGTGCCGACAGAAGTCGAAATCGCCAGCGAATACCGCTCCCGGATCTCGGTTCCGGATCCGGCCACGCTGGTGGTCGTGGTGTCGCAGTCGGGCGAGACCGCCGACACGCTGGCGGCCCTGAGGCACGCCCGGTCGCTCGGAATGACGTACACGCTCGCGGTGTGCAACGTGGCCACCAGCGCGATCATGCGCGAGACCCGGTTGCAGTTTCTGACGCGCGCCGGCGTGGAGGTCGGCGTCGCCTCGACCAAAGCCTTCACCACCCAGCTGGTTGCGCTTTACCTGCTGGCCACGACGCTCGCGAAGATCAAGGGGCGACTGAACGCAGCTCACGAGCGCGACGTGGTGCGCAGCCTGCGCCACCTTCCCGCGGCGGTCCAGAGCGTGCTGGCCTTGGAGCCCAACGTGATCGCCTGGAGCGACGTGTTCGCCCGCAAGGAAAACGCCCTTTTCCTTGGACGAGGAATGCACTTTCCGATCGCGATGGAGGGCGCCTTGAAGCTGAAGGAGATCAGCTACATCCACGCCGAAGCCTACCCGGCCGGCGAGTTGAAGCACGGCCCGCTCGCGCTGGTGACCGACGAAATGCCGGTGGTCACGGTGGCCCCGAACGACCTGCTGCTGGAGAAGCTGAAGAACAACATGATGGAGGTGCGCGCCCGCGGCGGGCAATTGTTCGTGTGCGCCGACGCCGGCACGCACATCGAGCCCAGCGAAGGCGTGCACGTGATCCGGCTGCCCGAGCACTACGGCGACCTGTCGCCGCTGCTGCACGTGGTGCCGCTGCAGCTGCTCGCCTATCACACCGCCGTCGCGCGCGGGACCGACATCGACAAGCCGAGGAACCTGGCGAAGAGCGTGACGGTGGAGTAGGCGCGCGCCGAATGGGGCTGGGGGGCGTCAAAATCGCCTCAGGGCGATTTTCACTCCTCGCCCGTGTCATTCGATGTCCCCAGCGCGAGTGACGCCGACTGGGACGATCAATGGGTGGGCACCCACCCGGTGATTACGCGTACATCCGCCCACCAGCGGCGTATCGTGGGGAGCAGATGAACGCCCGGCATGGGTGCAGAGAGCGAGCAGTGGAAGTTCTGATCCTTGAAACCAAGACAGGCAGGCTGGCTGCAAAGATCGCGATAGTTGTAGGTCGGAACTGTTTGGTATCGAAGCAGGAGTGCTTTGGCCGGGCCTGGAAAGTAGCCGTTGCTGTCAAGAGCATCGACCCAACACGCCGTAACGATTACAGCTTCAAATTCGCGTAGTCGAGCAGGTTGCGGCGCCCCCGTGCGCAGGCTGGGCACCTACTAATAGCTTCCTCGTGGCGTTCGTTGTCAGGCGGGTCCGCAATGGCGCCAAGATGAGCTGAAACAAGCGGCTCGGGCCTTGCTAGGCTAACGGCCGACGCGGCTCGACAAGAAGCGCTTAGATTCCGCCGCATACGCGACACTTCCAAGCAAGGGAGCCAATGATGACCAACCTCTCAGGCAAGACCGCCCTCGTTACGGGTGCCTCCCGCGGCATCGGCCGCGCCAGCGCGCTCGCCCTCGCGACGGCCGGGGCGCAGGTTCTCGTTCGCCAAGCAGGTCCGCAAAATCGTCGGCGATCGCCTGGACGTCCTGGTCGCCAATGCAGGAGTGTCCAAAGCTGCAACGATCGAGGACACCTCGGTGGAAGACTTCGACCACCTGTTCGCCGTCAACGTCCGGGCGCCTTTTTTCCTCGTCCAGCAGTTGCTCCCGATCCTGGGCAAGGGCAGCAGCATCGTCCTGCTGTCTTCGCTCGGTGCGCACGCCTCGGTCGGCACGCTCCCCGCGTATGCGGCTACGAAGGGCGCGATCGACACGCTGGTGAAGCACTTCGCCTCCGCCCTTGGCGAGCGCGGCGTGCGCGTCAACGCTGTCGCGCCCGGCGTTGTCGAAACCGACATGTCCAGCTTTGCCAAGACCGATTCGGGTCGTAATTCCACGGTGGCGATGCAAGCGCTGAAGCGCATTGCGCAACCGGAGGACATCGCTCCCGTCGTCGCTTTCCTCGCCTCCGACCAGGCTCGGTGGATCACTGGCGACACCGTTCGAGTGGACGGTGGCTCCAAGCTCTGAGCCGCCGACTCAATCCTTGGCGAGAGGAACTTTCACATAGCGCCCTACCCGGGCTACGATCCGTAGCAAAGGCCTGACTCGGGAGGCGGCGACCAATGGCCAAGCACGGCACGGACCAGTTATTTGGTGGTTCGATCCCGTTGCTGTACGAAACGCACCTGGTTCCGCTGATCTTCGAGCCGTACGCGCGCGATCTGGCCAGGACGTTGGCTGCGCGTGCGCTCAGCAACGTGCTGGAAGTCGCGGCCGGTACGGGTGTGGTCACCCGCGCGCTCGATGCGACCTTGCCTGATCACGTCGCCATCACGGCGACGGATCTGAACCAACCGATGCTCGATCAGGCGGCGACCGTAGGAACGAAACGCACCGTGCAATGGCAGCAGGCCGATGCGATGCAGTTGCCGTTCCAAGACGGCACGTTCGACGCCGTCGTCTGCCAGTTTGGCGTCATGTTCTTTCCCGACCGACGCCAGGCGTATGCGCAAGCGCACCGCGTGCTGCGTTCAGGCGGGCTCTTCATCTTCAACGTATGGGATCGGATCGAAGAAAACGAGTTTGCCGACACCGTGACCCGGGCGCTCGAACAGGTGTTTCCTGCGGATCCGCCGCGCTTCCTCGCGCGCACGCCGCACGGCTACCATGACCACCCACTGATCGCGCGTGAGCTGGTTCAAGCCGGCTTCGATTCAACGAAAATCGACATCACCACGATCGCGGCTCGCAGCCGGGCTGCGTCGGCACGCATACCTGCCATTGCGTACTGCCAGGGAACGCCGCTACGCAATGAACTCGAGGCGCGCGATCCGGCGCGGCTGGGTGAAGCAACCGACATCGCTGCCGAAGCGATCGTCCGCCGGTTCGGACACGGCGCCGTGGACGGCAAGATTCAGGCGCACGTGGTTGGCGTTACGAAGTGAGCGACCGAGCACCGCTCGATGTTGAAAGCCGCCAGCGACCGCTACCCGGATCTGCGCGATGCGGTGCGCGCGCTGTGCTCGCAGTTCCCTGACGAGTACCACCGCAAGCTCGATGAGCAGCGTGCCTACCCCGAGTCGTTCGTCGATGCGCTGACCAGGGCCGGCTGGCTCGCTGCGATGATTCCGTCCGAGTACGGCGGCTCGGGCCTGGGCCTCGCCGAAGCCTCGGTGATCATGGAAGAGATCAACCGCAGCGGCGGCAATTCCGGCGCCTGCCACGGACAGATGTACAACATTGGCACGCTGCTGCGCCACGGATCACCCGAGCAGAAGCGGCATTTCCTGCCGAAAATAGCCAGCGGCGAATGGCGCCTGCAGTCGATGGGCGTCACGGAGCCTGCCACGGGCACTGACACGACGAAGATCCGGACGACCGCGGTCAGAAAGGGCGACCGCTACGTCGTCAATGGCCAGAAGGTGTGGATTTCGCGCGTGCAGCACTCCGACTGGATGATCCTGCTCGCCCGCACTACGCCCATCGCCGAGGTTTCGAAGAAATCCGAAGGGATGTCGATCTTCATGGTCGACCTGCGCCAGGCAGTGAAGGCGGGCCTGACCGTGCGGCCGATCGCCAACATGGTCAACCACGAGACCAACGAGCTCTTCTTCGACAACCTGGAGATCCCGGCCGAAAACCTGATCGGCCAGGAAGGCCGGGGCTTCCGCTACATCCTCGACGGCCTGAACGCCGAGCGCACCTTGATTGCCGCCGAATGCATCGGCGACGGCTACTGGTTCATCGACCGGGTGACCCGGTACGCGACCGAGCGTGTCGTGTTCGACCGCCCGATCGGCCAGAACCAGGGCGTGCAGTTTCCGATCGCCGAGTGCTACATCGAGGTCGAAGCCGCGAACCTGATGCGCTGGCGGGCTTGCGAGCTGTTCGACGCGGGCGAGCCCTGCGGCGCCCAAGCCAACATGGCGAAGTACCTCGCGGCCAAGGCGTCGTGGGAGGCCGCCAATGCCTGCATCCAGTTCCACGGTGGCTATGGCTTCGCCCACGAATACGACATCGAGCGCAAGTTTCGCGAAACCCGGCTGTACCAGGTGGCGCCGATCTCGACCAACCTGATCCTGTCCTACGTGGCCGAGCACGTGCTCGGGCTACCACGCTCCTTTTGAGCGCTCCTATGCGGCCTCTGGACGGGATCACGGTCGTAGCTCTGGAGCACGCGATCGCGGCGCCGTTTTGCACGCGCCAGCTCGCCGACCTCGGGGCGCGCGTGATCAAGATCGAGCGCCCTGGCGTGGGCGATTTCGCACGCGCCTACGACAGCCGGGTGCGCGGGCAGGCGTCCCATTTCGTGTGGACCAACCGCTCCAAGGAAAGCCTGACGCTCGACCTCAAGCACGCCGAGGCCCCGCTGATCCTGGCCCGGCTGCTGGCCGGCGCCGACGTGCTGGTGCAGAACCTGATGCCGGGCGCCGCGGCGCGGCTGGGCCTGTCGTACGAGGCGCTGCGCGCCGCCCATCCGCGTCTGATCGTGTGCGACATCTCGGGCTACGGCGCGGATGGACCCTATCGCGACAAGAAGGCCTACGACCTGCTGATCCAGAGCGAGTCGGGCTTCCTGTCGGTCACGGGCAGCGCGGAGGAGCCGGTCAAGGCCGGCTGCTCGATCGCGGACATCGCCGCCGGCATGTACGCGCTCAGCAACATCCTGGCGGCGCTGATCGAGCGCGGCCGCACCGGCCAGGGCAAGCGCATCGAGGTCTCGATGCTCGAGGCCATGGTCGAGTGGATGAGCTATCCGCTGTACTACGCGTTCGACGGCGCGCCGCCACCGCCGCGCGCCGGTGCCGCGCACGCGACCATCTACCCCTACGGCCCCTTTCCCACCGGCGACGGCAGGACCGTGATGCTTGGCCTGCAGAACGAACGCGAGTGGCGGGCGTTCTGCGACCAGGTGCTGCGCCGACCCGAGCTGGCCGCCGACGAGCGTTTCAGCACCAACAGCCGGCGCACCGAGGCCCGCCCGCAGTTGCGCGAGATCATCGTGCAGGCGTTTGCCTTGCTGACCGCCGACCAGGTGGTGGCGCGGCTCGACGAAGCGCAGATCGCCAACGCGCGCATCAACGACATGCGCGAGGTCTGGGAGCATCCGCAGCTGAAGGCGCGCCGGCGCTGGGTGCAGGTCGACACGCCGGCCGGCCCAGTGCCGGCGCTGCTGCCGCCGGGGGCGGCCGATGTCGACGCGGTGCGCATGGACGCCGTGCCGGCACTCGGTCAGCACACCGAAGCCATCCTCGCCGGCCTGGGCTACGGCGCGGCCGATATCGACCGCCTGCGCCGGCTGCAGGCGATCTAGTACTTTACGAAAGCCGGATCGGTGCGGAGATGGCAACGCGGCAGAAGACTGCGAGACAAGGGAAAGAAAAACAGGGAGGGATCATGAAGGTCAGCGGCAACACGCGCATCGTTCTATCCGCTCTCGGCCTGGCTCTGGGCCTGCTCTGCGGGGCGCACGCCCAGCCAGCGCCGATCGTCATCAAGTTCAGCCACGTGGTGACATCCGACGCCCCCAAGGGCAAGGCCGCCGACTACTTCAAGAAGCTGGTCGAGGAGCGCACCAAGGGTCGGGTCAAGGTCGAGGTCTACCCGAACAGCTCGCTGTACAAGGACAAGGAAGAGCTCGAGGCGCTGCAGCTCGGCTCGGTGCAGCTGCTGGCGCCGTCGGCATCGAAGTTCGGGCCGATGGGCATCAAGGAATTCGAGGCCTTCGACCTGCCCTACCTGTTCGACAGCTACGACAACCTGCACAAGGTCACGCGCGGCCCGGTCGGCGCATCGATGCTCAAGCTGCTGCAGGCGCACGGCATGACGGGCCTGGCCTTCTGGGACAACGGATTCAAGGAGTTCACCGCCAACAAGCCGCTGCACTGGCCCGAGGACTACAAGGGCCAGAAGATGCGGATCCAGTCGTCCAAGGTCCTCGACGCGCAGATGCGCGCGGTGGGAGCGATCCCGCAGGTGATGGCGTTCTCCGACGTCTACCAGGGGCTGCAGACCGGCGTGGTCGACGGCAACGAGAACACGCCGTCGAACATCTACACGCAAAAGATGCATGAGGTGCAGAAGTACATGACGATCACCGATCACGGCTACATCGGCTACGTGGTGGTCGCCAACACCAAGTTCTGGGACTCGCTACCGCCCGATCTGCGCGCGATCCTCGAACAGACGATGAAGGAGGCCACCGACTACGCGGACGACATCGCCAAGAAGGAGAACGACGACGCGGTCGAGGCGATACGCAAGAGCGGCAAGACCCAGATCATCGAGCTCACCGCCGACCAGAAACGAGCGCTGAAGAAGGCGATGCTGCCAGTGCACCGCCAGATGGAGGAACGCGTCGGCCGCGACGCGGTTCAATCGATCTACAAGGCCACCGGCTTCGATCCGGCGAGCCTGTGAGCGGCCGACCCTCACCCCCAACCCCTGTCCCGCAAGCGGGAGAGGGGGGCGTCTCGCCATGGCATCCCGGCCAGGCCCTGGCGCATTTCGCCGCGACGCTCGACGCGCGCGCGCTGCCGGCCGCGGTGCTGCGCCGGGCCGAGGACCTGATGCTCGACTGGTTCGCCTCGGCCCTCGCCGGCAAGCAGGCACGGCCGGTCGAGGCGATCGCGCGCTTCGCCGAGAGCATGGGACCGGCCGACGGGCCAAGCGAGGTCCTTATCCATCGCAGGCTCACCAGCCCGTTGACGGCCGCGGTGGCCAACGCGGCGTCGTCGCATTTCGCCGAACAGGACGACCTGCACAACGGCTCCGTGTTCCATCCCGGCACGGTCGTCTTCCCGGTGGCGCTCGCGGTGGCGCAGGCACTGGGGCGCAGCGGCGCCGAACTGCTGGCCGGTGCCGTTGCCGGCTACGAGGTCGGGATCCGCGTGGGCGAATTCCTCGGGCGCTCGCATTACAAAGTGTTCCACACCACCGGCACGGCCGGCACGCTCGCTGCCGCCGCCGCGGCCGGCCGCCTGCTGCGCCTGACGCCGGAACAGATGTTGAACGCCTTTGGCTCCGCAGGCACGCAATCGGCCGGCCTGTGGGAGTTCCTGCGCGAGGCGGCCGACTCCAAGCAGCTACACACCGCGCACGCGGCCGGCGCGGGCTTGACAGCCGCCTATCTCGCCCGGGACGGCCTCACGGGCGCCAGCCGCATCCTTGACGGCGCCCAGGGCCTGGCAGCCGGCATGTCGCGCGATGCGGACCCTGCGCGCCTGACCGATCGCCTCGGCGCGCGCTGGGCATTGGCCGAAACCTCGTTCAAGTTCCACGCAGCCTGTCGCCACGCGCATCCGGCGGCCGATGCGCTGCAGACGCTCTTGCAGCAGCACGCTCTGGCGGCACAGGACGTCAAACGCGTCACCGCGCTCGTGCACCAGGGCGCGATTGACGTGCTCGGACCGGTGGTCGATCCGCAGACCGTGCACCAGGCCAAGTTCTCGATCGGCACCGTGCTCGGCCTGATCGCCGTGCACGGCCGCGCCGGGCTCGACGAATTCGATCGCCACTACCGGCCGCGCCGGGCTCGACGAATTCGATCGCCACTACCGCGACCCGGCGGTGCTTGCCTTTCGCGACAAGGTCGCAATGCACCTCGATGCGGAGGTCGACAGGGCGTACCCGGCGCGCTGGATCGGCAAGGTCTTGGTTGAGGTCGCGGACGGCAGGCGGCTCGAAGGCCGCGTCGACACACCCAAGGGTGATCCCGGCAACACGCTGAGCCGGCCCGAGCTCGAAGACAAGGCGCTGCGGCTGGCGCGCTACCGCGGCGGTGCAAGCGAAGACGAAATGCGCGCGGTCATCGCGCGCATCTGGAGCCTGGCCGAGATCGGTGCCGCAGGTAGCTCTCCCCGCCCTGCGCGTTGATCGTGCGCGCCTGGAGTTCGATCGCCTGGGCTTCCCCTTTGGCCTTGATCACCTGCGCGTCGGCCGTGCCTTGGGAGGCGATGCGCGCCTGGTCGGCCGCGAAGGTCGCCGCCTTCAGTTGGTTCTGCGCCGTGACCACGGCCGCCGTGCTTTCGACAATCACGTGCGGGATCGACACATTGGTAAAGACGATCTGCCCCACTGACAAGTCCTGAGCCAGCCCCTCATTGGAGATTTTGTTGTGTACGTCGTCCTGAATCATCCCCACGATCTCGCTGCGCTTGTCATTCACCTGGAGGGCGGGGTACTTCGCGATTGCGTCCGCGACGGCGCTGCGCACGAACTGTTCGATGAAGGCGCGCATCACGAATATCTCGCCACCGACCTCCTCGTGGTAGGTCGCGCTGTACTTGGTGTAAAGCCGAGGAATCGAGCCCGGGTTGACCTTGTAGGTGAATTGGATATCGACATCCTCCATTGGCAGCTTGTCGGCCGTCACCGGGTGCAGCCCGGTCACCGGCACCAGCACTTCGCGCGCGCTGAAGATGAGCACCGTGCCGACAATGGACTGGTGGAACCCGGTCCCCAGTGGCTCCGGCTCGACCGTGCCGTTGAACTCCTTGCGCAGGCCGACCTCGCCCGTCTCGACCTTGGTGCAGCCGCGCAGGCCCACGCTGAGCAGCAGCAACAATCCAACCGCTACCACAACCGTGACCGCCCACTGCGGGATGACCCGTTTGGGTGATGTGTAGTTCGGGCGTGCGCTCATGGTTCCCCCTCAGTTGAAAATTTGAATGACTAATGCCAACCCCCCGGTTAGCACCAGCGAGATCGCGGCAGCGATGAACGGGATCTTCGCGTGGGTCAGCCAGCGTCGGTGCTGCTTCCTGCTGGCCATCATCCACACGTAGAGCCCCGCCCACACCAGCGCGGCAAACAGGAAAAAAAACAGCGCCAGGCGAGGCGCGAAGAACTCCCGAATCATTTGATCCTCCCTGCGTTCCCGGTTTCGTCGAACTCAGCGATGAATTGCTGCCACCCGACCGCCTTCTCGTACATCGTCTTGCGCCGCCCAGGCAGCGCCTGGACGTCCTTGGGCTTGGCGTCCCGTTTTTGGAGGTTTCGCTGCGACCAGCTCATGCTGCACCCTGACAAGGCATCTACGAATCCGCCGAGCAGGCCATCCAATGGCGCTTAACGACGCTGATCGAGCGAGAGCCGATAAGCTGCATGAATTGGCGCGAAGCCTGGACGATGAGGCTGCCCTTTCGATGTATCGACAGGTTCTGGCCTTGGATCCCGACCGCCCGGGCACACACTACAACATGGGCCTTATCTACAAATACCAGGGGAAGTGGCAGGAATCGTTTTCCCACAACAAGCGAGCCACCGAGCTTTGTTCGACCGACGAGGCGACTAACTGGAATTTGGGAATTGCGGCAACCGCCCTGCGCGACTGGCGTACGGCTCGTGACGTTTGGAAGAGACTCGGGATCGATGTCGAAGCGGGAGACAGGTCGATCGAGTCGAATTTCGGCATCGCCCCGGTGCGGCTCAACCCAGACGATGGCGGCGAAGTGGTCTGGAGCCGGCGGATCGACCCGGTGCGTGCCAGCATCACGAGTGTTCCATACGCGTCATCGGGGTATCGGCGGGGCGATGTTGTTCTGCACGATGGCGCTCCGGTTGGCTACCGCAAATTCGACGACCGCGAGTACCCGGTTTTTAATGTTCTCGCTTTGTTTGAACACTCGAAGCTGAGTACGTACGAGGCGGAAGTCCGGGCCACCGATGCGTCGGACATTCAAGCATTGACTGAAGCGTTCGATAAGACGGATGTTGCATGCGAAGACTGGACGACGAGCGTTCGCCAGATATGCAAGCAGTGCAGCGAAGGCCGACCTCACGAGCATCACGACGACGAGCGCCGGAAGGAATGGGTCGACCGGCACGTCATCGGAATCGCTGCGCATGACGATGCTGTTTGCCGTGAGATTCTGCGACGTTGGGCCAAAGGACGTCGCGAAGTCCTCAGCTTCGAACTGACGCTATCGCCGCCTGTGCACCACTAGGCCGTATCGAAGATGCCGCAGTGGGCTTGTTCTGCTTTTGCGGGCGCTTCGATGGCCTGGATGGGAGGCTGGGTCTGCCCGTCCGCACGGATACCCGATAGACGGTGCGCGCCCCCGACACGGTCTCGAAGAATCAAGCCGTCGCCCCTGTTTTATGCACATAATCCGTATGGATTGCGGCTGCGGAGTCGAAGGCGATGCAGGCAAGCGTTGCGGGTCATCACCCCAGCCCCAGCAAGGACGACAGTCGTGTGTTCGTCGCCTACACGGCAGCGGCCACGTTGTGGCTTCTGTTTGCCACAGCGGTCGGCCTGGTACTCGCGTACAAGTTCGGCGCGCCGGATTTTGCTCGCGGTGAGTTTCTAACGTTCGGGCGCTTGCGTCCGATCCATACCAATG